>Ga0114918_10004584_pt1 | contig 11982 bp, 16 predicted proteins | sample LantaG_FD_87015 | JGI IMG/M metagenome (GOLD analysis project Ga0114918, IMG submission 87015) | Deep subsurface microbial communities from Baltic Sea to uncover new lineages of life (NeLLi) - Landsort_02402 metaG | ecosystem: Environmental > Aquatic > Marine > Oceanic > Sediment | place... | reverse complement strand
TTGCTTTCTACGCTTATACAAACGAAATTTAAACACCAAATCCTCCTGTTAATGGCATAAGGTGTAAGAGACGCTTACGGGAAATCCGCAGTTCCTAAAGCGTCTCTTTTTTTCTAAACTTCTCTTTATTTTTCTGTATAATGTAGAAGTTATGTATGAAAATTATGAAGAATTTGAAAAAGCTAAAGTAAAATGTCAGTCTTGTAATGTATGGCTTGACTACAAAATAGTTGTACCTAGTGATGGGTGCAAACTTAATCCGAAGGTAATGGTTATAGGTGAATGCCCCGGTAAAGATGAGATCATTGCTAAAAAACCGTTTGTAGGTAAAGCAGGGAAACTTCTTCGAGCAACATTAGAAGAGTTTGGGTTTAACTTTGAAACGAATGCTCTTATATCTAATGTCATTCCTTGCCGTCCTGAGAATAACAAGTTCCCCAAGGATAAAAGCATAGTTGGCGATTGTTATACGAAATGGCTTGAACAGGAAATTTCTATTACACAGGTTGAATTTCTATTACTTTTTGGGGCTCAGCCTTTAAAGTACTTACTAGGCAAGACGGGGATTACTAAATTGAGAGGGCAATGGTATGAGCTTCCGTCCAATGATAAAGTTAAATGTCTTCCTACTTTCCATCCTTCATATGTTCAGAGAAAAGCATATATGGCAGATGGAGATGAAATCAAAGAAGCGTTTAGAAATGATATAAAATACATGGCAGTAACAGCAGGGATTATGAAATGAAAATAGTAGTTGTACCAGATTTACATCTTAACAAGTCAGTCTATAAAGGTGTCAAGGATAGAAACAATCCTTCCGTACCTTTTCGTAGTGCTGATTTTATGAGAGCGTTCCAATTCGTAGTTGATAAAAGTATCAATGAAATCAAACCAGATTTATTCGTTATTCCCGGTGATGTATATGACAACCCAAGTCCATCTAATAAGGTGAGAGGGTTCTTCAGTCTGCAACTCAGGAAATTGACTAGTGCTCAAATTCCGGTAATTGTACTCTTAGGTAATCATGATGTCTTTATGAGGAATCATGCTTTAAAAGGTATTCAGGAATTGGGGCTTAAAAATGTCAAGATAGTTGAGTCTCCTTCAATCTTCCCATACAAAGGCGTGAAACTTTTGTTCCTTCCTTACTCAACAGATGTAGAACAGAAAAAAGTAACTATGAAAGAAGAGTTCAGTAACTTCTTGGACAAGGTAAAAGAACAGGATGATGGAACGCCCTCATTGTTCTTTGGACACTTTGCTGTCTGCGGAGCGAAGATGAATGAATACGTTGACCCTCTTTTTACAACCGATACTACAACGACTGATATCCCTGAGATAGCCAAAAAAGCTTTTATCAATAAGAATCCTCATGACATTAAAGTTGATGAGTTAGATGAGATAGGAGCAGAGTATGTTTTCCTTGGTGACTTCCATGAGTTTCAAATAATGAAGACGAAAAAATGCGTAGCTCTTTATGGAGGTAGCGTAGAGAAAAGTGACTTTAGTGAGATAGAACAGAAGAAGGGATTCATCCTTTATGACTCTGAAGTTAAAGAAGAAGGTAACTTAGGCAAATGTAGGTTCATTGAAAATACTACCTGTCGGCCAATGATGCAACTAGAGGGCAATTTTGACGCTATAAGACAACAGTTTGCTTCTAAAGATACATCAGAGCTTCAAGATTGTATAGTTAAGATAGCTTTCAAGGGCTCACCTGAAGAATTGATTTTATTCTCAAGTGGCTTAGACAACTTTAAGAAAGAACTACGTGAAAAACTTAATCCTATTCATATAGTGACGACTCAGAAAGTTAAAAACGATGTTGTTGAGGAAGAGGCTTCTCTACTCGAACAAGAGATAATGGAGAAAGGTCATATCGAGACAGAAGACATCATGCCGATAGTCTCAGAAATCCTAATGGAAAGAATTCAAGACCAAAGCGAAGGAGAGGCTACTGTCGCTTTAGCTCAAGAAATTTACAACGAAGTAACTAAGGGAGTATAGTTGGATGCAAATTTATGGAATAAGAATGTTTAATTTTTGTCGTTTTGGGGAAACTGGCAATTCAATTGTTTTTGATGTATCCCCCGAGAATAAGGCTCGTATACAGGATGAAGAAGATTCATTTACAATGGACGTACTTTATGACCAATTGCTTAAGGATCCAATTTCATATGTCAGAGATACTAAGGAAAGAGGTATTACAGATTTAATAGCAATCTGTGGTGTTAAGGGCGATGATTATGATAGGAGTAATGGGGTTGGCAAGTCTACTGCTTTTGAAGCTATTTGTTATGCTCATTATGACCGTATCGTAAGAAGGAGCGTTAATACTGAAAAAGTAGAGAAGGCTGGAACTTCGGTAGTCACAAGATTTAATGGAACGTACCCCGAAGGACTTAGGCAATCATATGTCGAAGAGATATTTGAAGAGAAGGGTAAAATATATAGAATCAAGAGAGGGCGTAACTTTACAGAATCCCATAAGAGTCATTCTCCTTTCGTAGAATTTGAATGTATTAATGAAGATGATGTAGAAAGCCATGCTGGTCATAGAACTGTAGATACCAATGACGCAATAGCTAATGTAACGCCTTGGGATTACGACGTCTTTGTTAATGGAGCTATGTTCGCACAGAATGATGCTGGTAAGTTTCTTATGGGAACAGATAAGACTCGTAAGGAAATGCTTATCAACCTCCTTGGTTTAGAAGATGTGGTCATGGCTTGTCTTGAGAAAATAAGAGAGCGTAAGAACAAGAAAGGCAAAGAGAACGACAACCTTCAAGCTCAACTAGATATCATTAATGAAGGTAGAGCTCTGAGAGAATTACCTGCCGACTTAGAATTGAAGATAGAGAAGTTAAAGAAAGAAATCTCTGAATCAGATGTCAAGGTTGAAAAAATAGATACTGAAATAAACTCTTTGTCTACATCTGATGTTGTCAAGAAAGTCGCTTCTATTAAAGAAGAAGGCGCAAAAGTTAAATCCGACATAGCTTCTCAAAAACAGCAGAAGATGTCTCAGGTAAAAGAATGGAAGTCCTTATATGAAGAGGCAGTCAAAAATGAGAAGATTAAGGATAAGAAAGCTGAAGATTTTGTTGAGAAGAGAAAAGAACTTCAAACTAAGATAGTCTTAAAGCAAAAATGGGTTAAAGAGTTTGACATGGCATCACAAGAAGCTGACCTTAAGAAAGTCGAAAAGGCTAAAGGTTCTAAAGATAAGTATGTCACCCAAGTAGCTGACCTTAGAGAGAAGAAAGAAAAATTTGTTAAGCAGATAGCTACAGAACAGGCAAATGCTAAGAGGTTCGAAAATGAACTTACATCTCTTACGGCTCAGCTGGAAATAATTGAAGGCGATGAGTTTGTTTGTGATAAATGTAAAAGCATAGTCTCTAGAGCGCATATAGAAAAAGAAGCTAAGTCTGCTAAAACATTTTTTGATGGTGGTAATCTCGAAGCAAAACATTTTACGATAGAGAAAGATAAAGTTGAAGAGAAACTTAAGGAGGCTGAACGCCGACTTGATATTATTAATGATTGGCTTATCAAGGAAGAGAAGATTAAGGCCAACATTAAAGAATACGCCGATGCCCAAGCTGAGATAGATGAAATGAACAAACAGCAAGGCGAAGAATACACGAAAATATATGGCGACCTCAAGAATGACCTACAGGCTACTCAGAAACAGGTAGAAGATTACAAGGTCAAGATAGACGGGATATCTGAGGAATACGATAAGAACATTGCAACCTTAACTGCCCAAATAGATGAAATTGCTGACAGGTACAAAGAGGCTCAAAAAACGGCAGGAGATATCGAAGCTAAAATAGATGAGCTTAAGAAGCAGAAAGAGAGTGCTTCAACAGCTAAGTCTTCAGCTAATTCTTTAATAGGTTCAATTACTAAAGAGCTTGAGGATATCAAAGTCGAGACCAAGAAGGTTGAAGAGATTGCAAAGACGTTAGTTGCAGGTAAAGCAATCTATAATCGTTTGCTTGTACTTGAGGACGTTTACGGATTGGACGGTATTCAAACTCGTATTGTTAAGAAGTATTTGCCCTTACTGAATGTTTATATTAAAGAGTTCTTTGACATCCTTACTAATGGTGAGATGGGCGTAGAGATATTTATTAATAGTCGCTCTAAGGTTGATATAAGGATTACTGGAGGGTCAGCAGATTCTTATGAGATGTTGAGTGGTGGGGAACAGGTATTAACAAGACTAGCTGTTGATATTGGGTTAGCTCTTCTTTCATTCTCTCGATGTGCTCAGAAGCCTGAGATTATTTGCTTGGATGAGATATTTGGACCACTTGATAACTTTAATGTCAAAGCGGTGTTCAAGCTCCTTCAGAATATCAGGAATCGTTTTAGTAGGGTCTTGCTTATCTCTCATAAACCTGAGATAAACGAGAGCATTCCCCATAAGATTTTCATTGAGAAAGAAGACGGAGACTTTGGAAGAAGTAAATTCAGGAGTATAACGTAATGGATGAGATGGCTGAAATTGAGGAGTTATTTAGATCGGATACACCTAGACCAATGGAGGAACGTAAAGATTTTTCCCAAAAAGCTTATAAAGAAAACGATCCCAAGGCTAAAAAAAATTCAGCGGGGTTTTTAGTTAGTCTTGGCATATGTAACTTAAAAGTTCCCGTGGAAGAACAGCCCGAGTGTCATAAAGAAAAAGATTTATGGTTAGAATTGATACTGACAAAAGCAGAATTAAAGTTAGAAGCAGAGAGAAAACTCTCAGGGTGGATGGAGCATGGCAGGTGGGATGGATGGCCGAGTCTTGATATTCCTTTTAGAAAAGAGGATAGTCAGGCACATATCCATATTATGTTCAATTACCATTGGGATACCTTAGCCGTTACTCGTATGTCGGAAGTTCTTCGCCAAGTTAACGATAAGTTTGTATATAAAGGGCAGAAACCTACAAAATTTACGAAACATGAACATTTTTTTAGGATGCCACTCGAGCATTCTAAGTTTTTTACGAAAAAAAACGGCATTTGGATACCTATAACGCAATATGGAGAAGTCGTAATGGATAAGTATGACGAATATCTTGATTTTATAAAGCAAAGTGTTGATACTAAGATAAAGTAAAAAAAGTTAAGTCAAAAATGTATAATGGTGCAATGAGAAGACGAACATTTTTAAAATCATTATTTGTGGGGCTTGCTGGGGCATCATTATTAAAGAAGAAGCCTGAGTTTGTTGGCGAATTTCCGTTGCGTAAGGATGTCACTGTTCTTCCTGCCGATGACCCTAAGAAGCTTCGTCTTGGATGGACAATTTATGAATCGGTTGGTATGGTTGTTATTAATAATCATGCCCTTTCAAAAGTATCAATAGGGAGTTAGGATGAGTAAAGAAAGAGCTGATATAACGGTTATTAAAACAGAGATACTACCTTATGAACCAAAGAAGATGGATTTTGGGAGAATGCCAGTTTGTTCTTTATGTGGAAATGGATTACATCAATGGCCTGAACATAAGGGCGTTCCTTGTTGCGAAGACGGAGAGAGAATTACATTGAGGAAGTACCATGAAGATGTTTTAAAGAAAGAATTTAATAATGAGGGATGGTCATTTGAAGAGAAAACTATTTATGCAGGTTCAGATGAGTTTGTAAAAAAGATGTCAGAGAAACATTCAACAGAGGACAAAGAAGATGAGTAAAAAAGAAAAGCGTAAATGGAGTTCAGGTAAGAAAAAAGGTAAATCTAATAAGGTCATACCTTTCAAATCAAAAACAAAACCTACTCCACTGAAAGAAAGACTCAGAAGAATATATGAGACAGTTGATTTAACTACAACTTGTGAGGGTAGATGCGAATGTTGTAAGGTAGCTATGCCTCAGATGAATTACTGTGAATTCTCTCAGATAGTCAATGAGATATGGGGAACAACAAGTCGTAGTGAAAAGATAAGATTGATTTCTACTTCAGTTGAATACTTTTTCCGTAATGAATTTGAGAAATGGGGCATGGATACATTAGTAAAGCCTTGTATGTTAATTACAGACGAAGGGAAATGTATGTTCTATTCGTCAAGACCTTTATCTTGCAGAATGTATGGGTTATGGCCGGAAGAGTCTTATAAAGAGCGTGTAGATAAGTTTGAGAAAGCTTATGAAGGTTTGCTTAAGAGAGAAGAGATACCTCTCAATACTCAATGCCCACATGTTAAGTTAGTAAATGACAGCGTTGAATTGACTCCTGAGATTATCGAAGAATTGTTTGCCAAGTTAGATGCCCTTGATGAAAAGATAGGTGATTTCTCTACAGCTCAACTTGAACAGAAAGCTAATTATCGTACTTTCCATGATTGGTTGTTACTCAAGGTATTTGGAGAGGAATGGCTTTCAAAGTTAACTACTTTTATGTTGGCCGCTGACAAAGATACTATTCAAGCTCAGGTTGATGCTCTTAAAGAAGCTATCGCTGAGAAGTTTGCCAAAGATATGCCTGATTTGACGACGGAGGACTAATGACTGCACCAGTAGAAAGAGATATTAAAGTTCTAGAGGCAGATTATATTGAAGATGCTGAGTCGATACTTATCATTGGAGAGTGCGCTGAGGGACGCCTTCGCACTCATATACATAAAAACTGTTTCTCTTATGGTAATAGGACTGAGGCAGAGATAGTTGAAGAGCTGAAGAAAACAGCATCTATGATGATTGATAAAACTATCAAGATGGTTTTCGATGATGAAATGAATGCGAAATTAAAATAGGAAAATCATGAAAAAGAAAATGAGTAAAAAAGAAATAGCAGAAGCAAAACGCATTGCTAAGGGTAGAGAGAACAAAAGACTTTCTGATGGAGAACATTATAGAATTATGGCACAAGCTATGTCAGGAAGTACAAATGATTCCCTTCCTGTTTTGGCACAACCCGTTAAAACGACAAGAGAATCTTCTCAGATTATTGATAGGGAAGCGAACAAACCTCACGTTAAAGTGTTGACGCAAATGATGTCAGATGCTCTAACTGATGTAACTGTGGTCAAACATGATATAACGCCCAAGGGTAAAAATCGTAGATTGACTAATAAACAATATAAGAGTCTTATGTCTAAAGTGGCTGACGGTTTAGGTATTAACAATAATAGCTATTCACTATTAGATTTACATAAAGCAGGTAGGCCTTTAACTACTGCTCAATTAATGGAACAGATTTTATTTACTTTGTCTCATAGTCAATGGGATATTTATTCAATATACCAAAACATAGTTAAAAGCAAAAGGATAAAAGTTAAAGACAGACTTGGGCTTGTCGCATGGTTGCTATATCCAAATGAAGTAGCTAAGCCTATGTGCCTTATCCCGGCCAAGGACAAGGCAAAAGAGTTAAGAAATGATATTATCGGATTGAAGAAGTGGGGAGATGTAAAAATAACTCCTGTAAGAGTTATTCCTGATGATGAGTATATCAGAGAGGTAAAAGGTAAGACCCGCAAGAAGACAGATGTTTTTGATAGAATGCCATTAGATAAAAAAATCGAATGGGCTCGTCATGCTAAAAAGATATTAGGGAAGGAAACTAAAGAGATTTTTTCAGCTACAGGACATCTTAAAACTCAGACCTTATTTAATACGAATGAAATGGATTTGATTCATGTTGCAATGAAGTATGCCTGTAAAATGACGGGTATGAGACCTTTTAGGGGAATGTATGCTGAAGGTTATTGGGTAGTTTATAGGATTAATAAGTATTGCGAAGAAACCACAGGCAAAGAGTTTGAGACATTTTTAGCAATAGCTCAAGAACATATGGGATGGGACAGAAAAAAGACGATACCTCTTTTGTCAACCAAGGAGTTTCAAGAGAAGCTTAGGGGAATGTTAAAGCATCTCGGTCTTGAACCTGAGTATAAGAAATGGTGCGCTAAGAACAAGGATAGAGTCGGATTTAATGGTATGGCCACTAGAAAAGTTAAAAGTTTGATTCAAGAGTATTATCGTACTCATTAAATAATTTGCTAAATAAACTAACTAATAGGACTGGCGGTTCTATTGGGAAAACAAAAGGAGTAAAAAATGGCAGGTATAAAAGAAGCAATGAGAAGGGTGATGGATGGTCGCAACACGGGTGAAGTAGTTGCAATGGGAACAGTAAACGCTTGCACTTGTAAGAACAATGAAGGTTGTAGCGCTTGCTGTAACGAGAGTTATCGTCCTCCGTATATTATCATAAAACTCAAAGATGGTGGTTTTATCACATCTTTTGATTTTAACGGAGACGTAAAGATACATCCACTGGTTGAGTTACATGATAAAGTCACGTTGATGATATTAGATAACTGGTGCGCTGTATGGAAGCGAAGTTCAGATGTTTTTAGGGGCTCTTATTTTTTCGAGGATGCCCTTGCAGAAAAATATCTCAAGGAAAAAGAAAAAGAAAATGGTTAGAATATCATATATATATGCTGACAATTGTGAGCATTGTGATGAAGCTCTCTCTGCTATAGAGGGAGCTGTCATCAAATGTAAAAATATTTCTTGCGAAGTAGCTAAATTTAAGTATGATACTAAAGCAGCATTAGCTATTGCTATGGCGCAAAATATAAATACATTACCCGGCTTCGTAATAGGTTCTGAAGTTTTTATGGGTAGTAATTACGATGAAGAAAAAATTGTTAAGGCTATCAAGAAAGCAAATAAAAGTTGAGTAAATCGAAGGCAATTGTAGTATTGACTAATTTTTGGGACGCAAATGCTCTCATTGATTACGGGTTCTTATTGCATAAGGTCGAAGGCGATGATACTGTCCATAAAGTTAACCTGATTACACAGAGAGGCGACAGTAATTTCTCAGTCAAGTCAATAGCTTTAAGTCATCCCCCTCTTGTAAAGTTACCTCATTTGAAGCACTTAGATAGATTAGATTACTTCTGCCCTACATATGACATCTTGTGTCGTTATAAAGACGATGGAGATTGGGTTAGTTATACAAAAGATTACTATGAGTTACTTAAGAGCAGGAAAGATGACCTTAGAGATTGGTTAGAGAACTTAGAGCCTAATCATGTTTACTTCTTATGCTGTTGGGAAAATACAGTTGGAGGAGCTGAGTGTCATAGAAAGTTGCTTTATAAAAGATTCATGTCATCACCCTTAGCAATGACAAAAATGCTTCCTATTTATAGGGCTGGAAACAAGATTTACAAAGAAGAAAAAGACGGTGTAATTAACATTAACATGTCGAGTGGTAATGCTTACGATGATAGTACTATGCTCAACGACTTGTTAGCTTCAATTAGAAGGACTGATTAATGGATATACCTCCTATATATGGATTCAATGAATGTAGCGAGATGGGCAATGATATATTTGCTCCTTCTGTTTTTGTTGGTGGATGCAATTTAAGATGTCCTTACTGCATGAACTCAAAGCTTATTCAGCCGAAAGACGCTCCTCAGGTGGATGTAAATACAATTATTGATTACATACTCAAGAATAACAGAGAGTGGGTTGTAATCAGCGGAGGCGAACCAACTTGTATGAGACTTCAGTTGCTTGTAAATCTCTGTAATATGTTTAAAGGTTTTGGGTGTAAGGTAGGGTTGTCTACTAATGGAACGAATGCAGATGACTTTAATGCTATTTTACCTTATGTCAACTATGTAGCATTAGATATCAAATCTAACAAGAACAATGTATATTATGATATTGCTCAGATTGATTGGAGCTCCAGCCCATTCATAGATGTTATTCGCTCACAGTCTATGTTAAGGGATACTAAGAGAGACAGAGATGATTTTGATTATGAGATTAGAACAACATTGTATCCAAAATATATTGATAAGAAAGCGATTAAAGGTATAGGCTCAATACTCAGAAGTGATGAGAAATGGGTGTTACAACAGTTTCGCCATGCTAAAGGTATGTATGCCAAGGAAGCATATGATGTAGAACCTTACAGTGAAGATAAATTAAAAGAGCTTTTAAAAATAGCTCAAAAATTTTCGTCAGAAGTTCAGCTAAGATATGTATAATGGGTAACATAATGAGTACGAGTAGAATCGAAGTAGTAAAACAAGGAGAAAAGTAATGGCACAGTCGGAAAAAATATATGAGAAGATACCTGAGGCGCAAGAAATCATAACTGAATTAGCTGCAAAGTACACTGACGAGTTATGGGCAGTTAGACCTGATACAGTTATCGTATTGGGAGTTTCTAATAAGGAACGACCTAAGAGTAGTACCAAGTTAGCTTCAATTAGACCTCTCAAGGGGGCTACAAAGGCTTTGATGCTTATTAACAATGTCAAGGTAAGATATCTCATTGAATTGTTTTGTGCTGATTGGGAAGAATGGACTAGAGCTCAGAGAGTAGCTGTTATTTTCCATGAGTTTATCCATATTCATTGCGCAGTTGGCAAGACTGTAAAGCATGACATTGAAGATTTCAGAATTATGGTTGATACGCTTGGAGTTGATTGGTTTAACGACAAGACACTTCCTAATCTCTTAGATGCTAAGGTTGATTTTGATTTGAACCTTAGACCTAATGTTCCAGATATTGATGAGCCTGAGCTTGACGGTGGCGACGAGATACTTGATGATGTTGAGGTCGAAGCTGAGGTTACTGCTGTTGATGTTACTGCTGAACAGCCAAGAGAGGACGACATATTTTAATGGATAAAGTCGTTACAGATATTAATGTCTTGAGGCAGAAGTCGGAACAGGTTCAGTCTGTCGAAGAAGCCCAAGACATCATCGCAAAGCTCGAAGACGCCTTGAGACCTATCTCTCATGGCGTTGGGCTTGCGGCTATTCAGGTAGGTATTCCTAAGACAGTCGGAGTTATTAAGGATAAGTCAAAGAAGAGAGGTGATTTTCTTCACTTAATAAATCCTGTATTGGTTAATAAGGAAGATGAGTTTGTTTTCTTAGATGAAGGTTGCTTGTCTTTCCCTGATATGTTTAGGAATACCAAGAGATACAAACAATACACTATTACTCATCAGCGAATAGAAGATGACCATTTCGAAGAGGAAACTCTTTGTTTCTATTACAATGACGATAATGGTGATATGAATAGCGACGGATTACTTGCGATAGCAGTTCAGCATGAGATGGAACATTTTAATGGTGAGCTAATTATAGATTCAGAAGCAGACCAGTCTTTGAAACTTTAACCGATTACAGCTAGTAAGAAGGTTGGACGTAATGAGCCATGCCCTTGTGGTTCTGGTAAGAAGTATAAGAAATGCTGTGGATAGGATTATTCGGCCATCCAATCTAATAATTGTTTGAGCAAGTCGTCAAGTTTAGATGCTACTTCTTTAACGTCTCGTTTCATTTCGTCAAGACCTTTTGTAGCATTATCTGATTGAGTTTTGAGTATTACAACCTCTTTACTTGTATCATTGACTAATTGCTTAAGCTCTTCAAATTTCTTTAAGTTCTCTTCTTTGTTTTTTTCTAGTTTGTCGCTAGTTTCTTTACCGTTTGTCTCTACTCTCTCCATATCAATTTTTGCTTGGAGGCATGATGGAGTTTTGCCGGGTAATTCATCTTCTTTTGTTTTTTTGCGGAAAATGGCGACTAGTGTACCAAAAGCTGTGAGCGAGATGGTAACTATTGATAGTAGAAGTGTCATGTTTACATGGTAAACAGGTGTTTCTAAAATTAAACTTGGATCACTCATAAAACTTCCCTTTTCCCCTTTTTTAGCTCGCCCTTATATCTCTTAACTTGCCTCTTATCTCTAATATATTCTGTTTTAGCTTATCTTTTTTCTTCTGTTGCTCAATGTATTTCTTTTTTTCTTCTACTTTTCGATGTGATATATTACGGAGCAAGCAAAATATTCTTTTCCCCCCATTTTCAATCACATTAGCGCTAATTGTTACGCTTGTTGCAATATCCATGCCCACAATAAAAGTTAATTCTAAATCATTAATTGCTTTTCCTTCAAGCAAATCAGCAAAAGCCGAGTCGAATGGTTT
>Ga0114918_10004583_pt1 | contig 11984 bp, 11 predicted proteins | sample LantaG_FD_87015 | JGI IMG/M metagenome (GOLD analysis project Ga0114918, IMG submission 87015) | Deep subsurface microbial communities from Baltic Sea to uncover new lineages of life (NeLLi) - Landsort_02402 metaG | ecosystem: Environmental > Aquatic > Marine > Oceanic > Sediment | place... | reverse complement strand
GCTACTTCCGGCATTGAAGAAATATTAGAAGTAATAACAGGTATTCCACATTCCATTGCTTCTAAAATCGGTATTCCAAAACCCTCATAAAAAGAGACTAACAGCAATATCTCAGCTTCGGAATATATGGTTTTCAGATGTTCATCAGAAATAAATCCCGTAAAAATCAAGCTATCTTTTACCCCTAAATTTTTAGCCGTTGTCATATATTCATGGTAAGTGGAATATTTCTTTCCGGTTAAAACCAAAGAACTGTTTCGGGTATCATACTTTTCTTTATAAATCGCAAATGCTTTAATCAACCCCTCCAAATTCTTATGAGGTCTTTTTTCTCCCACATAAAGAAAATATGGTTTTTGAATCGAATATTTTTTTAAAATATCGTTGTTTAATATATCCGTATTTTTTCTGGAATGCATCCCTAAATTGCTCGCTTCATATATTACTTTAATCTTTCCTCTATTTATCCCTAATAGGTGAATAATATCTTTTTTTGTACTTCGAGATACTGCTATTATTTTATTGGCTTTCTCTGCTCCTTTTTTCATTGTGTATTTCAGATATTTTGATTTAATTTTTGAGAATTTATTTAAAAAATATGGATATTTTATATATTTTAAATCATGAAATGTTACAACGCTTTTCATGTTGACGTAAAGTGGTAAATCAGAATTTAAGCTATGAAACAAATCAAATTTAAAACGGTTTCTTCTGAGAAGTTTATAATAGTAAAATTGTTTTTTAGGACCAATTGCCGAAACATCATCTCTTATAAAGAAAATATTTTGTTTATTTTTAAGATTAAATATTGGATGATTATCATTTAGCTTTTTCTGTAAACAAATATGATATTCATTCTTAGTATCGATTTCTGATAATGCATTGAGCAATTGCAAAGAATATTGTCCCACTCCTGTCGTTTCATTAACAATGCCGAAAGCATCTATCAAGATTTTCATTTTATTCTCCATTAATTAAGATTTTCTTAAATAATTTAAGATAATCAGAAACCTTCCTATCTTTTCTGAAAATTGCAAGAACAGCTCTTATTAATACCCCTATAAGAAGAAATGCTTTTGCTAATATAACTTGCCACTCATCATTGTGTATCATTTTTATATTTTTAAGATCATTATTAATTGAATGATATAACGAATCTGTTAAAGTTTTCTCTGTGCTTTTACTATGTAAGTGAATAATACTTTCATTAGTCAATACGCCTATTTCCCAACCTGCATTGTGAACTCTATAACAAAATTCGGCATCTTCACCATACATAAAATAATCCTCTTTCAGCATGCCCACTTTCCTAAAAACTTCCCTTTTCATGAGTAAACAAGCACCAGATACATAATCGACTCTTTTAAAAACATTATTTTTTTCTTTATTTTTCCTGAATCTTTTCCATGTTTTAAAAAAAAGAATCTGATTTTTAAAAACTTCCCAAGCGGATGGAAATTTTTCACCCAAGCTCTGTAATGTCCCATCCGGAAATAATAATTTACAGCCCAATACCCCTACTCTTGGGTTTTCTTGCATAAACCGAACCATGTTACCAAAACAATCATTTTGTGTCATTATTGTATCATTATTTAATAAAAGGATATAATCTGTTTTGGCAATTTTTATTGCCTGATTATTGGCTTTTGCAAATCCAAAATTTTTATTATTTTCAATTAATATTATATCGTGAAAATCATTCTTAATTAATGCAACACTGCCATCTTCCGAACAATTATCAACCACTATAATTTCGTAGCTATAATTAACTTGGGCATTGTAAATCGATTCCAAACAATCCTGCAATATTTTTTTATTATTCCAATTAACAATAATAATTGTAAGAACTGTTTTTATCGTTTGAATATTTTCCTTTAAACTGTCTTTTATTATCATATCTAGAACTTTCTACTTATTAATTTAAAGAACACTCAATAATTGATTGTGCGTCTTTCTTGTTTTTCCAATTGTACTTTTCCTAAAAGCTTATACCTTTTTACAATCTATTTTTTATTTACTTATTTTTTATCACTTCTAACATATCCCCTGCCACTCTATCCCAGGAATAATAATCTTTATAACTTTTAGACATTGTTTCAACCCTGTTTTTCATTTCCTCATCTTCAAGTACTTTAACAAGTAACATCATCAATTCTTCTTCGTCTTCATTGTTTAGTAAATATCCGTTAACACCGGGTATTATTATTTCCGGCATTGCCTGGATATTTCTGCCTATACAGGGAATGCCATAACTTAAAGATTCTACAAAAACAATCCCAAATCCTTCGAAATAGGATGGCATACAAAAAACATCTACCATCATATAATATTTTTTTAGTGTTTCCCATGAAGCATCACCTAAAAATATTATACCTTCAGGGATTTTTTCTCTCAAAGGCCATGATTTTGGACCGGCAATCACTAATTTTATGTTTGAAGAATAATTTTTCCTTAAAAGTTTAAAAGCTTCAACCACCAAGCTGCCACCCTTCCGAAAAAAATGTCTACCAATAAACAAGATAATTTTATCTTTTTTGTTCTTTGGCTTAATGGCAATATCAGTTGCAATCGGTTTTACATTTATTCCTGCATTCACCACATGTACTTTTTCCGGTAACAGGCCTGTATCTCTTATCAAGCTATCTGCCAACCATCTGCTCATGGCAAACACTCCGGCACATTTTTCATATACTTTCATTTGCCATTCTTTCCTCTTGTAAAAGTCTTTTAGGTTAAATAATTCCCAGCCGGGTACACGGCCATTGTTTTCCTGAAAATATTTAATGATTAAATCTAAACTTAAGTCCTGGTATAGATAAAAAGGAATATCTTCTACTTTGCCTATATCTCCTATTTCAATGATAGCGTCTAATCCTTGAGTTGTTTTTACTTTATTTATTAGATTTTCTTCTAACATTCTTAAGTATGGGGTTGAGAATTTATATTTGCTCTTCGCCTTTCCCTGATAATATTTTATATTTAACAGCTTGTTAATAAATGATTTAGTACCCCTACCAGATACATCTAAATCATAAAGTTCAAGGCCATCTATTTTCTCCAATGACGCAAACAACGAATGAGGAATATATGACCAGGTCCTTTTGCGGTTTTTTAACCAAATACAGGCAAAGCCAATATTCAATCTTCTTGCTCCCTACTATCAAAATACCTTATTTCTTATCAGAACTATTTCTCTTTAATCTTAATATATTTTGATTCTTTATATTAACCTTTGATTAAAACAATGGTCCTTTATTTTTTGATTTATATTATTTACTACCAAGTAAGGTAAATAAATCTTATTTTTACTACTTTTTATAAAATATTTTTAAATTATTATACCATTTTTTAATTTTTTTATAATATTGATAAGTTAAATTTATAAACTTATAAATAATTCCATTTCTGTTAGGTAAAATAAATATCAATGTAAACAAATTTGCCCAATAAAATGGATTACATTTCATTGCCTGATAAATATTTTGTTTTGCTTTCTCTTTTTCTCCAATATACGAATAGCTTTTACTAATATTTAAAAAAATTCTATTCTTTACTTTATATGATATTTCATCACCATATTCTTGCAAAAAATAATTTCTAATTCTAATATCTTCTTTTTTCCATCCAATTCTATCTGAAAATATAGTATTCCTTCCATGAATTCTATACATTACCAAAGATTCAGGAATAAAATAAAATTTATATTCTTTTGCTAAATCTACTAAAAATTTATAGTCACCTAGATATTTTAAATGTTCATCGAATCTAACATTTTTAAGATTCTCTCTTTTATAGATAAGACTTTGTCCACAAATATAGTTATTTTTTAATAATTCTTCAAAAATATCGCCACTTTTTTTCCTATTTAGAGCACTATGCATTTGAGTGAACAATTCTCCTGTAAAATTGCTTTTTGCATCTACTATTAATCCTTCGGACCAAACTATCAAATCTTCATCTTTTTTAAGAATCTTAAGTTGCTTTTCAAGTTTTTCTTTAAACCAAATATCATCTGATGAAAAATAAGAAATATATTTGCCATTGGCCTTTTTTATGCATTCATTTACAGTTTTTGCAAGGCCCTTGTTTTCTTTGTGAAAAAAAGACCGTATTTTAATACTTTTTTTATCAAATGACTGAATTATTTTTTTTGAATTATCCTTAGAAGCGTCATCAATAATTATTAACTCAAAATCATTGAAAGTTTGGTTTAAAACGCTTTCAATTGCTTCTGAAATATATTCCTCATAATTGTAAGAAGGCATTATAACACTAACTAAAGGCATTTTTAGTCACCTCATTATCTTTAAATTTATAGTGATATTCACAAAATTCGTAAAATGTTTTATGCTTTTTGTAATTTTTCCCATTATTTTTTTTTCTAATCCAATCCATAAAGGTAAACTTAAAATTTCATCAGCCATTTTTTCTGCAATAGGGAAATCGCCTTTTCTATAGCCAAAATCTTCATAGGCTTCTTGTAAATGAATCGGTATTGGATAGTGAATCGAAGTTTCTATGCCATTGGAATTTAGATATTTTTGTAACTCATCTCTTTCTTTACTTCTTACAACAAATAAATGCCATACCGGGTTGGTCCATTCCGGTACATATGGTAGTATTAAATCATTATTTTGTAATTCGTCAATATAAATTTTAGCTATTTTTTTTCGTTCATCATTAAATTCATCTAAATATCGTAATTTAACCCTTAGGATGGCAGCTTGCATTTCATCCAACTTGGAATTAATTCCTTTATATTTATTATAATAATGTTTTTTTGAACCATAATTCCTGAGAGCTTTTACTTTTTCTGTTAAACCTGCATCATTGGTAGAGATTGCTCCCGCATCTCCCAGCGCTCCTAAATTTTTTGTTGGATAAAAACTAAAACCAGATGCATCGCCTAAAGCGCCACATTTTCTTCCTTTATAGGTAGCTCCATCTGCTTGCGCAGAATCTTCTACTACTTTTAAGTTATATTTTTTTGCAATTTTATTAATGGTATCCATATCACAAGATTGTCCATACAAATGAACGGGCATAATCGCTTTGGTTCTTTTGGTTATTTTTTCTTCAATTAAATAAGGATTCATGTTATAAGTTAATTCATCAGGCTCCACAAAAACTGGAACAGCTCCAGTATGGCTTACCGCCAAAGCTGTTGCAATATAAGTATTTGAAGGAATTATAATCTCATCATCTTTTCCAATATCATAAGCTCTTAAGATAAGGTACAAAGCCTCGAGCCCGTTACCTACTCCTATGCAATATTTTACTCCAAGATAATTGGCAAATTCTATTTCAAAATTTTCTACTTCTTGGCCCAATATATACCGGTTACTATCAATAACCCTATTAACTGCATCCTTTAATTCTTGATTTATCTTCCTGGTAACAAAAGATAAATTATTAAATTGAATCAATTTTTTATCCCGCCAATACTCAGTTTATATTTATATATTTCCGAAATTCCTTATAATCTCTAATATAATCTTCTTCACTATAATAATCAGAAGCAATGACCAAAATAATAGTATTTTCACTAAATTTTTTCATATTGTGCCATATTCTATTTCTAATGACTACTCCTTCATAAGGCATATTAAGATAGATTTCTTTTTTTTCATTTCCGATATCTAGCTCTAAAGTAAAACTTCCATTAATGCAAAAAATTACTTGTTTTAATGTTTTATGAGCATGCCCTTCTCTTATAATATTTAAATCTTTAACATCATATATGTAATAAATTCTTTTAATATTAAATGGAATATGTGTATTGGCCTCCATAAAAGATAATTTACCCTTTGTCCCAAAATTTACTATTGGCAATTTTATATATTTAATTTGCAACTTTTTAACCCTCGTTATTTAATCCTTCTTAATAACTTCGCTATAATTACTATGGAAATTTCACAATTTCCTATATTATTTCTTTTATAAATCTAACAAATTCTTTAAATCTATCTAAATCTTTGTAAATATCAAAGGCTTCTCAAGCTCTTCCACCGGAACCTAATATAAAAATCATTTTCTAAACACCTCTTTGTGTTCCCTCCAAATAATGTTTTCCCACAACTTTATCAATAAAACCAATTCTTACACCCGCATTCTTCATTCTTCTCCATAAATTCCAATCACCAGGTTCCCAATATTTCCACGCGTTAATATCGTATTTAAAGAATTTCAATTTCGAACTATACAATACTGAAATATGACAAATGTTTCCATAATTTAACGGGTATGAACCTACATTTTGCCATTTGTCGGGTTCTCTCTCCATTTGAACTATGCCGTAGACCATTTCATAATCATTTTGTAAAGCATAATTCAATAAGCTTTCTAAATGATTCTCAGAAAATTCGTCATCATCATCCAATGGAGCAATCCAATTACCAGTGGATAATTCAATAGCTTTATTTGCAGGAACTACACCAGCAACCATCCATCTAGCCGTTGGATCAATTGGATAGTTGCCTCTTTTTGCTAAATTGTAAAATTTTATTCTATTATCATTAATGTTTTTAATTAATTTTTCTGTATCATCTGTGCAATGATCCCCAACCACCACTATTTCAAAATTTTGATAAGTTTGCCTTAAAACAGAAGGTATTGCGCGTTCAGTTAAAACCTTACTTCGGTTATATGTAGGAATTTGAACAGAGATGAGAGGAGTATTACCATTTGTATCATCTTTTGAATATTTTCTGACATTTTCTAAAAGCTTCCTGTTCTTTTTGCAATCAATCCAGTTTTTTAGATAATAATTATGCCATACTCTTTTCCCAATTAAACTAATATGTCTATACAGGGCTTCTATGATAGTCTGATATTTGTTTTGCATAAATTTTCCCCAAAGCATCTCAATTACTTAAAATAATAATACTTCTATTGTATAATGAAAAGCTTTTTTCAAATTCTTAGCAAAACCTACCCTTGAAGTATTACAATAAATCTTAAGGTCAAACGGAATTTTTTTAAAATCCACTAATGTTATTAATGAATCATCAGTGGATTTATTTCTGTTTTATTTTCTTTATTATTACCCCCAACTTATCATCACTCCAACCAACTACTTAAATCTCTTTTTATTAAATTTTGGAGTTTCAAAATATCATCCCTATATAAATTCTTAAGATACTCTCTGGTTTCTGGTTTCATCTGGGATTTTTGCAAATTTTTCATTTTTATCTTCTCTACTATTTTTCGCCATTCACCTGGAGGAATTAAAGTCTTGGCAATGGGTTTAACTATACTTTTTAGGATATTCGGATTTATTAAGAATTTATGGATAAACTTATTTTTAGGAATACCGGAAACATTGTATTTAGTACTCACGTCTGATATAAACGAAGGGTCAACTCCTAAAAATTTATATATATCTTCTAATAAACCTAAGGTATCTTTTTTTAAATCATCAAAAAGATATATTTTCACCTGATCAAAATTATCTAAATAGGCTTTTACATGATGGTAGAAGAAAAATCTTATAGAATGCGCTAAGGTAATATATTTTTTACTAATGCGTTCTTTTTCTGCTTCTAATGCTTTCTCAAAAACTAGAGGTTCGCCACCTCTCATTCTATACATAGAATAGTGAGAAAAACAAGCATCTACAGGATCTCTAAGCATAATTATTATTTTTAATTTCTTCCATTCCGGAAAAAATTTATTTAAATTTTCAATTACTCTTTCGTGATGAAAAAGATAAGAAGTTGAAGCTTCTCCTATTGCTTTAAAATTTACACTATTCTGGAATAATAATAAATATGATTTCCAATCTCTAATAAAAGTATTCTCCAAATTAGGAAAAACGTTTTTTAGAAATATGGCTTTTGGAATTCCATAAAAGCTAAAAAACCGTGGTTCTTTAGAATCAGGTATATAAATTTCCGGGTGTTTTTTTAGATAATTATAAAGTGAAGTAGTTCCACTTTTTACTGCACCCACAATTAAAAAATTTGGTAATTTATCTTTCACTCTATTTTCTCCTTACGTTGAAAAAATAAACCAAGGGTTAAATAAACTTTCTTTATTATCATTTAAAGGTGTTTTATCGTTAAAAGTAACTACTCTTCCTTCGGATTGTTCAATGATTGCCTGGCCCCGGCTGCAGTATCCCATTCCATAGTAGGGGCTAAGCGGGGGTAAATATCTGCTTTTCCCTCCGCGATAAGACATAATTTCAAAGAACTTCCGATACGGATAAACTCAATAGTCTTTTTATATTGATTTTTTAAATTATCATCATCTCATTTCATTCCATAATTTTTCTCTATCCACTGCCTATATTCTCCGCACCTTACTCTATTTACCCAATCTTGATTGTTCATATACCATTTTATAGTCATTTCCATGCCTTCTTCAAAATTATACTGCTGTTTCCATCCCAATTCCCTTTTTATCTTGTCACAATTTAGGGCATATCTTTGGTCATGACCAGGTCTATCTTTGACAAAGGTAATCAATCTTTTATAGCCATCTTTATCTTTCCCCTGTAATTGCGCTATCTTCTCACAGAGAAAATTAACCAATTTTATATTTTCCCATTCATTTTCTCCGCCAATATTATAAATCTCTCCGCTTCTTCCCTTATTTAATATCTCCCAAATTGCCCTGCAATGGTCTTCCACGTATAACCAATCCCGAACATTTTTTCCGTCGCCATAGACCGGCAGGGGTTTTTCCTCTAAAATATTCAATATAACGAGAGGAACTAACTTTTCGGGAAATTGATAAGGACCGTAGTTGTTTGAACAATTGGAAATCGTTACAGGTAATTCATAAGTTTTGTAGTATGCTCTAACCAGGTGATCTGAAGAAGCTTTAGAAGCGGAATAGGGGCTATTGGGTTGATAAATTGTATTTTCCAGAAAATATTTTCCTTCTTCTGCTGAACCGTAGACCTCATCAGTACTTATATGATGGAATAAAATTTCTCCTTTCTCCTTCTCTTTCCAACATTCGCGAGCTACCTCTAAAAGATTAAAAGTCCCCACAATATTGGTTTGCACAAAATCCTTGGGTCCATAAATAGATCTATCCACATGAGATTCAGCAGCAAAATTAACCACGGTATCAATATCATATTTCTGAAATACCTTTTTAATCTTACCAAAATCACTGATATCTACCTTTTCGAAAAAATATCTTTTTCCTCCGAATTGCGCATTTATTTCCTTTAAATTTTCTAAATTCCCAGCATAAGTTAGTTTATCAACATTAACAATCTTACCTTTAAAAGAAGTTTCTTTAAAAACATGCTTGATAAAATTTGAGCCGATAAATCCTGCACCACCGGTCACTAAAGTATTCTTTAATTTCCTTTTCATTTATTGTCTTTCCTTGCCTTTTAATTTTTCTTCTTTTATTTTTAAAAAAGATAAGAAATCTTCTAGGGCTTCTTCCCAACTCCTAATCTTTAGATTAAATTCTTTCTTTATTTTAACCTTGGATAAAACAGAATAAACAGGTCTTTTCGCCAGCGTCGGATATTCATTGGCCTTGATTGGTTTTATCTCCACTTGCCTTTTACCTCCAAGTAAACCCAATTTTTTAGCTTTATTGTAAATTACCTGTGCGAATGCGTACCAAGTAGTTACCCCTTCATTGGTAAAATGATATATACCAGATTTTTTAGAATCGCTTTTAATAATCTTTAAAATTACCTCGGCTAAATCAACAGTATAGGTGGGGGAACCCCACTGGTCTTCCACTACTTTTACTAAATCTCTTTCTCTGAATAATCTTAACATGGTATATACAAAGTTATTTCCTTCTTTTCCGTAGAGCCAGGCAGTACGAATAATAAAATATTCTACTAATGTTTTCTTAATTTCCTCTTCGCCAGCTAATTTACTCTTACCATATGTGTTGATTGGATTCGTTTTATCATCTTCGCTATAACCCGCAGTTCGCTCTTTTCTGCCATCAAAGACATAGTCAGCTGAAATATGAATTAATTTAATTTCTCTTTTGTTTGATAATAAGCCAAGATTCCTAACGCCGTCTCTGTTTAACCTAAAGGATTCTTCTATTTCTTCTTCTGACTTATCTACCCGGGTATATCCTGCACAATTAATTATCCAATTTATTTTCTTATCTTTTGCAAATTTATCCAACGCCTTATAATCAATAATATCCACTTCCCGGCCACTAGCCCAATAGGCCATTCTCTTTTCCTTTAATAACTTTTCTATGTCACTGCCCAGCATTCCTTTATTTCCAATTAACCATATCATTTGTGATTTATCCTCTTTAATAAAGTCTAAATAGAATTCATCTTCTTTATCTTCATGTCGTATTTCATCAACTTCTTCTTTTTTTCCCCAACCCCGATACAGTTTATCTGGACAATTAATTACCATGCCATCTGTCTTTTCTGAGATATTTTTATAGCCATGAACTACCCCGGGTGGAACGACTACTTGAATGGGATTATCTTTACCTCCAATCAGTTCTTTATAATTACCAAAAGACTTGCTACTTTTTCGATTATCCCAAAGCCTTATTTTGAAATTACCCGGACCCATAAAACAGAATGTATCAGTCTGTTCTTCATGTTCATGAGGACCACGGATTACTCCTGGGTTGGTATAAGAGATATAGCTCATCATCGGTTTAAGCTTATTCGGAAGGTTATCTGTTCTAAAAGTCTCTAGCAAATATCCTCTTTCATCAGAAAACCTGGTTAACTTTTTTGTAATGACTCCTTCAATTTCTCCATTTTTGAATTTCATTTCTATGCCTTTTCTTCATCACTTTTTAATATCTTTTAAAATATTTTCTAAATATTTTCTATAACTATTTTCAGACATTTTATGAATGACTTTTTTTAATTGCGACTTATCTATATATCCCATCCTGTAAGCTATTTCCTCAATACAGCCAATTTTTAACCCCTGTCTCCTCTCGATGGTAGCTATGTAATTGGAGGCATCAATTAAACTATCCGGCGTTCCGGTATCCAACCAGGCATAACCTCGGCCTAAAAGTTCTACTTTGAGATTTCTCTTCTTCAAGTAAGTTAAATTTACATCTGTTATTTCCAATTCTCCTCTTGCAGAAGGTGTTAGATTTTTGGCGATATCCACTACTTTATTATCATAAAAATATAAACCGGGAACAGCATAATTAGATTTGGGAACCTTCGGTTTTTCTTCAATACCAATGACTTTATTTTCTTGATTAAATGTCACTATCCCATATCTCTGGGGGTCAGATACCCAATATCCAAAAATACAAGCACCCTCATCTAGTTGAGTCATCTTCTGTAGTGTCAAAGACAGGTTATGGCCATAAAATATATTATCCCCCAATATCAAACAAACCGAATCGCAACCGATAAATTCCTCCCCGATAATAAAAGCCTGGGCAATCCCTTCCGGTTTTGGCTGTTCCTTGTAGGAAATATTGAGCCCTAAATCCATTCCATCTTTAAAAAGTTCTCTAAATTTTGGCAAATCTTGCGGAGTGGAAATGATTAATATATCCCTAATTCCTGCTAACATCAAAGTAGATAAAGGATAATAGATCATCGGCTTATCATAAATCGGAATTAATTGCTTGCCGATTACTTTGGTTAAAGGGTTAAGCCTGCTCCCCGCACCACCGGCTAAGATTATTCCATTCATAGAATACTCCTTATTTAAAGAATATATTTTATTAAGTATTTTATCGCATATAATAAGCTTGCTTCATTATTCTATAATAATAGGTTTTACAAATACAAGGTTTTAAGTATCTTCTTTTTTAAGCAGAATATGGTTGTTGAAAATACAAAAATTAATCAAAGAAATATTTTTATCACTTCTACTAACTAACCCTTTATTCATATAAAATATTTTTTGGTTTTTTGTTATCAAAGACATTATTTAATCCATCCAAGTAAGCATTTGTGATAAGTTTTATCCTTTTTAATTTATAGTCATCATATACTATAATACCTACAATCGAATGCAAATAAGTCCAAAATCCAATACAAT
>Ga0114918_10004580_pt1 | contig 11989 bp, 10 predicted proteins | sample LantaG_FD_87015 | JGI IMG/M metagenome (GOLD analysis project Ga0114918, IMG submission 87015) | Deep subsurface microbial communities from Baltic Sea to uncover new lineages of life (NeLLi) - Landsort_02402 metaG | ecosystem: Environmental > Aquatic > Marine > Oceanic > Sediment | place... | reverse complement strand
TCGCAGGTCGACATCCCCGAGGGGGTGGGCAAGGCGGTGAGTGGAATAGTTTTTGCATTTTTTTAAACGAGTTCAATCGTCGCCCACCCCCCCACAAAAAAAAAAAACTAGCCGCCGCCGCCTCTTCTCTCTCTCTCTTTCTCTCTCTTTCTCTCTTTCTCAACAACCCCGACCTCCCCTCCCGCTTCCCCACCACCACCAATACCACCAGCTCTCCATCCTCTGGTGCGCGGCCTGCGAGCGCTACCTGCAACCGCCCAAACACTGGGCCCGCGCCGCCCCGGAGTCAAAAAAGCTCCTCGCCCTCTGCCTGCGCCGCATCAAGGGCATCGGGAAGGGCTCGGCCTCGACCTCGGGGAGCCACAGCGGGGTCCGCCTAGTCGACGCCGGCTTCATCTGGACCGAGCCGCACTCCCGGAGGATCAAGGTCAAGCTCACCGTGCAGGCCGAGGTCCTGGGCGGGGCGACCTTGCAACAAGCGTGCGTGGTCGATTTCACCGTGGAGCCGCACCAGTGCATCGACTGTACCCGCGCCGCGACCAACGCCGCGTCGTGGATCGCCTGCGCCCAGGTCAGGCAGCACGTGGGTCACAAGCGCACCTTTTTTTTCCTGGAGCAAGCTATTTTGAGGGCGAGGGCCGACTCGAGCGCGACGGGCGTGAGGGCTGCCCACGGAGGGCTCGACTTCTACTTCGCCAGCCGGGCGCAGTGCTCGAAATTCGTCGACTTTGTTCAGTCCGCCGTCCCAGCCAGGCACCGCTCGGACAAGCAGCTCGTGTCGCACAACACGCACACGAGCACCTATAATTACAAGTATACGTTTTCTGTCGAGATCGCGCCGATCTGCAGGGTGAGAAAAGAGAAGATTGGAGTTCATTTTATTTTATTTGAACTTTTTTCTTTCTTTCTTCTCTTCTTCTTCTTCCTCTCATCTCTCACCTCTTCTTTCTATTCATACTCCAAACCAACAACCTCCACCACACAACTTAAACCAGGACGACCTCCTCTGCCTGCCCGCCAAGCTCTGCAACGCCCTCGGCGGCCTCGGCCCCTTGGTCCTCTGCACCCGCGTTTCGGCACTTTTAACCTTGACCGACCCCTCGACGCTGCGCGAAGCTCATCTGAACGCAGAGCAGTACTGGCGCGGCGCCACGCCCCTGAGGGCGCTGATGGGCTCGCGCCAGCTCGTGGAGTACGTGGTGCTCGACGTCGAGCCCGTGAGCGTGCTCACGGCCGCGGAGATGAGGGAGATGGCGCAGCTCGGGGGGATGAGTGCGGCGACGCTGACGATGGGAGGGCAGTCGTACGCCGCCTCCGAGGCGGGGGCCAACACGAAGCGCTACGCCTTGGCTGACGTTACGGTGGCTCGCAAGTCCGATTTCGGGCAGAACGACCGCGTGACGACGGTGCGCTCTCACTTGGGTGCGCTTCTGAAACCGGGAGACGCGGCCTTGGGGTATGATTTGGCCGCTGCTGCCCCCTCCGACGAGGCCCTCGACGCCGCTGTGGATAGCGGGCGATTGGCGATCCCGGACGCGCTGCTGGTCCGCAAGTCGCACGACGCCGCCAGGGCGAGGAGGAGGGCGAAAGGGGAGAGGAGGCCGTGGGTGCTCAAGAGGCTGGACGTCAACGGAGGCGAAGGTGGAGAGGCGGGAGGCGAAGAAGCAACTGCGGCGGGAGCGAACGAAGCGAGCACTTCGTCTTCCCGTCGCCGCGCCGCCGCGAACGCCGGCGGGGCGGGGAACAACGCCGCGGCCGACGACGCCGCGGACTACGAGCGCTTCATGGAGGAGATCGAGGAGGACCCGGAGCTGAGGGCGCGTGTGGCTCTTTACAAGGCACCGACGGTGGAAGGAGGAAGAGGCGGAGGCGCTGCTGCTGCTGCTGCTGCGAAAGACGACGACGACGAGGAGATGGGAGGAGGCAGCGACGACGACGAAGATGATGACGACGACGTTCCTCAGGTGCCCCTGGAGGAGCTGCTCGACGACATGGAGGCGCTGGGCATCAGGGACGCGCGGGAGGAGCAGGAGCGGCTGCAGCAGCAGGAGCAGCAGCAGCAGCAAGGCGGCGACGGAGAAGGAGGAGAGGGAGGAGGTGGCGGTGGTGGCGACGAGTGAAAATTCGGATAAAAGATTTGATTTGTTGTTGTTGTTTCTTTTGTCTTTCGCCTTTCTTCACTGTTTCCCCGCTTGTCATTCTGAAATAATCAAATCCATGAAATGAAACTCTTTCTTTTCATTCTCTTTCTCTTTTCGGAATACCGTTGGCCGTGGCAGATACAAAAACAAAAGAAGAAGAAAGAAACGAAAGAAACGAAAAAAGACCCCCGAAAAAACTTACTCTCTTTTTAAACTCCTTTCTCTCTCTCTCTCTCTCTCTCCTCTCTCTTCCTCAAGCAGCCTTCGCAGCGGCCGCTTTCTTGTTCTGCGACCTCTTCACCTGCGAGTACAAGAAAACACCACCCAAAGCAATAGCAGTGCCGGCCAGCGAGCGCGGGCCCATGGGGTTGCGGAAGACGACGACCGACGCCACGATCACGATGACTCGTTTCACGCAGTTTCCGATCGAGTGCGTGACGGGGCTGACGCGGGCGAGGATCATGTACGACACCTGCTGGTAGGCGTGGAAGCAGGCCGCGGCGGCCAGGGCCTGCTGGATGACCGCGGTGGGGTTTGCGACTCCCGCGGCGGAGAGGGCCGAGGGCGTGAGCCTCATCCCTTCCTTGAGCAGAGTGATGGGGGTCAGGAGAGCGAAGGAGAGGATCGTGATAACCGAGAAGAGGTTGATGTTGTCCTGTCAAATTTTGAATGATTTGAGAATGCGGGAAAGAGAGAGAGAGAAAGAGAAGGGTGGGGGGTGAGCGCGAGAAAAGCGGGGTTTTCTCTTCCTTCTTTCTCGCGCGCTCGCGCGCGCGCTCGAAAAGAAAAACAAAAAACTTCTTCTCCTTACCAGCGCCCCCTTGGCCTGGCCCATGAACTTCTTCGAGAAAACGTTCCTCGACTGGAAGGTCACGTTGGACCCCATCGCGGCCAGGAACCCCCCCCAGTTGAAGGTCGCCTCGCTCGCAGAGGCCAGCGCGACGCCGCCGACGATCGGCAGCAGAGAGCCGACAACGGCGAGCGTGGGGGCTTCGCCTAAGAAGAGAGCGGAAAGCAGCACCGAGAAGAAAGGTTCCATGGCCTTGATGGTGTGGGTGAAAGACACGGCGACAGCTCCCAGCGAGACGTTGGTCAGTAAGTTTCCAAGGGTGTGCACGGCAGCCAGAGGGAGCACGGCCTTGATCAGATCCTTGTCTACTTTCGGCGCAGGGTGCAATTTAAAAAGCCACATCGAACAGGCGAGCAGGCTTCCGACGGCAAACTGCAAGGTCGTGCAAGATAAGGGGAAAGGGAAAACCTTCAACACCTGCTTGTTGTAGATGTTGAACCAGATGTTGAAGGCGTACCAGGCCGCGAAGAGGCCGCCGAGCAAGGCAGTGCGGGCGAAGTTGGAAGAAGCGGAAGAGTTGTCTGTGGAATGAAGAGAGAGAGGTTGAGGTTAAGAGGGTGAGTTTTTTTTGCTTTTGCTAGCCAAGAGAGAGCGAGAGAGTTCTTTTCGATTCTTGCCCCCCCCTCCCCCCCGCGCGAGGGCAATCAAGAGCTTTCGTTCGTGCCCCTCGACGACAGGAGGCAAGAGACGACCGAAAACTCACCAGCTGCGGTGGCCGAGCACGCGACACCGCGCTCCTGGCGGCGGAAGAGCGCAGCGAGCGGGCGGTTGGTGATGGCCAATTTCGTCGATTTCGCGGAGGAGGCGACATTTCCAGACGGAGATGATGCGATCGGGGGAGAGGCCCTGGCGACGGCAGCCCTGGGCGCCGCCGCGGCCCTCGCGCTGCTGCTGCCGCTGCCGCTGCCACGTGAAATGACGCACGCCGAGCGCGTGCTGGCGCGCGCAGAGGCGATCATAATTCGAGGAGAAAGAAGGAAAGAGAAAGAAAGGAAGACGGGAAAGGAGTTCTTTTTTTCTTTTTTCTTCGAGATAGAGTGAAAGGAGAGAGAGCGGTAAGTTTTCTTCTTTCGTTCTCCACCTCCAAAACCTCTTCTCTCCTCCTCCTTTCTTCTCTTTCAAAAAAGAACGCCGCGCCGCGGGGGCGAGGGGAAGAAACACTGATATTTGTTCGATTGCAGGTTGTTTGTTATTGAAACGGGGGTGGTGGTGTGTGCTGATTGATTTCTTCTTCTTTCTCACTCTCTCTCTCTTTGTTATTCAAACCCGAAAACGAAAAAAACGAAAAAAATTCTCTCTTTCTCTTTCTTCCTCTTCAACGCGTCGGCATCTCGTTCCACTTGGCCGAGTCCTTCTTCTTGCCCTTGGCCGCCTTCTTCGCGCGCTCCTTCGCCTCGCGGAGGGCCCTCTGGGAGGCTGTCTCTTTGTTGCTGCCCCCCGAAGAGGCCTTTCTCGCGAGCAGCCTCCGGGCCTCGGCCGGGTCGAGGACGCCCGAGGAGGGAGGAGAGGAAGAAGAGGGCTCCTCCTCCTCGGCCGCCGCTGCTGCCGCCTCCTTCTCTGCTGCTGCCTTCTGCGGAGAGGCACCAGCTGCTGCTGCTGCTGCTGCTGCTGCGGCGGCAGCGGCGCGCTCCTTCTTCCGCCGCCTGCGCGCTGCGGCCTCCGACTCCGCACCACCGTTTGCCGCCACCGCCGCTGTCGTCGCCGTCGTCGCCGCCGCTTCTCCTCCTTCTTCTCCTCCCTCCTTCCCTTCGATCCCGAGCTCCGAGAGCACAGCGTCGAGCTCCTCGAGCTCCTTCTTCTTGCGCTCCTTCTTCGAGAGCTGTCTCTGCAGCTGGTTGGCGGCGGCGGCCTTCTCGTCGGAGGCCGGCGCGGAAGCCGGAGCGGAAGCGGAAGCGGAGGCGGCGTCGCGGGTCGCTGGCGGCGGTGTCTTTGGCGGCAGCTCGCTCTCGTCCTCTCCTTCGCCCTCGTCTTCCTCGTCGTCCTCGTCGTCGTCCGACAGTCTCGCGACCTCGATGCCGAGCTCGGCCTCGATCGCGGCCTTGCGGGCGGCGAGCTGCGTTTGTTAGTTTTTGGTTTCGGAGGAGAAGAGGGATCAGAGGGTGGTGGTGGTGAGCGATAAGAAAAAATCAAGCCGCCGCCGCCGAAAAAACGAAAAAAAAACCGAAAGAACTTCGATTCGATCTCCTTACGTCCTGCTCAGCCGCCGCCGCAGCGTCGGCGTTCTTCTCCCTCTCCATCTCTTCGAGGGCGTTGAGCGTTCTGTGCTCGAGCTTGATTTTCTGGAGAGAGAATGGGTTTTTGTAAAACGAGGAGAGAAAGAGGGGAAAAAAAGGTGAGTTTCTTGATGATGATGGGTGTCGTTCTCTTTTCTTCTTTTTCTTATCGCTGGCCAATGGCCTTGTTTTCTCTCTCTCTTTTCTCCACCTCTCTTCCTCCTCCCTCCCAACCTACCTGGCGCAGCTGCTCCTCCTCGTCGTCCGTGTCCGCCCAGTTACCGGACATCAGCGCCGCGGCGGCGGCCTCAGGGATGGCGCCGTTGGCTCCGTCGCCGTCGCCGTTTTCGTCGCTGCCGCCGCTCGCCGCCTTGGTTCCTCGTCCTCCGTCTGCGAAAATCGCCCGCTCCAGCGCGGCCACCTCCGCCGCTTCTTTGGCGAGCCTGATCTCCTTCTCCTCCTCGGTCTCGTCTGCGGGAGGCAGGGGGCTGCCTCCTACTCCTCCTCCTCCTCCTGCCTTGAGCTGCTGGGCGGGAGAGGGCGCGCGGCGAGGGGCCAGGGCCGAAAAGGCGTTGGCAGAGGCCGTCGTCATTCGGTTTTTTGGTTTTTTGATTTCGTTTTTCTGATCCTTTCCTTTCTTTTTTCTTTTCGCTTCTTCCTTGCTTGGATCAAGCAGCTAGAGAGGGAGGGAGGGAGAGAGCGTGGCTGCAAGAGAACGAGGTTTCTACGCGAGAGTTGGGGGGATGGGAAAAGCTAGGGAAGGCGGGGAGAGAGAGAGAGAGAGAGATAGAGAGAGAGAGAGCGAGCGAGCTAAAAACAGAAGATAGAGGAGTGAAGGAACTTTTTTTCCCGTTTTGTTTTTCATCGACCGACCTCTTCTTCGTTCTCTCTCTCCTTTTTTCTTTGGCCTCGCGCCGCTGCGAGCTGCTCGCTCTCGCCAAGCCTAGCCGCTCTTGGACGCCCGTCACGCGCACTTATTAATTGAAAATAGAAATCAGCTCCTCACGAGATGCGCGTTCTCTTTCCTCGCTCTCATTTTCTTTTTCTTCTTCTTCTTGTTTCTTTTATTCGCTTCCCTTCCTTTCCTCCTTATCTTCTTCCCTTCATCCTTCTTTCCTACTCCAGCCTCCTCACCTTGCGCGAGATCCCGGCCACGCGGAACTTGGAGGCGGCGTTCGAGATAATGCTGCTCATGGCCCAGGCTCCTGCTGCCGCGTTTCCGTTCTCCTTGTTGTTTTCCTTTTCGTTTTCGTTGTCGTCGTCGTCGTTCTCGCCGGTCTTCTTCTTCTTGTCCTCCTCCTTGGCTTCCTCCATCTCCTCGTCGGCCCCGAACGAGCCCTCGTACGCCTCATGGGAGGGCTTTGCGTCTTCGTCTTCGTCGTCGAGACCCTCGGAGGCGGCGGCGGGGTGAGGCAGCAGCTGCTGCTGGTGGCGGCGAGAAGCGAGCAGTTGCATTTTCTTCTTCGACGGGTTGTTCTTCACAACCGCCGCCGCCGTCTTCGCCTTCACTTTCTCAGCCTTCTCCTTCTCTTCCTTCTCGGCTTTCGCCGCCTCGGCCAGGCTGTAGGAAGACATCACGAGCCCGGCCCCCACGGGGGCGTCGGCGAGCGCGGCCAGGGCCCTGTTCTTCTCGTCGCTTTCGATCTCCATGTTTTTTTGTTGTTGAAATTTTTGATTTTCCGAGTTTTCATTTTGTATTGCAAGCTTCGTTTTCGTCTTCGTTTTTTTTTCTTCTTCTCAAGTCCTCCCTCGGCCCCGACCCCCTCCTCCTCCCCTTCCTTGCTGCTGCATTCTCGCCGCCTCCTGCATCCTCCCCCACCACCCCGGGAACAGGCCCGAAGCGTCCGCCCCTCGCACGACGACGCCCCGTTTGCCCGCGTCGGCCAGCAGAGCCGCCCACGCGGCGCTGCCTTTCCTCAGAGCTTCCCCGCTGCCGAGCACCCACAGCGCCTTCCTCGCCCTCGTCACCGCCACGTTGAGCCTGCGCAGGTCGTCGACGAAGCCCACCGAAGAAGAAGAGGAAGAGTTGTTTTTTGGTGGAGGTGGGGTCGCGGCATCGTAGGAGAAGGTGGAGGCGGAGAGAGCGGCAGAGAGGGCTCGGGCGACGGCGGCGGCCGCCTCTTCCTCGTCTCCTTCTCCTCCTCCTCCTCCTCCTCTTCCGCTTCCGTTCCCGCCCTCAAACCCTCCGCCTCCCCCGCCTCCGCGCCTCGTCCGCACGCAGGAGACGATAGCCACGTCCACCTCTTTCCCCTGGAACCCGTCCACGGTCTCCACGGCCCGGCACCAGTCCCGGCCCCCGGGGCCACCGCCGGCGCGCTCGAGCGCGCTTCGCAAAGCGGCGGCCTGCGCGCGGTACGGCGAGATCACGCCGACTACGGGAAAGGGAACTCCTAGCCTCGCGCACTCGCCGCGGAGCTCCGCCACGAGGGCGGCGGCCAGGGCGGCCTCCTCGTCGTTGTGCAGGGAAGGAGAAGAAGAAGAAGAGACCGCAAGAGGCTCAGAGAGGGAAGAGGAGGCGAAGAAAGGGGAGGCGCCGCTTCCTCCGCCGCCGCTCCTGCCGCGCTTCTCGCGGCCGCGGGCGACGTCGAAGAAGAGGTAGGGCTTTAAGAAATCGTGCGCGTGCCAGGGCTCGGCCGGGCGGGCCCTCACGGACTCTGAATCCTCCAGCGCGCCGTCGTAGAAGGCCCGAGAAGGGAAGGAACGGATCTGCGGGTGCATGCGGTACTGAACTTTGAGAAGGGAGACCGGGACCCCCGTCAAAGGAGTTGTTTTTTCTCGACCTTGACCTCCTGAGACAGCAACAGCTTTCCCGCCGCCGCCCTTCTCTTCTCCCCCTTCCCCGTTCTCCAGCCTCTCGAACAGCGACCGGGACAGGCCCGCCCTGGCCGCTTTACCGGACAACACGGTCGCCGGGAGCTGCCTCGGGTCTCCCACCAAAACACAGGAGCGAGCCCCGAACCGCAGGGCCTGCAAGGCCGCCGGCTCGGTCGCCTGCGCCGCCTCGTCGATAAGCACCGTCTCGAAAAGAGGAGGCGGCGGCGATGAAGAAGAAGAGCGACCGCTGTTGTTCGCCGCGGCAAGCAGCTGGAAGACGCGGCGCCCCGTGGAGGAGAGCGTGGTGAACACCATCTCGGCCCTCGAGACCAGCGACGCCTCGAGCCGCCCCTTGGCGGCCCCCCTGATCCTCCGCGCGTTGTCCGAAGCGTTTGCCCCCGTCCCGTTCCCGCTTCCGCAGCTCATCCGCGCCGCCTCGTCCGCGACCTCGAGGCGCTCCACGAGGGCTTCGGCCTTGTCGGCGGCGTCCGCGGCGCGGGCGAGCTCGACCGCGGCGGCCTGGGAAGCGGCGGCGTCCCCCCCGTGAGGAGCAGTTGCCGTTGCCGAAGAGCTCGAACCCGAGCCCGAGCCCGAGAGCAGCCGCAGCGCCTCCCTCGCCGCCGCTACCCTCCTCCTCTCCCTCGCGCCCGTCACCCGCGCCTCGTGAAGCCTGGCCGCCCTCTCCGCGGGCTTCATGTCGAGCAGGGCCGAGGCGACGCCTTCGACCCACACCTCTCGAGCCCGAGCGGCCATCGGCGCCGCGTCGGCGCCGACGCGGACGACGTCCGGCCGGTAGGTCCCGCCGCCGCCGTCGAAGAAGCCGCGGTCCATGACGCGGGAGAGGAGCTCGTCGGCGGCGGCGTTGGAGGGGGCGCAGACCAGGAGGCGGGGCTTGGAGGAGGTGGTGGTGGAGGTGGAAGAGAAGGAAGAGGTGAAGTTGTTTGTTGCCGTTGCTGCTGCGCCGATGGCGGAAGAGAGCCCCGGAGGGAAGAGGAGGCCGCCGCTCCTGTTTCCGCCGCCGCCATTTCTGTTGCCGCTGCTGCTGCCGCTGCTCTCCCGCGTCAGGGCCTCTACCGTCGCGGCAAAGTGCCTCTGGTAGGCGACCAGATGCCAGACGTTGAGGATGCCCGTGACGGTGTGCGTCTTTCCCGTTCCGGGCGGGCCCTGGACGAGCGTGAAGGGAGGGGGAGGAGGGAGAGCGACGGAAGAAGAAGGGGCGTTTTCGTTTCCTCCGCCTCCTCTGCTTCCTCCACTCCCACTGGCGCTCAGGTGGTGGCACGCCGCGATCTCTATCGCCCGTAGCTGCGCGTGGTCGTAGGTCTCCCGCAGCCTCGCGATGAAGGCCGGCGCCGAGGCCTCTGCTGGCCAGCGCAGCGACGCGGAGTTGCTGCCGTTGCCGCCGCCGCCGTTGCTCCCTCCTCCTCCTCCTCCTCCTCCTCCTCCTCCGACGGCCGCCCTCGCTGCCTCCGCCGCGACCCTGGGCGACAGCAGGCTCGGCGCCAGCGGCATCGCCGGCACGGAGAACAGCGCCGCGACCTCCCTGGCGTGCGTGACGAGGTTCCCAACCACCGTGAGGTGGAACTGGTGCCCTTGGTTCTCCTGCTTCGACGAGGAACAAGCGGCGCTCAGCGAGCGGAGGGCGGCGACGCACGGAGGCAGAGAGTCCTCCCTTCCTTTTCCTTTGTGCCGAGGGCAGCGGCAGCGCGTGGTGAGCGTGACGACGCCGTTAGAGTAGCGGACGATCCCGGCGACTGGGCAGGCGCCGTTGGAATTGCTGGAGGCGGGAAGAGAAGGTTGTTCCTTTGTCGTCGCCGTCGCAGCAGCGGCAGCATCAGCGGCAGCCGCGTCGGCGTCGGCTGCGAGCTCCCCCTCCTCGAGCTCGACGCCGGCGGCCGCCACGCGCCTCCTCCCTCCCGCGGCCCAGTCCAGCGGCTCCAGAGAAGCAGAAGAACGGTTCTTCGGGAGCCCGCGGGTGACGACGGCGACGTCTCCGTCTCGGAGGGACCCGGGCGGAGGCCTCGCCCACGCGAAGCGGAGCCTGACCTCTGCCGGCGGCGGCGGAGGCGGAGAAAAGGGAGCGTCCGGGGGTTTCGCCGCCGTCGCTGCTGCCGCTGTTGCTGTCTTCGCGACCCCGAGGGTCGCGTTGTTCAGGAACGGGGACTCTGGGGTCAGCTTCGTCGCCGTCGCCGCCGTCGCCGTCGCCGGAGCTGCTGCTTTCTGTTCTTCTTCTTCCTCATCGTCGTCGTCGGAGGAAGGGCAAGCGCCGGCGACGCCCTCGACCCTCACCGCCCAGCTCCTCCCGGCCGCGACCGCTTCGACCCACGAAGACCGAACCTCCTGCCTCGCCTCTTCTAGCAGCAGGGGCAAGAAGGAGGAGATGTAGGCGGTGGCGGAAGGGAAAGAGGCCGGGACGGGGAGGAGAGAGGAAGAGGAAGAAGAAAAAGAGGAAGACGGAGGAGCTCCTCTTTTTCCATTTCCTCTCTCTCGTTCTCCTTCCTCTTCTTTTTCGTCCTCTTCCTCGTCGTCGTCGTCGTCATCGTCAGCGCAGGCAGCAAACCACAGCCTCCCGTCCATCACTTCTTCGGCAAGCAGCTCGTTGGCTGCCAGCAGGTGCGTCTCCGGGTTGGCGAAGGGAGAGACGCCGCGGAAGGAAGAAGAGGAAGAAGAAAAAGGAGGAGCAGTGGCAGCAGCTCCGCGAGAAGCGGCGCCGCCGCGAACGGCCGCCGTCGGTTTCTTCCTCGCCGCTGCTGCCGCTGTCCCTCCCGCCGCTGCTGCTGCTGCCGCCGCTGCTGCCATCTGCTGCCTGCGCTGCTGCAGCAGCTGCGAGACAGTCGCCGCCGTCTTCCTCACCTGCGGCGCTTGTTGTTGCTGTTGTGGAGGTTGAGGTTGCTGTTGTTGCCTCCCCGGGGCGAGCCTTGGAGAGATAGCGACCGCGGTCCTCTTCGCGGGAGCGGGGCGGAGGAACAGCGAAGGGACGCGCTCTTCGGCGCCTTCTCCTTCTTCATCTCCGTCTTCCAAGATCCTTTTCTTCTTCTTCCTTCTGCTGATTTCGTCCTTTGCCGCCGCCCTCGCCGCCGCCGCCTCTTCCGCTTCCCTCTTCGCTGCTGCTTCCCTCGCCCTCGCTCTCGCCCTCGCCCGGGCTGCCTCCTCCTCTTCCCTCTCCATCTCGGCCTTTTGCCTCGCCGTGGGCCTCTCTCGAGGGTCGAAGAGGGCGCGAGGAGGTTTGGTATTAATGTTGTTGCTCTTCTGTCGGTTTGCTTCTGCTTCCGCTTTCGTCGCTCGCGCCCTCCTCTCTTCCTCCTCCTCCCTCCTCTCTTCTTCCAGCCTCCGCTTCCGCTCCCTCGCCTCGGTCTTCAGCCGCAGCTCCTCCGCCACCCGCTGCGCCATCTGCTGGCGCCTCTTGCTCTCCTCCTGCTGCTGCCGGGCCTGGCGGGCCGTCGGGCGCGCGAGCGGGTCGAAGAAGGGGCGCGAGGAGGGCTTAGAGGAGGAAGGCTGAGGAGGAGGTTGCGCCGCTGAGGTCGAGCGATGGCGATGATGATGGCCCTCGCTCGCCGATGACGTTGGTGCTTGGCCGCGCCCTCCCTTATCCTTGCGGTCCTCTCTGTCGCCTCCCATTCACGTCACGGGCTCGAGGGCGGCGTTTTCAACCCAGCCAAGGCGTGGTCAGAGGCGTGGAGCGTGAGCTCATTTGTGGCGTGGTGATGATGAGAGAGAGCGTTTTTTTCGGCGTTTTTTTTCCGAGCGAAAAAAAGTGTTTCTTTTCTTTTCCCTCTCGACCTCGACCCCCTCTCTTTCTTTCTTCTCTTCTTTCTTCTCTCTTTTGACACACCCAGCGCACCCGCGCTCTCTCGCTGTCTTGCGAAAGACAGAAAACACACACACACACACAGCTCTCTCTCTCTCTCTCTCTCTCTCTCTCTCTCTCTCTCTCTCTCTCTCTCTCTCTCTCTCTCCCCCCCCCCCCCTCCCCC
>Ga0114918_10004579_pt1 | contig 11990 bp, 3 predicted proteins | sample LantaG_FD_87015 | JGI IMG/M metagenome (GOLD analysis project Ga0114918, IMG submission 87015) | Deep subsurface microbial communities from Baltic Sea to uncover new lineages of life (NeLLi) - Landsort_02402 metaG | ecosystem: Environmental > Aquatic > Marine > Oceanic > Sediment | place: Baltic... | reverse complement strand
GTCCTTGTCGGACTGAGGGTCCTTGGCGATCCCTTGGAAGACTGTGAGCGACCGCTCATAGTCTTTCGCCCGCAGATAACACTGCGCCGAGAGCATCTTCGTCTTGTTGGCCAGGGCGTGCTGGGGGAATCGCTCGCAGAGGCGTCCAAATACCTCCGCTGCGGTGGTGAACATCTCGCGGCCCTGAATCGCAACCTTCTCCCGCTGGACCGGATCCTGCTGGGCCGCCGATTCCTCGTCGAGCTTCTTCCCCTTGCCCAGGAAGTATTGCCCGAGCCTCGCAATGGTCTCGGCCACCAGTTCGTTGTCTGGATAGCGGTAGGAGAGCTTCACATACTCTTCACACGCCTGGTCGATCTCGCCGAGCGTCTCCAGCACCAGTGCTTTTTTGTACTGGCTCTTCGGCGCATATTCGCTGTCGGGATGGCTCGACACGATGTCGCTAAACCTTGCGACGGCGTCGAGCGAGTGCTGCCGCGCAATCTGCTCATTGGCTGCCTCCTTCGAAAACTCGTAGGAGAGGTTGGCGAGCAGATAGTCGGCTTGCGCTCGGGCGTCGGTGTCAAGATAATCGCGGATCGCCTCCTCGAGCAGTTTCTTGCCCTGAGCGATCTCGCGGCGGGCCAGGCTTTCCTGGCCAAGTTCGCGATGCCGCTTTGCGAGTTCAAACCAGGCCTCCGCCACCGTAAACTGGGTCTGAACGGCGATCGTGGGATCCTTGAACCGCTTCGTGAACGGCACGAGGCTGGCGTCGCCCCCCTTGAAGATCGCCACCTTTCGCTCGACAGCGTCGCCATTCGGCGGCTGGTAGGCGATCGACACGGTCTCACCATAGGTCACCGGCAGCGTCCGGCCGTCAGCCGACGCTGGATCGGTGTCACGATACGAGAGGCGGGCCGCACCCTTGAAGACGCCTGAGTGGCCAAAGGTTTCGGTGAGCACAAGATCGAGTTCACCCCCGCCGGAACTCGTGACCTTGACCGTCACCTCGTCTTTTTCGTCCGACACATCGAGCACCTAATTGATAAGCCTGACGTACAGGCTGTCGCCCACGTGCGTGCCCTCCACTTCCTCCCGATACCGCTCGTCCATGACGTTGAACAGCACATCGGAAGTGAGTGTCACGGGCTGGATGACCCACCGCTCCTCCCCCGCCTTATTCGTGTACCGGTGCCCGACGAAGAGCGTATCGTTGCCCTGGATCTGAAGCACCGGGGGCTCGCGCCCGCCGCTGGTATCCTCGACCTCCGCCAAAGATTCTTCGGGGACGGGACCGAGTTGCTTCTGCACGAGGAACGTGAACCGTCCCTCTGCCAGCGCGTCGACCGCAAAACGGTTGCCACGCACGACCACGCTGCTGGTTCCCGGCGGCGGCAGGATCCCACCCACGTCGCCTGGCCGCCGCTCCAGCCGGATGGTTCCAGGCACGTCGAGAGGAAACTCACCATCGGCAACCTCTCGGCCAAGTTTCTGCCGGCCAGCCGCCGTCTGGACGTAGATCACGGTCTCGCTTTCCGCGCTTTTGGCAGCAGCCGGGGAGAGCAGCTCGACCAGCAGCGGGCCGTCGACAAGGATCGACGCGGGCTCGAGGCGCTCCCCGACCTTCTCGGGCCGCACGGCTACGAGTTCGCGGGTCACGGCAACCCGCTCCTCGAACCGTCGGCCAACCTCTTGCTTTTGAGCGATCGCGGTCTGCTCTTTATCGTCCAGCGGACGACTCGCCACGTCGTAGACCCGCAGTTCAGGGTCATCGGCCCCCGACTGCTCCACCAGGCTCGTCCGTTCCCAGGGAATGCCAGGATCGGTGTTGTCGCGGTCGACGTAGGTCATCAGCAAATCGTCGCCAGCCGCCACCGTCAGCTCCGTGTCGCGGGTCGGCTCACCGGACACCGGAAACACCGTGCCGATGAAGATGCCGGAGTGGGCGTCGGTCTCGAGGGCCTCGACGGTCACCGGCTCACCGCGGCCGGCCCGGACTGTGAAGCTGACGCGGTCGGGCTCGGGAGAAATGTCCATGTCGGGATCGCCGATGAACACCTTCACCGTGTCGCCCGGGGCGAATCGCCGCATCGGGACGTAGCGGGCTCGGCGAACGCCCCCCTGCTCGAGGAACTCCACGAAGGCGGCCGAAACCTCGGCATTGGTAAACGTGGCGGTCAGGAACCGCTCCTGCGACTGACGCTCCGGCGAGATCACAGCCGGATCCTCGTACAGCACGGTGATCTTGTCGCCGGGGATAATCTCCAGCACGTCGTTTTTGGCGAGGTCGCGAAACCCGCGCTCGGTCGGCAACACTTTCTTACCCGCTGAATCGACCAAGGCCACGGTATTGATCGCCGGCGCATCGGTCTCGAAATCAGCGAGAATCAACCGCACGACGCGAGCTCGGGCGCCCTCGGCAAAGGCCACGTCGAGCACCGAGCCGTCGGCGTTGGCCGAGATTGTCGCCGGGGCCGTGCCGAACGCATCGGCGAGCGCGGGGTGCTTCTCGACGCTGAAGGTCTCCTTGGGAATCGACGCGGTGAAGGGAGCCTCCGGGGAATCGATGAGCACCTCGAAGTTCAAGCCCGCATGCTGGTGTGCGTAGGCATAGACGTCAATTCGATGCACGCCCTTACCGAGCGGGCGGGTGATCTTCAGCGGGGCATCCCGGACATCCGAAACCTTGCCATCAATCGCAAACACGTAGCGAATGTTCTGCGTCTTGCCCTTCGGCTCGAGGGTAAACGTCCGCGTTTGCGGCTTGGCCAGTTCGACGCCGGCCACCCAGTGGCCGACGTACCAGCCGGTGTTGAGAGCCATCGGACCCGCCTGGCCACCGAGGTCGTGATTCCACGGGCCGACGGCAAGCGACTCGATCTTGGCGGTCACCATCGGCGAGCCGGTCGCGAACCGGCCGCGTTCGATATATTCCTCGAACTTCGCCACCGTGTCGAATGGGGCGGGCTGGCCGGCGATCCGCACGAGGTCCAGCCGCGGGCCACCGTCCCACGGCACGAACGAGGCCTTGCCGTCGGCCCGCCACTGCCCAACGGTGCGGAAGTCGCGGCCGTTGAGCGACGTCTGCACGTAAACGTCCTTGAGCTTGCGACCGGGTACAGCGGCCGTGACAGTCATCTTCCCCAATGCGACGTTGTCGTTCAGATCAACGGCGAACATCTTGGGACGCTTGTTGTCGGCCAGCCCGACCCACGGCGTGTCACTGGAAGGCCCAATTGCGTTGTTCGGATCGTTGCCATCCGTGGAGTCCGAGGCGTAGGCCGTCGCCTGACCCGAGGCGGTCGGCACCGCACCCTCGAAGATGCCGGAGAAGGGCTCCGTCTCGACGAGTTTCACGACCAGACCGTCGCCGCTGGCGGTCGTTGCCCTCACCTCGACCGTGTCGCGTTCTGCAGTCGTGCTGCGATCGGAGTCGACGACGCGGACATTCACCGGGTTGCCAGGCTTGATCTGGTCGTCGCTCCGCTGCGATGAGAGGGCGACCTCCTGAGGCCCACCCGACTCGAGCGCGAGCCTGGTGCGGATCAGTCTTTCGAGCGCGCGATTTTCCTGCTCTTCCTTGGACAGAATCCGGCCGCTGGAAACAAACAGGTCGCCGTCGCTGACCACCGTCATCGCGGCGGGTTCCTCGATCGCGGTCTTGCCCGCGGAGAACGACTCGGCGAACGTGTAGCGGACGGTGTCACCGCCGGCAACCTGCAGCACGTGGTCTCCCTTCACCGGAGCCCCAAGTTGCGTGGGAATCTGGCCGGTAAACCGCGTCTTCGAATCGCCGAACGGGAAGAGGTTGAACCGCTCTTCGTCGCCGCTTCCAGTCCAGGCGCGAATCTCGATTTGCGCGGCCTTGCCCACCACGGCCAGATTCCGGTCCTCGAGGTCGACCTCGAGTGGCTTACCTGGGATCAGAAACTTCTTGTCGCCGAGCACCCCGAGCTTCACCTTCGAGGCGACGTCGTACTTCCGACGGAGCAGGTTGAGCTTGCCCTCGAGGATCCGGCCACCGACGTGGTTGGGCACCCGCGTGAACACTTCTTCCAGGAATGCCGCCGCCTCCTCGATTTCCTCTTGGTCTGTCTTGAGCAGCGCGAGCTGGTAGTAGGCCTCGGACTGCACGCCACGGTCGGGCCGGCGGGCGAGCCGCTGGAGCAGATCACGAGCCTTGTCGAACTGCCGCGTCAGTCGGTCGACCTCGGCGATGCGGAGTTCGGCGTCTCGTTTGCCGACGGTGCCGTCAAACTCCTTCGCTGCCGCGATCCGCTCGTAGAGGGCGCGGGCCTGCGCGTATTCACGGCGGGCCAGGGCGATGTCGGCGTAGGCCACGAGCACGCCCGACTGGGCCTCCGGCGACAGGGCGCCGGGATTCGACTCACTCCAGGCGAGCAGGAGCTGCCCCAGTTCGCGGGCCCGGTCGAAGCTCCCCGTCGAGGTATTTTCGCGGATCAGCCAAGCGGTGAAAGCTGGATCCAGCTCCTTGTAAATCTGCGTCACGACGACGGCCGCGGGCACATAGAGCTCCCAGGCGCTCTGCAGTTTGCCAGCCGCGAACTGCATCTGGGACTCGTAGATGGACCAGCGCGGGTCGTTCCGCGGCACAGGGTTGCCCCCGCCAAGGGCTAGCATCGCATCGGTGCGGATAGCGGCGAGTTGGGTGCGGGCGGCCTCGGGCAACACGGTCGCGAGCATCTGTAGACCACTCTCTGCGACTGCGGCCGCCACGCCCGGCTTGCCCGCCTTGGCGAGGGCTGTCGCAAACGCGGCCGTCTGGGCCATGAAAGTGGGGTTGGTCGTCTCGCGGCCGATCCGCCAAAGCGTCGGCGCTAGCCGCATCACTTCGGCATCGTTGCCGGCGGCCAGCACCGCCTGTGCGGTGGCGAGGCTCACGGCCTCGTAGCCCTGCCCACCGGCCCAAACCGGCGGTGACGGGGGAGCAAATGCCGCCACGACGGTGGCGAGTTCTCCAGCAGCGTATGCGGCGGCAGGAAGCTGGGAAACGGCCGACAACGCCGGTACCGAGGTTTGTACCGGGTATACCCTGCGGCGTTCGAGCAGTTCCGCAAGTCGCTTAAAATAAGCCTCCCTGGCCTGCGGGGTGGCGATGGCCTCGGGCGCGATCGGTAGCGACACATACCCCATCGCATAGCTGTCAAACCGGGTCGTGCCCCAGCCTGCCTCCGCCACCTCGATGAACTTGGCCCGTGGTGCGGGCAAGGCGTAGAGCGCCCGGCCGTACCAGTTGTTGACGTCCGCTGGCGTCCACGTGGCCCGCCTGGTGGTCACGTCGCGGCGGTCGCCCGCCACGAGGGTCTGGGGCAACTGGTCGTAGTCTTTGGGGGCGTTCGGCCCTGCGGCGATCCCCGCCTTGCCTGCGAAGAGTTCTGCCGCCACGCCTGCCGCCTTCTGCTTCTCGTCACGGCTGTAGTTGAGGAAATTCCAGTCGAGCCAACCGTTGGATTTTGCCTCTTCGACGAACAAGTCGTCGAAGAAGGTTTCCACCGGATACTGCTTGGCGAGGCCCTGGAACTCGCCACGGATGAGAGATTGGTAGAGGTACGTGGCGCTCGGGCTGCCCTGCTTGTGGACGAGAAAGGCCTTCGTCTCGATGAGCTTGGCGAGCACGTCCTTGCCCGCCTCTTGGTCTACCCAGCCCGGGCCCATCTTCGTGTAGCGAAAGCGATCAAACAGCGACGATTCGAAGCGGTTCTTTGCGAGTTGATCGAGGATCCCTTTGCCGATCACCGCGTTGAGCTTGAGGGCGTGGTCGCGGCGATTGGCTGGCACATTATTCCATGCACCATTCGGGCGGCCGCTCGCGAGTGCCGTGTCGATCGCCGTAAGCACCGCCGTCGGCTGGCCCGGTGCCCAGGCGGCGATCTGATCGGCGATCACTTCGGCCTGGAAATCGACGATGTCGAAGGCATCGGGCCGGGTCGTGAGGAGCCACGTGAACGCCGCCTGGCCAAACGGTGTCTTCTGCGCGGGATAGAGCCGGACGAGTTTGTAGGCCTCGCGGGCGCTAGCCACGTAGGCATCGAGTTTCTTGTCCCGAATGGCCTGCACGCACCGGGCCAGGTGCATGGCCAGGGGATCGGCGAGCTTCGCCGCGTCGGCGTTGGCCGACACGTTCACATCGAACGCCTTCTTGAACTCTTCCTCCAAGGGGGCGATCTGGGCGGCGATTTTTTCCCACTTCGCCACCTCGTCGGCCTTCGCCTTGTCGGCGGCAGCGGCCTTGGCCGCTGCCTGAGCAGCCTTGAGTTGGTTGCGAACCTGGTCGGCCCACTGCTTGGACGCATCGTGGCTCGGCTTGATTGCCGCCGCACGCCCCTTCTCGTCCCATGGCACCCAGTCGAGTCGCCGGAGGTCGGCGGCGAAAGCGGCCTTGTCGGCCTTGTCGGCGACGGCAAACGCCGCTGCGAGCCAGCCGCCGGCGGCGGCCGGGGAAAGCGCAGCGGGCGTGCGGGCGATGGCCTCGCGGCCCCAGGCCGCGACGGCCTTGTTGATGTCGGCGTCGGTGGCCACAGGCTCCCGCGGAAACGTGCGCCAGATCTGCCAGACCTGCTGGGCTGCCGGCCAAATGGCGGCCGGATCGGTCCCGTACCAGGCTTCCGCCTTTGACAGATGAGCGAGACCGGCGGCCAGGTCGGTGCCCTTGGTGGCATTAACTGAGTTCACGATGCGGGCGGCGTCGGACGGCACATCGGCCAGAAATGTCGCCTGCTTCGCGAAGATTGCCGGATCAGGCTTATTGATCAGCAGCGGCAGGCCGCGAGCGGATGCGGCCGTGCGGAAGACCTGCGGAAACTTTTCACCCAGCTCCACCCACTGATCGGGCGAGGCCTGGTAGTTCCACCAGCCATTCCAGTTGATCGCCTTCGCCTTTTCGTCATCGGGAAGCTTGGCAAACGACGCGGCCCACAGAGAGGTAATCGGGCCGCCGAGCGTTTGCCAGGGTTGGTGGCCGCCCGAGCCGCAGATGAGCACGCTCAGCGTGTCGTTGAGCACCGCGGCCGTGGGGGCCGCGTCGACATAAGCCGTGGCCGCCGCGGCGACCGGTGCAAAGGCAGCGGCCTGGGCCGCCGCATCCTTTCCAGCGATCGCAGCCTGGAACTCGAGCCACGCCGCGATGAAGCCGTAGCGGGCGGCCCGCGCTGGGCTCTCCCGCACCAGCCCCACGATCTGCTTGGCTGCCGGCACGGCTTCGAACTGGCCTGGCCGGGCCCTCGCCAGCTCCCCCATCGCCCAGTCGAGCTGGTCCCAGTACAGATTCCGTTCCAGTTCCAGCGGCAACTTCTCGCTCATCACGGCCGCGAGAAGTTTGGTCGCCGTGACGGAATCGTTTCGGGCCTGGGCCTGGGCCAGAAACCAGCGGTCGTACTGCCTTGTCTCGGGCGACTGGCGCAGTTCGAAGCCGACGCGGGCAAAAAAGGAATAGGCGTCGTCGTTGCTTTGCAAGTCGCCGATGAGAATGCCATACAGCCGGGCTGCCACCTTGCTACGGGCCTCGTCGGCGGGCGCAGCAGCGATGTGCCGCTTGAAGAGTGCCGCGGCCGCCTGCAAGTCGCCCGCAGCCGCCGCGGTGTCGGCGGCCGCGAGGAGCAATGCGGCCGAGGGGGAGGGATTTCGCGAGAGCCACGCCTTCATGGCGATCTGGGCCGCGTAGGCATCGGCGCCCCGACCCGCCGTCGCCAGAAACTCGAGCACCTGAGGCTCTGCCGCATCGGCCGGGAGCTTCAGCGCGTCAGCGGCGCGGGCCGTCGCCATGCAAATGACAAGCGTGCAGAAAAAGACGCCAGTCATCATTTGCAGGTGTCTGGAGACTCGGGCCTGCGGCGACCGGCAATTGGTGCCTGGCACCTGTTTCTGGCTTGTCATGACTGGCATCGTGGATTCCCTCGCTTGAGTGCAGGTCACTTCTCGGCGGTGGCCGTCTCGCCGCCGCCGGCGGGCTTCAGCCGCTGCTCGATCTTGGGGAGAATGGCGCGGCCGCGTTCGGCATAGGCGCTCGACGGATACTCGAAAATCAGCTGCGTGCATTTTTCGTGGGCCTTCGACACGTCACCCATGCGGAAGGCGACCATGACCCACTTCAGCAGCATCGCGTCAAGGAACTGGGCGTCGGGGTAGTCGCGGACGACCTGGTCGAGCAGATCGTTGGCCGCGGTGTAGTCCTTCTTCTCGATGTGATAGTCGACCAGTTTGCCGAGCGACTCGCCGGCGAACGGGCTGTCGGGATAGCGTTCCGCGCAGTTCTTGTACTCGACGATCGCCCGCTCGAACGAACCGGGCACTTTGCCGCCATCGGCTGTCTTCTCTTCCTCGAGCGTTTGGGCGATCCGATACTGGACCTCCGGCTTGATCTGCGATGTCTTGAGCGCGAGGATTCGCCGGTAGACCCCGATGGCCTCCTGCGGCTTCTTTCGCTCCTGTTTGATTTGGCCGATCTGCATGAGTGCCCGATCGACGAACGGGCTGTCCGGGTAAAGCTTGTTGAAGAGTTCGCAGGTCCGGATGGCAGACTCGTAGTCTCCGGCCGTGATGTGAAGGTTCCACTTGGTGCGGAAGGCCTCCTCCGTGAGCGCCGGCGGAATCGTGCCCGCCTGCCGGATAATCGGTTCGATCCGCGTCAGGCCCTCGCCGACCTTTTCTTCGGCTCCCTTCGACAGGCCCATCGCCTTGAAGATCCGGCCAAGTTCGAGGAACGCCTCGGCCTCGACGAGACTCTTCTTGGCGGCCACGACGGGATCACCAACCTCGTATTGCACGGCTCGCGGCTTGCTGTCGATCTCGCTGGCGACGGTGAGCGTGGCGGTCGCCGTTCGCGGCGCGGTGCCGCCGATGTGTCGCTCGTCGACCACGCTGGCCACGATCTCGTCACCCAGCGCGACGGTCAGCAGGGCATCGGCGCGGTCGACCGGTTGGTCTTCCACGAACCGGGCGAGATCGAACTGACCACGAAACCGCCCGGAATGCACCGCGGCCCCGGTCGCCTCCGCAAACTCCGCCAGCGACACGGTGATCTCATCGCGGGTCCGCCACCGGTCTTCTTCGTTTTGCAAGAGCTTCTCGAGGTCGACACCGGTGGCCGTGGAACCGCCATCCTCGTCTTCTTCCTCCTTGAATCGCGAAAGCACGCGAACCTGGGCCGTGTCGGCGGCGGCAGACACATCGAGGTCGGCATCGGACAAGACCACGAAGACGGGCTGTCCTGGGAATGCCGCGACTGACGCCGACTCGAAATCACCACGGGTAAAGGCGACCGCGGCCGTGCCAACCACCTTCACCTCCCGCGAGCGGGCTACGTCCTTCTGCCCCTCTCGGGGGTTGCCGTCGGTGTAGTTCGTCCGGATCGTATCTCCGCCGATCACCTGCAGCACGTCGTCATCGGGCACGGGTGTGCCGAGGGCCGTCGCCACGGAGCCGAGTGACGCCATGCCATCGCCCGGCAGCGGCACGAGAGGAACGGTTACGGTGTCTCCACTAGCGGAAGTGATGGTGACCTTCACTTCCTCTCCCAGCTTCTCGAGCACGGGCAGGTCGGTGTCCTGAATCTTCACATAAAAGCGGCGGCCCGCCTCGGCGTATTCGAGATCGTCGCCGGCATCGCTCACGAACGTGCCCACGAGGCCCAGAGCCTCGATCGCCTTGTTCCAGTTGCCTTGGGCAAAGTGGCACATTCCGATGTAGTAATACGATTGATTGGCCCAGACCGTGTTGGGAAAGTCGTTTGTGATTCGTCGGAGGAGCGGGAAAGCCTGGGCGTATTGGCGGGTCTGGAAGTAGGCCATGCCCTGCAGATAGAGCGATTCGAGGAACAGGTCGCGGGTCTCGTCATCCATCTCCTTGCCCGGCTGTTCCAACGCCTTGAGATTGCGGAGGTAGTTGATCGCCTCCATCTGCTGACTGCGGGCGACGGCGTTCTTTCCCAGCGCGAGGTAGGCCTGGAAGCGGACCGGGTCGGCGGGATACTGCTCGACGATCGTCTCCAGAATCTTCGTCCCTCGGTCGTGCTCGCCGGCGTCAAGCAGTTCCTGCCCCTTGCGCAGTAGCTGGAAGGCGGCGTAGTTGCCTCCTTCACCGCGGGCCGCAGCTTGAGCCGCCTCCCCTTCCCCCGCCGCATCTCCGCGACTGCGACGAGGCCGCTGGGCCTCGGCCAACGAACCCACCAGCAAGGTTGCGATCGCGACGGCCGCGACGACGCCGCAACGCCTGAAGAAAAATCGTTTAGTCATGCTGTCATTCCTCCGCATCGACGCCACCTCCGATTGGGAGCCCCATCTCCTCGAGCCGCTGGTGGGCCTGGCTCGACTCACCACTCTTGGGATATTTCTTGAGCACGCCGCGGAGCGAGCGGACGTATTTTTCCTTGATGCCGGCATCCCGGTAGAGATAGGCCACGGCGAGCGCGGCTGCGGGGGCTTGATCCTTGAAGAAGTTTTCCACTTCGCGGAGCTGCGACACGGCCGGCTCGAGCTTGCCCAGCTTGGCGAGGCATTCGGCCGTCCAGAAGAGGGTCTGCGGCGGGCTTTCGGACTGCTGATAGGCCTTGATCGCCTCTTCGTATTTGCCCGACCACTGGAGCAGGTTGCCGCCGATCGAGTAGGCCTCCTTCGCCGTCTCGGGTATGGCCTGCAGTTCGGCGGCGAGTGCCAAGCCGTCGGCAATATCGGCTTTGTCACGAAAGTGATGGTGCGGATGGCTTCGCCAGTGGTAGTAGCGGAGAGCTGCCAGCTTCCCCTTCGTAGCGTCGTTGAAGCCGAGGCAGGCCCGGACCGCGAGATCGCGGGTGCCGGGAGCCTGCCAGCGATCCCGCATCCAGTTGCAGATACCCTGTTTCTCGTCATCCTTCATGTCTGCCAGCCGCAGCTTGCCGAAGCTGTTGGCGGCCAGGCCTGGCTCGGCTCCGGTCTCGACAAGCGTGTAGACCAAGGCCACGATGTCGGCATTCGACATCTTCGCGAAGTCGAGCTTCCGGTAGTATTCGTCGGCCTTTGCCTTGTTGGCGGCGAACAAGCCCACCCACCGCACGATCCGGGCGAAGTTGCCCTCCTTCTGGTGGTCGGCAAACTGCTTGTCGAGCCGCTGCGCCCAGGCGGCGTCATCGCCATCGAAGGCGCGGGTGTAGCTGGCGAGGGCAATCTGCTGATCGTCGCTGGCCGGCAACGCGGTCTGCAGCTGGCCGGCCCAGTAGCGATAGAAGGCCTCGCGCTCTCCCTTCTGCACGTCGGTGAACCGGTTATTGGCGTCGACGAGGTTTCTCACCTGACGCCAGTACAGTTCGTCGGTGGCGAGGTCGGCCCCCGGGTCGCGCGGGTTGTGCTCGAATGTCCTGACTGCCAGATAGAACTCGCGGAGCTTGGTGGCATCGGGTTTGGTGCGAACGTGGTACGGGAGCACGCGGGCCATCGCGTCGCGAGCGGCGTCGGGACTTGTGCCCCGGAACTCGACGGCTACCTGCTCATACCGCTTGATGCCCTCGTCGGCTTTGCCCTGCTTGACGAGGTTTGCGGCGAGTCCGTTCAGCGCCGCGGCGCCCAGCGGTTGCTTGACGTATTCGGCGTCGTCGGAAAGGTCAAGCCAGGCCTTCATCGCCTTGGCCACGTCGCCGTTCTGCATGTGGCTCTCACCAATCCGGTAGAGGGCGGCCGCTGCGTACTTCACATCATCCGGAAAGAAGTCGAGCACCTCCTGATAGACCTTGATCGCCTCAAACCGCTTCTGGGCCGATTGGAGCGAGCGGCCCTTCCGCAGGATGGCATAGGGAGTGACCTTCGACTCCGGGAACTGGACAATGAAGGCGTCGTATTCGGCGACGGCCCGCGGCCAGTCCTGCGCGGCAAACACCTTGTCTGCCTTGTCGATCGAGACCCCTTCGAAGGTGGTTCTTCGGGACTTTCAGTGGCATTTTAACTGCGGCTTAAGATCCAGTCTGCCGCAGAAGAACAGGATTCGCGTTCGGTAATTCGTGAACGAGCGGAAGCCACGGGCTGCGT
>Ga0114918_10004578_pt1 | contig 11992 bp, 6 predicted proteins | sample LantaG_FD_87015 | JGI IMG/M metagenome (GOLD analysis project Ga0114918, IMG submission 87015) | Deep subsurface microbial communities from Baltic Sea to uncover new lineages of life (NeLLi) - Landsort_02402 metaG | ecosystem: Environmental > Aquatic > Marine > Oceanic > Sediment | place: Baltic... | reverse complement strand
GTGATCGGCAAGAGCACCAGCACCGGCTATTCCGGCGCGCCCAAGGTCGTCATTGAGGATGTGACCACGGAACCCGCCGTCCTGATCCCCGGCGACCCCTTCAGCCTGACGCTGCAACTCGCCAACCGCGGCAGCCGGACGGCCGTCAACGTCTTCACCACGGCAGCCTCCAAAGATATGGCGATCCCGGCCTCCGGCAGCGACACCGTCTCCACCGCCAAGATCGGGATCGAGGAGACGGTCAGCGTGACCCTCCCCCTGATGCTGGGGGCCATCGAGACCGGAGGACGTCAGAGCATGGCCATCGCACTGGCGTACAGCGACTACGACGGCGGCGGCTACAGCGACCAGCAGAACATCGGCGTAGACATCAACGCCAGCCTGACACGGCAGCCGCAGATCCTGATTGACGCCTACGCCACCGTGCCCGACTTCCTCGCTCCAGGCGACACCTTCACGCTCAGCCTGCAGCTCGCCAACGTGGGCGGTGGTGACGCCAGCCGGATCACCCTGGCATTGGGTGGCCAGGAGGGCGCCTCGCTCGCGCCCTTCATCCCGCTCAAATCGGGCAACGTGCTCTTCGTGGAGGAACTGGCCAAGGGCGAGCGCATCACCCTGGAACGCCAACTCATCGTTGACGGCTCCGCCGAAGCCCACGCTTACAACCTGCCCATCGCCCTGGCCTATAACGACCCGCGCGCCAGTCGCACCGAGGAGATCCAGCGGCTTAGCATCATCATCCGAAAACGGCCCGAACTTCAGGTCAGCTTCTACCGCAGACCGGACATGCTCTCGGTTGGCATGCCGGTAGCGGTGGCCCTCGAGATCATCAACGTGGGCCGCAACGCTGTCAGCGTCGCCGGCATCGAGAGCAGCAGTCCGCAGATGGACGTCCACAAGGATGGCCTGCGCTTCATCGGCCCGCTCGACCCCGGTGGCTCTGCCCCGCTCGACCTGCTGGTCACGCCCAACGAAGGCGGCACCGCCCAGCTCCTGGTCACCGTCAGCTACCGCGACGACTTCAACCAGATCCAGGTCATCAGTGATACACTGGAACTGGACGTGATGGGCGGGACTGAGGACGGCGGCGTGCCCGGTGATCCCGGCAAGCCCGGCAGCCCGGACGACCTCGAAGACGAGGCTCCGGAAACGTTCCTCCAGAAGGTCGGCCGCGCGATCAGGGGCTTCTTCGGGTTTGGGAGCTAGGGTGGGAGGAAGAGCCCTCACTCCGTGCGCGCGGACGGAATGGGCGAGGGGCCAGAAGCCAGATGTTGACTCTCCACATCCGACCACTGGAAGCCGGCGGTCATACTGCTGACTCCCTACTGCTTACTCCCGTTGTAGCTGACGGCTGATCGCTGAGAGCTGACAGCTAGCTTTGTGAATCGTGAATCGTGACTTCCGACTTCGGACTTGTGACCGGTGACTTGACTCAATGACATTCCCTGACCTATTCCGCCTGATCATCGCTAATCTGAAGCGTATGAAGGGCCGCGTGATTATGACCGCACTCGGCGTCGTCATCGGAACGGCTGCCGTGATGGTGCTCGTCTCCCTGGGCGCCGGCCTGCAGAAACAGGCAACCGAGAGCTTCGGCGGCGGCGCGTCGCTGAATGACCTCCGCATCCATAGCATCACCAGCGGCGGTGGTATGCCCTACGGCCCGGTGATCATGGAAGGAATGGAGGGAAAGGTTGGCGGCAGCGACCAACGCCGCAGCGACGAGCCGGTCCTCAATGACGAGACACTGGACGCTATACGCAAGCTGGACGGCGTAGACCTCGTGACCCCGATCGAATCGCTGCAAGCCGGATCGATGCTCCGATACGGTAAGCTGGTCGGCTATAGCTCCGTCGTGGGCGTCGAGCCAGCCTTCCTCGAATCCCTGACGGCGGAATACGGCAGCGTCGAACTCAACCGGGGCGAGATCGTGCTCGGTGCCTACATCCCCGAGAACTTCTACAGCGAGGAGATGCGCGTGGGCGGGATGGGTCCTATGGAGAATGGCGGCGTCGACCCGCCCGAACTCGAGGGCGCCCGGCTCACCATGACCCTGCAGCGCTACAGCGCTGAAGACGGCACCATGTCCGAAAAGACAGTCCGGATGTACGTCTCCGGTATCCTGGAGTCGAGTGGCTGGCGCACGGACTACACTGCCTACATCCCGCTGCGGGACGTCATCGAATACAACAGCTGGGCCATGGGCAAGCGCCTCGATCCAAGCCGCGAGGGCTACCAGGACGTTCTGGTGCGCGCCGCTTCATCCCGCGACGCCCTACAGATTGAGTCGCAGATCCGCGATATGGCCTTCATCGTCCAGTCCGAACGCGCCCAACTGGAGGAGGCCAACTCCTTCTTCACCATCATCCAGGCCATCTTGGGCGGCATCGGCGCCATCGCGCTGCTCGTCGCCGCCTTCGGCATCTCCAATACGATGCTCATGGCCATCCTGGAGCGGACCCGCGAGATCGGCCTGATGAAGGCCGTCGGCGCCTCCAACAAGGACGTCATGATCGTCTTCCTGGGCGAGTCCGGCGGGATCGGCCTCCTGGGCGGCATCGGCGGCGTCGGCCTGGGCTTGATCCTGAACGTCGTCCTCAACCTGGTCGGCAAGTCGATCCAGATGGGCGACACATTCGGCGGCATTGATCCCGACATGGCCACCAACATCACACACACCCCGGTATGGCTGCCGCTCTTCGGCGTCATCTTCGCCACTAGTATCGGTGTCATCTCCGGCGCCTACCCGGCGAGCCGGGCAGCGGGGCTAAGTCCGATCAAGGCGCTGAAGTACGAATAGGACAGCTAACAGCGTTCAGCGATCAGCAGTCAGCCAAGGACAACCCGCAGCCTGCACTTGGCCAGAGCGCCTGCCCTCAACAAAGAGCGGACCTCCGTGGACCGCGGGCATCTTGCCGCTCTGCCGCCCGGGGGCCGGATGCACCTTAGTCGTGACCTGCGTCGAAGCAGACCTCTGAGCTCTCCCTGTTGACCACTATGATGAGTTCGTCAACTACCCGCGAGGAGACACATATCCCACGATCACATCCTGCGCCCTCTTCGCTTTCTCCGCAGCAGAAAGACCTTTGGGCTCTCCGTGTCAACCAAATTGCCTGGTCGACAAAACAGAGCCCAAAGGTCTACTTCCGCAGCCGCAGCGAGTGCTTTGCCGGACGCCGCAGGGCGAGCTACACGGTCTCTTCCCCTAATCAGCCGCCTCCTGCAGCGCCCGCGCAAACAACTGGGACAGCTTCGCCATGTTCGGGGGCTTGAGCATCCATCCGGCCAAGCCCAGCTCGCGCAGACTCTCCATTTCCTTCTCCCTCGGGTGGCCGCTCAACAACACCATCGGCAGCGTCAGGCCGCGCTGCCTCATCGCGTGGAACAACGCTGCGCCCCCCATCTCGGGCATCACTAGGTCACTCAGCACCAGCGATACCTCTCCCGCGTGCTGCTCCAGGGTGTCCAGTGCCTCGAGGCCATCCGCCGCCGCCAGCACCCGATAGTTCAGCAGCTCCACGCTCATCGCCAAGGCTTTCCGCAGGTCGGCGTTGTCCTCGACCACCAGGATGGTCTCGCCCTGCCCTTGGACCACGGTCCGTGTTTCTATGGCCGGCGCCTCGGGTTGATGCTCCAGCAAGGGTGGCAGGTAGACGGTGAACGTCGTCCCTGCCCCGAGCTTCGTGCTCACATCAATGTGGCCCTCGTGCTGTTTCACAATGCCATACACCTGCGCCAGCCCCAGTCCCGTCCCCTTGCCCACATCTTTGGTGGTGAAGAAGGGCTCGAAAATGTGTGTCAACACATCAGCCGGAATCCCCTCGCCGGTGTCCGTCACCGCTATGCGCACCCATTCTCCCTCACTCACCTCACCGCAGGTCACACAATGGATTTCGTCCGTCGCCGCCGCCCTGGACAAAACGATGCTCAGCGCCCCGCTCCCCTTGGAAAGCATGGCATCCCGCGCGTTGATGGCCAGGTTCATAACCACCTGCTGCACCCGCGTCGGGTCAGCGTTCACCGTGTATTCGTCGCGCCCGTAGGTGAATTCCATCTTGATGCTCTCCGGCACGGTGCGCTCCAGCAGCTTGACTATCTCTTTCAAGAACGGCGTCAGATCCATAGGCCGGCGCTCCAGCACCGCCCGCCGGCTGAAATCGAGGATTTGCTGGATCAGCTCCGTGGCCCGTCTAGCTTGCTGGTCGACAACCTGCAGCCGGTCACGGAGCTGGGCGGGGATGTCCGGCAACCGCAGCCCCATCTGGGTGTAGAGGACGATCACAGCCATGATGTTGTTGAAATCGTGGGCGATGCCGACTGCCAGTTGGCCCACGGCGGCCAGCCGCTCCTGCTGCTGGGTGCGCCGTTGGATCTCCCGCTCCTGGGTCACATCGCGGATGACCAGCACCCAGTTCTCGGGCTCAGGGCCGTTTGCCATGGGCCGGGCTATGATCTCGAAAGCTCGATTGTCTGCCGTCACCTCGTGCCAAAGGCCTTTGGTCGGCGGTGAGGTCAGCAGTTCCGCCAGCGGGCGGTCGCCCAGGTGGGTGATGATGTCGCCCGCCTTCGCATCGGCCAGGACTGCCAGGTCGCCCTCCGCCAGCGGGTTGGCCAGGATCACCCGGCCCTTGGCGTCCAGCAAGAGCACGCCTTCCGGCACAGTGTCCATGGTCTGCTGCATCTGTGTAGCCTGTGCGCGGATTTGGGTCAGCAGGAGCTCTCGCTCCTCCTCTACCTGCTTGCGCTCGGTGATGTCCTCGACAATAGCCATCTCAAAAAGTGGCTTTCCTTCATTATCGCGTACAAGTTGCGCTCTGATAAGAGCGTGAACAATCTTGCCAGTTTTGTGGATATATCTCTTTTCATGATCGAAATAGGGTATCTTCCCCTCCACCAATTTCTCATACAGCTCCGCGTTTCTTGCTCTACTTTCGGGATGAGAGAATTGATCGAAGTGTCTGTACATCATTTCTTCGTGGGAATAACCCATCATGCTACACAGAGCAGGATTCACGTCTATGTAGTGGCCTTTCAGGTCGGTAGCACTGAATCCGATGGGTGAATTATCAATCATCAATCGGAGTTTCTCTTCACTTGCTTCCAAGGCCCTTTCTGCCTGCTTGCGCTCGGTGACGTCTTCACCCGAACTGAGAATACCGACCATGTTGCCGCTCGCATCTCTGAGGCTCGAGTTGTGCCAGGCAACGATGCGCTCTTCACCATCCCTAGCTAGAACGGGGTTTTCATTGTACTCGATCAGCTCCGCCTCGCCGGCCATCAATTGCCTGAACACAGCATATACTTCCTCGTTTTGCCTCTCGGGAAGACAGGTCTTGAACCAGTCCTCGCCTATAAGTTCGGTTTCTTTATACCCAAGCAGTTCGAGGCCGCGCTTGTTGATCTGTGCGATACGACCGTCACTGTCCAGGACGACAAAGACGACCCCGGCAATGTCGAGGTACTGCTGTGCCCTCTCCTTCCCCGCCCGTAGCGCCGCCTCCGCCTTCTTGCGCTCGGTGATGTCCACGATAATTCCTCTGAGACCGACAGGCCTGCCGCCGCGTATGATCGCAGACGAGTATATGATCACAGGAAACTCCGAACCATCTTTGCGCCGTGCAGTGTATTCGAATGGACCTCTTTCAGCACCGCGCACTGTGGCTTCGATATTCACTGCCGCCGTTTTCCTATCGTCGGGAGCAATGAACTGCAGCGCATTGACACCCGCGTCGAAATCCTCCTGTGTGTAACCGAACTTCTCGAATGCAGCTTCATTGGCGAATGTGAGATTTCCCTCAGCATCGCATTCATAGACTACTTCCGGCAGCAATTCCACCATCTCGCGGAATTGCTCCTCGCTCTCCCGCAATGCTTCCTCCGCCCGCTTGCGCTCGATGCTGTCCAGCGTAACCTCGACGGCGCCTATCACATCGCCACTTTCATCTCGAACCGGATATCCTCGTACGAACCAGGCTCTCCCGTCTGGGGTCGTCTTTTCTACTTCCCGAGGCAGACCAGTATCAATGGCTGCCACGACCGGGCAGTCCAGACAAGGGTCGCTACGCTGGTGCCACACCTCATAGCAGGTGCGTCCTATCAGTTCCTCACGCGCAAGACCCACCGATTCACACGCGGCCCGGTTCGGCCACAGAATCTTCATATCCGTGTCCAGATACATCACGAGCTCCACCAGGCTGTTGAGAATGGCATCCTTCTCCAGTTCGGCCTCTCGCAACGCCTCCTCTGCACGCACACGCTCGGTCTCTGCTGCCTCCAGTTCGGCAATCCGTCCGCGCGAGGTTGCCAGATCCTCTATGAGTTGAGCCTTTGTCTTGTTCCCATCTCTCATTTCAGCCTCCCACATCGCTACGCCGCTCGCAGCATTGCCGGCAACCACTTGGTCGGGATCATCTGGAAACCGGCCGCACCGCGTGTCGATCCACAAGTATCAACGGAGAACTTCCTCATAGCATGGCGAGCGTTCGAGCCACACCCACGCCGTCTCTGCGCTCAGCTTCAGTATAGATTCACTTGCGGCGAACGCAACTCCTATCCCCCCTACAAACACCGGATCGTCGCGCCGATATAGCGCTCCCCGTCCGGATCATCGTTGAAATAGGTCGCCGCGACCATCTGCCCGTCCGCCCGCTGCACCGCACATGGATAGCCCACGTCGTGGTTGCCGGCGCCGGAGCGCAGCACCACACGGAACGAAAATACGGTCTTCAGTCCGATCGGGCCGGTGTCAGCCCCGACAGCGCCGGGGGCCCGAGCCCTTCTTTGTGTTGAGCGCCGGCAGAGGGGCGCGGTGGGACACCGCCCCAGCAGACAAGTGGCTATTCTCGAAGTAGGCTCCATGTGCTGGCGCACACCACGCACGCATGAAAATGCAGCGAGCAGAAGGGGCCAAAGCCTTTCCCGCTGCCGTAGCGGGGCGAAGTAACACTTCGCCCTACGCCGAACCGCGTGTCCAGTAGTCTGCCGTCCGCGTAGGCCGACGCGTCGGCTTCGCCTCCGCTGGAGCAGGTGTCCACGTCGACACAGTCGAGGCCCGAGCCCCTCTTTGTATCGAGCGTTTCGGAATGGGGCACGAACCTTCAACGCAGGCGAGGATGACACCTGCCGCAGCGAATACTGAGCTGTTTTCGGAACAGCGGTGCGACGTGCCATCTTGGACCGCGTGCATCAGCATGCCCACGTCTCGCCCGCTCTGCTTCCAAGAGCCCTAAGTGCGCAGCAGCGGCCATGAACATCGCAGTTCCCACTGGCGCGAAGATGCGGGCGAGACGCCGGGTATCAGAATGCCTTCGGTCCGCAGCAGCTGCAATCTGGCGCGAGTTATTTTTGCGGGTTGCCCCTCACACCGCCGGCACGTCGAAGATGGTCGCCTCGATATGCGTCTGGGGACGCTCCGGCGTGCACCAGAAGTAGACCGCTACCAACTTCCCGTCGGGCCTGCTGAAAAGACGCGGGTACCCCAAATCGGGTTGGCCGTTGACAGAGCGAAAGTCCTCCCGCAGAACGTGCTCGGGCCCCCAGGTTGCGCCGCTGTCGGCGCTCACCCACGCGATGATCTGGCGCCGGGAGCGATTGCCGTAGACGCAGCACAGCCGCCCATCCCGCGTGCGCACCATGGCGGGCGGATTGCCATTGTGGCTGTTCCCGTCCTCAGTATCGCCCACCTTCGAGACAAACACCCAGCTCTGCCCGTGGTCCGCAGAGCCATAGACGTCGACCCAGTTGTGTTCGGCGGATCTGCGCCTCAATGCCACCACGATCTCTGTCTCCGACAGGCGCACCGGTGCGGGCATCACCGCACGGTAAGGATCGTCCTTGCCGACCACCCAGGAGACGAACGTGAACATCTTGCCCCCATCGGTCGTCTGCGCCAGGAAAGTCTTGTCGGCCAACCAAACCTGGGGGCTGTCGCCCGCAAAGGACTGGCGTGCCGACAGGAACAGGAAGAGGTCGTGCGGGCCATTGACCACGTATCCGGTGCGGGCCGTGAACTCCATCCCCTCAAGTTCGGGATGCTCGAGCAGACCGCCGAAGCCGAATGGCCCGCGCCACGTAGCACCTCTATCCTGGCCGGCGAACCACCGCGCCCCGGCATTGCCGTGGTAGCCGTTCCCCTCCACCCGCAGCACAAAGCCGGGGGCCGCAAAATCCAACGCCTTCGGCACGCCGGTCGGCGTAACGGCCCGCCCCGCGTAGGGTGTGGGCGCAGACGTCTCCCAGGACTCGCCGGCATCACGGCTGCGCGCCAGCCACGATACAAAGGGGCCATCGGCCACCGTCTGATGCATAGAGGTCGGCGCCGCGAAGTCGCCCATCGTGAAACCGACGAGCAGCTCCTCACCCCACTGCCACGTCGGCGAATTCCCGCCGTTGTTGGCCGGCACGGCAGCCCATTTCGCAGGATCATACGCGACCACCACGTGTATCGCATCCACAATCACCATCGGTCCTTCCGTCATCATCAGACCTCCTTGCTCGTGAGTGTCCAGCCGGCGACGCGCACACCGGCCTGTTTCGTTGCCACGCCGTGTGGCGCCATCGGGCGAACTGACCCGATTATGGTGGTTGTCCGAGGCATGTCAACCTGAGCACAAGACCATCGAGCTCTCGTTCACACTTCGGCCACCGCGTTGACCAGGCAGAGCTCAATGGTCCCAGGTGCCGGATGAACGCTGGTCCTCTCCACAACGGTAGCGGGGTCACCGACGTCAGATCTGGGCATCGAGGCTGCTCGCGACACCAACATCAATACCCAGACAGAATCGTGAATGGCGAGCTCTGCGTGATTCACAACTCATCGTCCCTGACTTCCGGGTTCCGTCCAGCGACCGGCTCGTCCTCCCCATAACCACATCCCCCCCACCCCAAAACGCACCCGTTTGCCAACATGGTCAAAACGTCATGCAATGAATCAAAGTATCCCATCGGGCCACTCGGTCGCCAACAACGCCCTCCAATCCGATGGGTGGCCCACGCAGATCAAGATTTCTACTGTGTGGTCACCACCTCTTCGCCGATCGCACACTGGGTGCCACGTTCCTTTGAGAGACAGGCACCGATAGTGAGAGGTAGCAGATGAATCAACACCGTGAGCGATTCGTGCTGCAATCGGCAGACGCCGCCCAGGAGGCGCTGGAAACGCGCCTCGCCGAGCTATGGGCACGTGGGCCGGCCATAGACGCAACGATTGAGGAGACCTTCGGGCCGTTCGAAGACTGGACGCTGTCGCTCGGCGAGTGTGCGCTCCTCCTCCACCCCGCACACAAAGCCTGGTTCTACCTCGATCCGATTCACGACACCTGGGAGCCGACAGGCTTTGGGCCGGGCGAGGTGACATTCGTCGCGAGCAGCTCGCGCTTGGGCTATCGACACAAAACGCCGCCCCGCCTCACCTGTCCGCATTGCGGCAGACAGACACCACCCAGTAGCCACTTCTGCAAGCACTGTGGCAGGCAGCTGGCGCCCGTGCCCATACGCTGCCCAGCTGCGACTCCGACAACCGACCAGGCAGCAGCTTCTGCACCCGATGTGGAACATCGTTGCGGCCTCGAACGGAGACTTCGCTATGATGGACATCATCTATCGCATGATCAGCCTGCTCAGCATCGGCCTCACTGTTGTGCTCGTGGTCGTCATGCTGCTGACCGTCCGCAAGGAACGCCAGATCGGTGTGTTCTCCCTGCTCCTATCTGCAGTCCTGAGCCTGATCATGCTGCCGGTCTTCATTGGCCTGAGCGGCGCTAGACTCAGCCTGCTCATCGGGCTACCGCTGCTGATGATAGGGCTGCTTGTCGGCGTTCTACGTGGATTCGCAACGCGAATCTACACCAGGGGAGGACACGTTGTCGGCAAGCACTCGCTCTGGTTCCTGACCGGCTGGGGCCTCTCGATGGTTCTTGCCCAGCTGCTGGCACTGGCCGGTTCCACACTGCTGGCCGCCGTCGCGCTGATGCCGAGGTACCTGAGCACCGGCACCCAGGTCGGCATCACCGGCAACCTGCTGCTGCGCCGGCTATTCCTGCGGGCTCCGGCTGCCACGCACAAAGCCACCCGGTAGTGAAACTATGCCTGTGTGCGAAGTGCTCGTGCTGGATCACAATCCAGCACTCTGCGAGTGACGGCAGGCAGAGCAGATCGCGGACTGTGGTCCGCTCAGAGTAGGGACCGCAAGGAGGCAATCATATGAAGCACGCCACATCCAGACGCTCGCTCATTCTGGCTAGTGCATGTGCCCTGGGCCTCTTGATCACTCTTATGGCCGCGCAGGAGCCGGAGTGCCCACCCGGCTTCGTCTGGCAGCGTATGTCGGGCGTGGGTTGCGTGCAGGAAAACTGGTCGATGTCCCCAATGCCAAATTGTCCTATACCAGCAGCTGCATCTGCCTCGATGGGTACAAAGGCTGCTACGAACCGGTCGGCAGTTCCGGTGTTGATTGTGGTCCCAACTGTCCGGCATCGCGGCTGGTGGGCTGTGTGAACGCGGATGCCCCTTGTCCGGGTGAGCAGCCGGCGGGCGACCAGCCCGACAGCGCAGCCAGACCGGAGCCGGCGGGAAATACAGACAGCGACGCCCCATCGTCGGACAACCGCACCGCAACGGTTTCCGTCGACAATCTGGTCAAAGACCTCGAGGGATTCCTCGCCGGCAAGGGTGTGCGCGGCACGACTCCAGGGAAGGCAGCCGCCGGCGGCGCCGCGCTATCGGCGCTCGTCAGCGCCTGGGTGCTTGTCAACGCCGCCACTGGTGCGAATATCGAAGACCTCTTGCGGGCAGTCCGAACGTGGCGTCGGGGTCCAAGCGCCTCAGCTCCACCCCGCACGCCGGCAGCGACCAAGACCCCGCCGGCTTCCGCCGGGCCCAAGCAAGCCTCTGCCCCGGCGATACCGCTCAGCACGTCAGGCACGATACCAGGACAGAAGCCCGCAAGCACAGCACCGGCCTCCGGCCCTGCGGTCGGCGCCACACCGTCATCCACGTCCGCCCAGAAGCAGCCCGCCCAGCCCGGCAAGGGTAAGCCCGCCGGGACCCCCGAAGTGACACCTGAGAAGCTGGAGAGCCTTCGACGTGGCTTCCAGCAGATCGTGGCTCAGAAGATGAATGAAGGCTACTACGTGCGCAACACGGACTTCTTGCGGAAAGCCTGGAATCAGGTGCCCGGACGTCTCTTGGACGTCTTCAGCGGTCACAAGGGCGGGCAATGCGACGAGTACGCAAGATGGGGAAAGCAGTGGTCAGAGCCGCTCGTCCGCGAGCTCTTCGGCGAGGGCGCCATCGTGGACCACATCGCCGTTGACGAACGGTCTACGCGGGTGCAGGACGGCCTGGAAGACCACATCGATGCGCTTTTCTCGTCGAACCATGGCGCTACTCGCGTTGCCCTGCCGAACGGCGACAGTTATATCCTCGATTTTTGGGCCGCCATCGGCGGTCGGCAGGAGAAGTGGGGCACTGATGTGGCTTACCAGCAGATCTTCGGGGAACCGGCGCCGAGGCAATCCATCCAGCTCATCCCGCAGAAGGAGTGGATCAAGACGTGGCGAGAAAAGATCGGATGGGATGACACCGAGGTCCGGAGCCTGACCTACGCGCAAGAGCAGCTGAAAGAGTCCATTCAGCATGCCGGATCTGAGGCCGAGGGGATTGAGGCATGGCGCAACATGCGATCCCGTGGCGTGCCGGACCACCAGATGGAGACCGTCATCAACGACTGGCACAAGAACGGCGCCTGGTGGGGGCGATAGCGGCGTGAGTGTCTGAACCACGGATGCAACGGATTCCCCGAATTTCACGGATGGCGAGAGACCCCCTCTCCCCACCGTCTGCGGGGGCGCTCTCCCCCCACCACGAGTCCGTGAGGGGGGAGAGGACCAGAGCGGACCCGCACCATCCTTTCTTCCATTCACTGATCCCGCCCCTGGCACCTCCGGTTCCCCGCCTTTTCGCTCATTCGCTCATTCGCTGATTCTTCCCCCTC
>Ga0114918_10004574_pt1 | contig 11997 bp, 16 predicted proteins | sample LantaG_FD_87015 | JGI IMG/M metagenome (GOLD analysis project Ga0114918, IMG submission 87015) | Deep subsurface microbial communities from Baltic Sea to uncover new lineages of life (NeLLi) - Landsort_02402 metaG | ecosystem: Environmental > Aquatic > Marine > Oceanic > Sediment | place... | reverse complement strand
TTGCTCCAACACAAGTAACCAGTAGAACTTCAAATATGGATTCAGAAGGCTTTATGGGAACTCATATGCAAAATTTTGATAAAGATGTAATCTTGAAAACAATTCAAATTAATCTTGCTGGAAAAGCGGCAGAGATAATGGTATTTGGAGAAAATCACCAAACTAGTGGTTGTTCTGGAGACCTTTATACTGCTACTAACTGGGCTGGAAAATTAATTAGAAGATTTGGAATGAATGGTAGTCTTGGGTCAGCATTTCCTGAGGCAAAACAAGATGGAGCTTTTATTGCAGATATTAAATCAACTGATACGAAAGTTGAGAAAATTCTTGATGAAGCCTTTGAAAATGTTAAAATATTACTCGCAGAAAATAAAGAATTTTTAAAAGCATTAGCTAACAAGCTTATGAATGTAGAAAAAATAGAACCAGTTGAATTTGTAGAATTTGCAAAAAAACATAATATTAAATTAAAAATTCAAGACCCTAAAACTCAATTATCAACGAGATTTAGTGAATTATTAGAAAAAAATAGCAATTAAAAAATGATAAATTTACCAGTAGCAGTATTTAATCAAATTAAAGATAAAGAAAATATCTTAATATCAGGTATGGGGGGAGGATTCGATGTATATGGAGGACTCCCCCTCTATTACTACCTAAAAAGGTTAGGAAAAAATGTAACTCTTGCAAATTATAGTTTTACAAATTATTCTAAGCTTACTGAGGAGTTTGAGCTTCGAGATTTAGGTAAATTTACAACTGGCACAAAAGGTGTATTTCCAGATAATGCTATTGATTATTTTCCTGAGGGGTATTTAGCTAGATGGTTAAATGAAGATAAGAAAATCAACACTAGTGTTTGGTTCTTTCCAAAGGTTGGTCCAAAATACTTAAGAGATGCTTATAAGAAGCTTATAGAGGCTATGAATATTGATTTTGTATTCTTGGTTGATGGTGGAGTAGATTCTCTTATGACTGGTGATGAAGTTGGATTTGGTACAATACTAGAAGATTCAATAACTTTGGCAGCATTCAATTCTTTAGAGGTGGAGTCTGTAGTTGTAAATGTTGGGTTTGGTACCGAGGCGGAGGAAAAAGTATGTCACCATCATGCACTTGAAAATATAGCGCAATTAACTAGACAAGGAGGCTTTTTCGGAAGTTGTTCTTTAGTTAATTACATGAATTGCTTTCAATTCTATTTAGATGCTTGTGAATATGTATTTAATATTCCAGGACACAAAAAGAGTCATATTCATACAAGGATTATTCCTGCAGCTCAGGGGGAGTTTGGGAATTATCATATGTACGAGGATCAAGAAACAGTAATGGCTGAAAAGGGAACTGAAGTTTTTATTTCTCCCCTTATGAGTCAAATGTGGTTTTTTAATACCAGAGCTGTTATTTATAATAATAAAGTAGTTCCTTTAATAGAACCCCTGGCATCATTTCAAGAAGTTGTATCTGAAGCTATGCCAAGGTTAAAAGAATGGTCCACAAGAGAAAGGAAAATTATTCCTTATTAATTCTCTTCTCTTTTCTTTTTTTAAGTAAGGATGATATAGGATTTATAATCCAGGCATATACAACCATAACTACAGCAATTATCAATAGGAAAATGAAGCCTACTCCGTAGATAGATGAAATTAAACCTTCCCAGAAACTACCTTCTTTTGTAAAATTAAAAGCAATTGATGCTATTAAAACTAGAGCAACTGCGGTAATAATTTTATAAGCCCAAGTAAAAACTAATCTTTGGAAGAATTTGCCAACTAATGTTTTACAATCTTTTTCTTTGTAATCTTTTAAGTAACTCATAATAGTATTTTATTATAAATAGTTTAATTTTTTTCTAGACTTAAGTTTGTAGATAGTAAAAAAAAACGTATATTTGCGTTGTGTCAGAAGAAAATGAAAATATTAGCTTAGAAAAAGTCAGAAAGCTTTTTTTAGATAATCCAGATTTGTTGCTAGAGCTTCAAATGGAGAGGGAAACCAAGAAGAAATTAGAGGAATTAAAAAGTAAAACTACAATTGATTTTACTCTTACCCCTGGTCAACAAAGAATCCATGATAGGTTAGTAGAATTTCTTAAGACAGAGGGAAGGAATATATTTTTAATACAAGGATATGCTGGTACTGGGAAGACATTCTTAGCAACTGCATTTATAAATCACGCATTAAGAAATAGATTAATTAGAAATATAGCTCTTACTGCTCCTACCAATAAGGCTGTCAAGGTACTTCTTCAGCAATCAAGTTTTGATCCTGATCTTGTAAGTTTCAAGACAGTCCACTCACTACTTGGTATCATTGAAGATATAGATGATAATGGAAAACCTTTTTTTAGGTCTAAAAGTCAGTTTTTATGTGATATAGAAAATTATGACTTAGTAATTATTGATGAAGCGTCTATGCTAAATTTTGAATTGTTTAATGATATAATGGCATATCATCACAGGATTAAATTTATATTTTTGGGAGACCCAGCACAAATTCCCCCAGTAAAAGAAAATTATTCTCCTGTATTTCAAGGACCTGTAATGAGAGATTATAATTTCTTCACAGATGAGCTTTCTACTATTATAAGGCAAAAAGAGGGGTCACCTATTATTAGGTTGGCTACTGATATAAGGATGAATTTACTTTATCCAGGAAGAGCGACAGATCACAATACTTATCATAATACAGATGAAGAGGGAATTCACTTTCTTAAATTTAGAAACAAGGAGGAGAAGCAAATAATCAATGATATGATTAGGAAATTCTTTTGTTCTGATGAGTTTAAAAAAGATTCAGATTATGTTAAAATATTAAGTTGGACTAATGATATGGTGGATGGGTTTAATACTTTGGTTAGGAAAATGATATATGGAGAAAATCCAGCTCAAATAGAGATGGGAGAAAAGCTAATCGCCAATAGACCTATAATGCAGGGGAATGATATAATATTTACAACTAATGATGAATTTGAAGTAGTAGACTATATTACTAAGGTAAGAAAAATTGAAGATTATAAGTTTAATTATTTTTATCTTACCGTAAAATATTATGATGTTTATGAAAAAGAGGTACTTAAAAAGAATATAAGAATTATTGATGATGGTGACCTGATTGATTTCCGAAAAGCCTGTGAAGATAAAAAAGAACAAGCTAAAATGAGACCTAAAGGGTCTAAGGATAGACAAATAAAATTCAGAGAGTATTATAATTTCATGAGATTCTTTGCGGACACTTCTTATGCATATTCCTTAACTTGTCACAAAAGCCAGGGGTCTACATATGATCATTGTATTGTTTATGAGGATGATATTGATAAGAATTCTAATATTTTAGAACGAAACAGAATTAAGTATACTGCATTTACTCGTCCTAGAAAGAATCTTTATATTTTGACTAATCGCTAAACTTTTGCGACAGTAAGTTCGATAGTTGGCTTTTCTTGGGATACGAAGTCACAAAGGATATCAACTATTTCTAATCCGAATATATTTTCTTCTTTGTTTTTCATTACAAGTCTAGCACCAATTCCGAGTCCAACAAGTTTAGTTTTATCTTGGAGATCGAGTTCTTCTCCAGTTTCTTGAAGTATTATCTTGACATCAAAATCAGGATCAGAATTCATCAATTCATGAATAGCTGCCACTTTCTTTGCAACTTCTTTTTCTGTTTCAGATAGAAAATCTTGCATTTTTTTCACCTGTTCACCGATCTCACCAGTAAGTTCAGACTTTAAACCTGTAAGTTTTTTATCTGATTGTTGCTCACGTTTCTGAAGTTCTTGTTCTCTTCTTTCTTCTACAGTGATTAGTTTATATTCCTGCATTGTTCTTTTACCAGCAGCGTAATCTTTTACAAGTTGGATAACATAATCATCACTTCCTATATTAGAGTCGTAGAACGGTTGTCTTCTGTGGTTATATTTAATGAATATTTTCTTTACTGCATCAAACTCTTGTCTATTGTATAATTCTACAAGTTCTGGGATATGTTCTTTGCCATTTGGATTGTATATGTTATACAAATCTGTAAGTAGGTTGTTGAAATTCGCTTTTTCCATATGAATAATTTTTAATAAATATAAATAATAATAGGAAAAAAATAAACTTTTTTGTACTTTTGTTCGTAAATAAGAATAATATGAAAAGTGTTAAACAAGTAATAATTTGGAGAAAAGACCTTAAAGTAAGGAAAGGTAAGATGATGGCGCAAGCTGCACATGCTTCATTGGGAGCACTTTTAAAGCAGCCTCTTGCTCTTATTTGGTATTTGTTATGTAGAGCAGTTGGTGTTAAGTTAAACAGAACACCATTGCATATATGGCTATCTACACGCTTTACTAAGATTTGTGTCTCTTGTGAGAATGAAGATGAGCTTATTAAGCTTTATGAAAAAGCAAAAGATGCCAATATACCCACAGCTCTTATTACTGATGCAGGCTTTACTGAATTTAAAGGAGTGCCAACAAATACTTGTATAGGAATTGGACCATATTGGTCTGAAGACATAGATAAAATAAGTGGTGGGTTGCCGCTTTTATAAATAATTTATATGATATTACATTTCAATTGTACATTTGATACTGAAGTTAAACAAGTGAAATCATATTTGAGAAAAAATGGATATACACTTACATCTAAAAAAATAAAAAAATACCCAACAATAACAGTAGATACAAATACTAAAGAATATGGATTTGAATCTTGTTATTTCTTTTTCGATATAAGTGTATTTTGGTTATTTAAAGCAATGGTAGAAAATTAAAAATGAAGCTTATATATCAGCCAATAGATAGTAAAATTTGTGGTCATTGTTGCGTGGCTATGGTTTCTGGTTCTGAGTTAAATGAATCTATAAAAGTTATAGGTCATAAAAAAGGAACTTATGGTAAAGAATTAGTTAAAGCTCTTATAAAATTAAATTGTAAAAGTGCCGATAAGCTTAAATTTCCTTTGCCTGAAAAATTACCTGATAAATGTATAATTAGAATTAAATACGAAAGTATTAATAGTGGACATTGGATTGTTTTTTATAAAGGATTAATTTACGATCCTTCTTTTAAGTACGACACAATAGAAATTAATCATTACAAAGAAGAATTTTTAAAACCTTGCAAAGGTAGATTTATAAGTTATTTAGAGTGTGAGTAAGTTCGACCATGCGTTTTAATGTAGTTATAAACCTTTTTATTAGTTTTTTCGTATATAAAAGTAAAAGACGTGGAAAAAAACTTTAAAATATTAGTTAGTTATCCCAAAAAGGATTTTACAGGCTATGAAAAAGAGCATAGACACATCACCATAAAGCATACTGAAATTACGGAGTATACAAAAGATATATATTTTTCTCTTGTTCTTCCTGATTATATATTCGATAGAATAAAAGATACAGCAAAAGAATATGCTGTAACTCCCCCTAAAGAATATCATGATCGCCTCGGTTTTAAAAAATTCACAAAAACTAGAAGTAGTGTGTTGCTTTCTAGTTTAATAGAAGAATTTAATACAATTTGTAGGCAGGCGGTTGAAAAACAAATAGCTTTAGATAGTCCAAAAGAGAAGCTTATAGCTATAGATTTTTTCCAAGATTCAGCACAAAAAAAATCTGGATTGAACCATGCAGATATGGGAATTAAAACACAATCATCGTTTCAGTGGTTTGTTGTGTATAAAGCTTATAAAAAAACAGTTTATAGTGATAGGAAAACTCCAGAGTATATGAGCAATAAATGTATTAATGATAATCCCAGAGTAGACAGAGAATGGTTTTATCATCATATAGACGGAGAACATAGGTTAATAGAAGATAATTTTAAACTGATTCCTTGGACACAAGAAAGAGAGGATTTTTTAACTCTTATACAAGGAAAATTAAAAGATGTATTTGAAGAACTAGATAAGTTTCTAGGAGACTTAGATGAAAGTAAACTTCAACTACTAATGGAAAATAATAATCTTAAATTATTAACATAATGAAAATTGGATTAGATATTCATGGGGTTGTAGATAAATACCCTAATTTTTTTGCAGAAATGACAGAGCTTTTTGTTGCAGCTGGTCATCAAGTGCATGTAATTACTGGGTCAACTTTGCGACAAGATCATCCTAAGGGAATAGAGAATTTAAAATTTATAAAAGAGAATTTATGTATTTCTTATACACATATTTTTTCTATTGTAGATTTCCAAGAAGAAATTGGAACAGAAATTACATATCCTGATGATAGTGATAATCCTTGGATGGACGGTGAAGCTTGGGACCGTACCAAGGGAGATTATTGTAGAAAGCATAAAATAGATATTATGCTTGACGATACTCAAAGATATTCTAAATATTTTGACACTCCTTTTGTACAATTTCAATCAATTGTTTCAGAAAAATGAAAAATAATGAAACTTTTTTGCGGTTTTATACGTAAAGAATAAAAATAGAAGATTACAATGGATTTAGATAATCAGATTGATTTTATAATCAAAAACTTTAATTTCTCAGACGTAAGCAGGGTTTTAGCCATTTTAGGCACCAGTATTTCTGTTGAATCATTAAAAGAAGAGGCGTTACATTGTTTAAAGTCTGCAGCCGAAAACTGCGAAGACTATGACAGCATTAATTTTGAAGCTGTTTATTTAATGGCTCCTGATTTTGTAAAAGAAAAATCCATGGCAATCCCTATGTTAGAATTGAAATTTGTACCATTCAGGTGCAATGCTTTACCAAAAGAATTTAACAACGGGTAATAACTCAGACGAATAAAAATTTTTAACTAAAAAACTTAAGACATATGCTAGACTCAAGAAAACAAGGTCTGCGAATATTTGAAATGTTCCATACAGACTCAAACTTACCAAAATTCCAAATAACAGAAGGCGCAGAAGATGGAGATGTAGGTATACCTCGACAAGGAGGAGTATCAGGCGCATTCGGAATGGGCAATTCAGTTGACGGAAGAATTTTTGTACCTGAGAATCATGGTATAGGCCACGGTTTTGTAATGGATTCAAAAAAACCAAACTTAAAACAAAGGTGGAGATATTTTTGGAAAGGAGAAATGCATATAACTGAGTTAGAGTTAAAGGTTGATAAGACACTTACAATGCCAATAGAAGAATTTTTCAGATCAGTAAAAAATAGCGTCAAAGAAATTAAAAAAATCGACAAAAGAGTCGAAGGTTATGTGGATGCATTAAATCAGGCTGAGAAAATGGGGCAAACAGCTCTTATTGAAAAATTAACTGCTCAAATTGATGTTGTGAAGGCAGAGGGACAACTCTTCGCTATGGGCCTTAAAAAGGTAGTCACCGAAGAACAAATTGTTAAATTTTATAAGGAGTGTGAAATTGGAATGCGACTTGATTGGATTAAAAATTTCACACGTATTATTCCGAGTGAATTCCTGGAGACAAAAGAAGAACTTGATGAAAAGGGGATTTTTGATAATTATGTTATAATGCATTTTGACAAGAATGAAGATGCTTATAGTAAAACTCAAGAAGAAATTAAAAAAGAAGAAGAGAAAAAGAAGGACCCAATTTTATTTGGTGTCATAAGAGGAAGTAGAAAATTGTATTACATTGGCGATTGGGTTGATGAATATTGTGATCTTACTCTGGAAGACTTTATTGATAAGTTTGGAAAGACCGCAATTAATAAAAATAACCTAACCGCAAAAGTCAATGTTGATGCAATTGTTGAAAATTAAAAATTTTAAGATATTTAAGAGTAGATTCGTTAGTATTTTTTCTGGCGATAGTTTAGACGAGGGTTCAACCCCCTCCACCTCCACTTCATACCCATACTCATTAAGAGTTGGGCCAGCCCATAAGATTGGTTATGGGCAACAATACGGGGGTGTCCAGGATTCGATGGGCTATACAAAGGTAAGAAAAGAATCTAGAATGTTGTTAAACGGCAACGCAAATTTAACAAAAGCTTTAGCTCTAAGCGCAATCGCTTACAGCAAAGCGCCTGAATTAGTTACTGGAGAGTTCGCTCTTGAGTTAGCTGCGTAGGGTACGATTAAAACCCTTCCTAGTGGAGGGTTTTTTTATTACAAACAATCCAAGTGTTGAATAATTACTAAAAAATTTTACTATGAGACAATTAAAAATAACACCAACCATTACTAATAGAGAAAATAAAGCTTTTAGACAATATCTAGAAGAATTAACAGCTTTACCAGAGACTCCATTGACTGCGCAGGAAGAAGTTGTATTAATGCAAAAAATAAGAGAAGATAAGTGTGTTAAGAGTAAAGAAATATTAATAAAATCTAATTTAAGGTTTGTTGTTTCTGTTGCTAAGCAATATCAAAGTAGCGGAATTCCTCTTATTGATTTAGTTAGTGAGGGTAATATCGGTTTAATAAAAGCTGCAGAAAGATTTGATGAAACCAGGGGGTTTAAATTTATATCTTATGCTGTTTGGTGGATACGTCAAACCATATTACAATCTCTTGCAGATGATTCAAGAGCAATAAGACTACCTCTTAATAAAGTAGGCGATTATAATAAAATAATTAGAGCTCAGAGAGAATTAGAGTTTACTTTAGAAAGAGAACCATCTACTCAAGAGATTGCTGATGAGCTTGAAATATCAATAAAAGACGTTGAATCAGTTTTAGCTTCTCAGTCTGGAATTATGTCTCTTGATGCTGATCTTGTAAAAGGAGATGAAGGAACAAGTCTTATGGATGTATTATATGATAAGGGGGATGATAAAACAGATCACTTATTAAAAGATGAAGATGCTGTAAAGCGAGTAAAGATGATTTTATCTAGGGTTTCTGATAGAGAAAAATATATATTAGAGAACTATTATGGCCTTAATGGGTGTCAAGAAAATACACTTCAATCTATAAGTGATGAACTTGGACTTACAAGAGAAAGAGCCAGACAAATCAAAGAAAAAGCATTAAAGAAAATTAGAGCTAGAATAACAAGAAGCAATGAGTGGTTATTAAAAGATTAGTATTTTGAAACCTTTTTTAAATTTTTAGCGTAGATAAGAGTGTAATAATAATAAATATTAAAAATTAAATTTAGAAAAAAATGAAAAGAAAAAATTTATTGACAATTGTACTTATTTCCGTAATGGGAATATTACTAAGTTCCTGCGGTAATCATGAAAGCGCTGGAACAAACACAGAAACTCAAATTAATGTAAGTGGTACTGATGTTTTAGCTGGTGCTAATTTTGACTTACAAGCATTAGGTGAGATCATTAAAAAATGTGAAACACCTGAATCTATTGAAACCGAAATTAACAAAGAGGGCGGAATTAACAATTTAGACCTTGATGAAAATGGTGAGGTTGATTTTATTAAAGTAACTGAGTATGGAGAATTACCAAACTTAGGTTATTCATTTACTGCATGCCTAGAAGATGGCGAACCTGAGATCGCTACTATTGAGATTAATCAAACTAGTAGTGAAGTGACTATCTCTGGAAATGAATCTTATTATGGAGAAGGAAGTCATTATCAATCACATTATTCAACAGGAGACTATTTATTAATGGCTTATTTATTTAGTCCACGTTATAGTCCTTATTACAGTCCTTATCGTTATGGATATTATGGTTCTTATTATCGTCCATACGTATCTGTGGGATATGGTTCATATTCACAAAGAGGTGTTGTGTCTACGTCACATACAAGTAAAACATACACTAAAACTACTACTAAACCTAAATCAAGCATTACTTCTCCAAATAAGAAGAATGTATCGAAAAAAGCTTCTGCAACTGCAGCCAAAAAGAAAGCATCAGTAGCCAACTCGAAATCATCTAAGAAATCTTTTGATACTAAGAAAAAGAGTTCAAATAGTAAATCAGGTGGATTTGGTAATAAGAAAAAGAGTACTTCATCAAAAAGTAATAATAAGAGTAGTACTTCAAGAAGTTCTAGTCGAAGTAGATCAAGCGGAAGGTCAGGTGGTGGAAGACGCAGTGATGTTAATGTAAAACAAGATATCGTACATATTAATTACGGTCTTCAAACAATATTAGCACTACAAGCTGTGTCATATTCATACACTCCAGAATATATAGAAAAAGAACAACTTCCTGCAACTCCACAAATTGGTCTTATTGCCCAAGATGTAGAAAAATTAGTTCCAGAAGTGGTTACAACAGACGAAAGTGGTCTTAAGAGTATAGACTACGATCTTTTAGTACCTGTTCTTATTGAAGCAATGAAAGAACAACAAAAGCAAATTGATTTGCTTGAAAGTGATATAAAAAGCTTAACAAATGCAGAAACTTCTTCAAAGGGTATGAAAGCGCATTCTGTTACACAGAAAAATCATGTTGTTAAAAAATCAATTAATAATTAATAACTTAAAATTTTAAAATTATGTTAACTACAGTAATTTCAATCATAGCAGCCATAGCGGTTATAGCAGTTGTGATATGGTTTGTAAAGTCTGGTCTTGCTAAAAGAACAGCAAAAATTGCAGAGTCTCAAGCTAACTCAGGGTTAGATAAATTGGAAGACCCAGTGAAAATGACCGAGCAGATTATTCGTGACATGTCCAAAAAACTTGAGGGTGGATTGGAAGGTCAAGCGAAATACAAAGCTTCAATCAAGCGTAAAGAAAAGGACATTGTGACCTTAAAAGAACGTAAGAAAGAGTGGGAAGATAAAGCTAATAAAATTAAAGCTAAAGTTAAAAGCGGTGCCATCAAAGTAGAAGATGCAACGGACGGTCTTACCACCTGCTTAAATACAATTGAAAATCTTGGGATTACAATTGATAAAGAAGAAAAGGTTCTTGTAGTTCAAAACACTAAGTATGGAGAATTTAGCACCCGTGTTACTCGTCTTAAAGAGACTATTCACGAAGCTAATGAAAATCTACGTCAACTTAAAGCTGATTCTGAATTAGCGAAAGTTAACAAAGAATTTGGAAAAGAGTTTGCTAATATTGATGGTGTTAATAATGCATCTTCTCAAATGGCAAGGTTAAGAGAAAAAGTTGATGCTGATATGGCGTTGGGTGATGCTTATGCTGAATTGGAGAATGATAATAAAACTGCAGAAGATAAGGTTAATGACCTATTGGAAGCAGAATCTCCAACTGAAAATTCAAAGCTTGTTGAAGATTTTCTTAAAAGCTAAGAGATGAACAAGAAATATTCTATGACTAATGATGATAGGCTGCTATATGCAGCTCTCATCATTCTTAGGGATATCCTTAAGTTCAAAACTACTTATCCTGTGATCTTAGAGGGGGATGCTATCCACCTGGAAGACCTTTTTACTTATATGCTTTCTAAAGGCTTGGTTGAAATGCAAAATGATCGGCATTATGTCCCAACTGCAAAAGGTCGTGAAGCTTGCGTTAAGTTTGAAAGACGATACTACGAATATCTTAAGGTTTATGATATCTATTCTTTTGTTGATATGGAAGATGGTGTTTTCGCATTTAAATTCTATTTTGATATGGAAGATGAAGAATGGAATTCTTTTGTTGAAGATGAAAGATGGGAAGACCTTAGAATTGCTATTATGGAATTAAAAAAGATGAATCCTATTGAAATAGTTTTCATGCAATTTCTTATGGAAGGAAGATTTGACCTAGAGAAAGAAGCTTGGGAGTTTGACCTAATGAATGGACTTATCTGGGACGACATAGTAGATGCTTGTAATAATGCTCGTACAATCAAAGATTTTGAATATAAAGATGATGATGATAAACTTATTACTGGCGAAGATGTTCTAAAAGATGTTTTGGAGCAGGGGTATAATCTAATGATGGAACTCATTGAAAGAGAAAAAGAGTTAGATGCCCAGGCAGAAGACGAAGATTGTGATGATGAAGAGGATGAAGTTGTCACAGAAGTAATTGTTGAGGAGATTGTAGAAGAAGAGTATATTGTAGAAGATGCATATTTTAGAGTCTATGTGGACCCATTTTATATTGCACCTATATGGTATGACCCTTACTGGTAAACCTTTTAAAATTTATAAAAATGAATACAACGTATTTAATTATTTTTG
>Ga0114918_10004573_pt1 | contig 11999 bp, 24 predicted proteins | sample LantaG_FD_87015 | JGI IMG/M metagenome (GOLD analysis project Ga0114918, IMG submission 87015) | Deep subsurface microbial communities from Baltic Sea to uncover new lineages of life (NeLLi) - Landsort_02402 metaG | ecosystem: Environmental > Aquatic > Marine > Oceanic > Sediment | place... | reverse complement strand
GTGATATTTCTTGTTCGCATCTTTCAATTTTTTCTTTCAAAGCAATATCAAATATAGTTTCTTCTTCTTTATCTTTTAATATACAGCCAAGCTTTTTCTCATATTCGCCTTTTGTCCTCTTAATAAATTTAAGATCATGTTTCCTAGCTTGAATACGAGAACGGCATTCTTTATATAATTCGTCTAGGATTTCCATTCCGTTCAGTGTAGTTGTACTTTCAATAATATTATCAAACAACTGCAACAAAAATCCCTTAGCTTCTTCATGTAAGTCTATACTCTTACCTTGATTTTTTCCTGTTCTATCATAAAAAGCTCTAGTATCTTCATCAGAAAGAGTTTTATATGCCTCACTTAATTCAGCAAAACTTTCTTCATCACCACCTACATCTGGATGCATGGTTTTAGATTTTTCACGATAGGCTTTTTTAATTTCTGCTGGTGTGGCATCTCTTTCAATGCCAAGCAATTCATAATAATCAATCATTTTTTCTCTCTTTCAAACTCCCCAAAACACATATCTTTTGTTTCCTGAAGTTCGTATTGTAATTGCTCATATTCAATTTTTGCATTATATGCTCTTTGCGCCAATTCAGAACATCTTTTTAAAGCTTCCATATATGCATCAGAACCCATCTTATCGAGAATTCTTTTACTTTCTTGAAATGAATCAGTCAAATCTCTTAGCTTTTGAACAACTCTTTGATTGCACAATTTCCAATTTAGATCGTCAGACTTAATCGATCTTTCCATCACAAGAGGACACAATCCTTCCATATGTTTCTTTTGGTTGTCTCGCATATAATCTATCTTACACCCTGTAGATTCTATATTTGATAGAAAGAATTTACACTTAGAAAGATAACAGAAATTCTCTGGGGTGAGTTTAATTTGTTCGTCATTCATCTTTTTTTTCTTCTTCTTTCTCATCTTTTTTCTCTTCTTCTTCCTTCTGTTGTGCTCTTATAATTCTAATATTACCCCAAATATGAACATCATTTAATTCTTTTGTTTGTATATTTAACTTAATCTCTCCGCAATCACCACTCATTTTTGTTATTAGTGTTATACCGTCTGGGCCAAATTCATATATAACAGGTTTTGTTAATTCTACTGGTCCATCTTTTTTCCATACAATCTTCTCAGCAGTTAATTCGGAAGACCTAAATCCATCCCTAAAAGTCGGTATTGATAACCCTTCTCCGGACGATGACATTACTCTTACATCTGGCAAAAAACTACTTTCATTAGTTGGAATCTTCTTTTGTTTTTTAATAGGTTGTGTCTTTATTAGCGGCGTTGACAATTTAACATATACACCACAACCTAATCCAAGCAAGAACATAACAACCCAAAAAATATATCTAATCATCCTATATACTTGCTTTTGCTATCAGTACTTTTCCGTCTCCGTCACAAGTACTACAGCGAACACGAGTATACGGACTTTCTCCTACTTCATCTCCGCAACAAATACCAACATATTTCGATTTATATCCATCTCCCTGACAAGCAGAACAACTTACTAATACGCGATTTTTTCCTACAAATTCCTTCCATTCATTTTTAAGTTGCTTATCTACTGTTTTCTTCATCTTTGTTAACGTCTTAAGAGAATCTGTTACAAAGGGTGATTTCTCGCATTTTTTTAGTGCATCGATTAATTGCCATAATTCATTTGCAACAGAACACATCTTATTATTAACTTTGAATTTAGAAATCATTATTGGCTCCTTACATCCAATCTACCAACCATCCAACCATCAATTTCTCCACCATTTTCTGGGATTGGAATATAATGATCTGGCTGAGATTTGTCTTGATGACACTCTACAAGACGAAATTGCTTTTCTTGTGTATCGTAAAATGTCCGGTATTCAGCAACTCTATCAAACTCATCACCATATAATTCTTTTGGATCTTCCTCAAAATCATCTGGAAGAACTACCCTTTGCTCATCTTTAAGAACAATAAATTTAGATACGCCTATAAATCTTATTGCTTGATCTTTATCATCTACTGTTCGATTCGCAATATATTCTATCATTTCTTTTCCTTTCCTTTTTAAAAATGGTGCAGAAGGCGGGACTCGAACCCGCAGCGTTTCTAATGTAACAGATTTTAAGTCTGTCGCGTCTCGCCGTTGCGCCACTTCTGCATATAAAAATCTAAAGACCTCCTAACAAGATCTTATTATAACTACATTTAAAATAAAATAAGGAAAATTAAAGAAAAAGAATCTTATTTTTCGTACAATAGTCTCTGCATATATGATGCAACAAACTTTTCATTTATTTCATCTAACTTACTTGTTGACCAAAATCGAATACGTGGAATCAATACAAGCTTAATTCCTAACTCCTTACATATAGGAGACTCAGGACAATCCCATCCGTATTCTTCGCCGGTACAATGAACATCTGGATTAACATCTTTTATAAATTTATTTGGAATACGTTCTTTAAATATAATAACATCAGATACAAAATCTAAATTCATTAAAGCTTTCATTCTTTCTTCGGCAGTATAAAATGGTTCTCTTCCTTTGGTTTGTCTAATATGATCGTCATGATTAATACCAATGATTAATTTATCACCCAATGCTCGACAATACCCTAAGAAAAAAAGATGACCCGGATGCAAACCATCAAAACACCCATTGCATGTGACAATATTCATGCCACATCCTTTGTCTTGTATTGTGTTTTCCTATGTCTCTTCCAACTACAAGACAAAGACCAACCATAATTATGAGGCCAGTCCCAATCAATAAATAACTTGTGTATTTTGCTGTAACGCTTAGCACGAACCAAATGAGTTCCAGACCTAATTTCGTTTCCAAGACCCAAACCATTACCTTTTGGCATACTTATTCCTCCCTAGACAAAGCCGCAATTACTCCTCTCGTTGCTTCTCCTGTTATGCTATCTGGATGAAGAGGAGTGATTTCACTATCTTTCAAATTACCTTTGTATGGCTTCATATCGTCTTCTGCAATTATACCATCACCTTTACGACACGAATAAGCATAATGTCTTTTGTTTTCTTCCATTATACCAAACTCATAAACACATTCAACAATTCCAACAACACCATCAGGACAAACAAACTTATATCCTGGTTGATATTTAGGTGGCGGAGCTTTAGATGCCATCTCATTAAGGCATTCAACACATATCACTTTATATCCCTTTGGCGCATTATATCCAGAAAGCCATTCACGAGAATAAGGAAGATTTGGAGAATGAACACTATTTTCACTATTCTCAATAACACCTTTCTTCCCACATTTTCCACAAACCAATCGACAAATAACAGTTACTTCCATTTCTCCCTTTTTTTCTTCATTCATTTCTTCATCTCCTTTTATATTAAGTCTTTTATCGAATCCTGCATATCTTGATAAAGTTCAATACCATACTTTTCTAAAGCTATTTTCGCCTCTTCTTTAGTTTCAAATGGACCAAATGCAGTTTCTTTATCATATGTTTCATCCGTATGCCACCATTCACCATCTTTCTGAAAAACGGTCTCTGGAACTGGACCGTCTTTTTCTTGTTTGAATTTACTATAGTCTATTTTAGTCATGACTCTTTTACCTTCTTATAAAAACACATCCCCAACTTCGCCAAATGGTTTATTCAACAACTCTATCAATTCTTCTAAAATGATACCCGTAGAAGTTGGATCCACTGAATATGTAGTCATGTATTTCAGATAAAACTGCGCATGATCGGCAACCCGAATCACTAACCATTCTCGATTATCTCTAACTAATTCAAGATATACCGAACCAGTAGTAGCAAATCTCTTTTGATATATAATCCAATCTGTCTCGCTAATTATTACTTCTATACGAGTACAAATCTTCTCTATGTCTATAAACAAACTATTTATTATGCTCCAATCTCATATGCAATTCTACAACATCTTTATGACAATCATCCCAACCACTACTCCAAGCAACATCGGGATTAATAAACCAAGGATGTACTATTGTAACACCTAACCAAGTCCATCTCACTCCATTCGAAAGACGCCAAATGCATGGTTTTAGGATAAGACAATCACGACCAAATCTTATTTTCCACTTAGCATAATTCCATTTTCTATAACAACCAGTGAAGACGTTATTCATAATATCTTCCTTGTTCCAGCCAGCACAATCTGATACGTCACATTCTCAGGGGGCCATTCAAGTTCAATATCTACACTCTTCATAGTTGCCGTCAAATTCACCCCACATGCTTCCGGATTCTTCACAATATATAGTTTAGGGAATTGCTCTTTAAATTCAACAATTTTTTCCTTAAGTTGTTTACGAGCTTTGGGCTGCCAATACAAACAACACCTTGCTTGCCTCTCTGTCCACTCAGGATGGGTTTCCTTCATTCTGGCAACATGCTCTCTAAAAAGGAAAACATTGTAAACCGCATATACAGTCTTATTTAAATCAAGAACATCCTCAATTTTAAGAGCATTAGGAGGACAATCATCTCTCTTACCAAAATTAGGGCAACCTTTCGGATGATTAGGATATCTTAATATACACAAATCCCGAACAGAATAATCTACAATAACTTCGACTTCTACATTCATATCATTATCCCAAAAAACCTCTAATAGTTCTAATCATCATTTCTACAGGACCAACATTAAGAAATATTCTATCAACCCTTTTCTTTAATTCTTCTTCTGGCAAAAAATGAATTTCTCTGGATATCAATTCTTTTCCGTCCCAACCTCTTTCTTTTACTCGCCTCAATCGAACTTTAAATGGAACATCTATTAGCCATACTTCATCACAAAGCTCATTCAATCCAGACTCAAAAAGAAGAGCCGCCTCGATAACATATTTACTACATTCTCTTTTTTTGATAAATTCTTCTATTTGTCTTGTAATTTCTGGGTGCAAAATAGAATTCAGTTTGTCCAAAAACTCCTTGTGACAAAAGACGATGCTTGCCAACCTTTCTCGGTCTATACGATCATGCAATAAGATTCCTCTACCAAATGCTTTAACCACTTCGTCTTGCTTGTCGATTAAAACTGTATGCCCAACAAGATCTGCATTAATAACTACAAAGCCAAACTCTTTATTTAGAAGCTTGGAAACATAGCTCTTTCCGGCACCAGGATATCCAACAAGTCCAATTACTTTATCCATTAAGTTCCTTCAATTCTCTTCGCATATTCTGTCTTGCTTTATCCCCGCAAGCAGATTCAATACCCGAAGATGGGAAAATGAATTCTTTCTTAGTCATTTTATTCAAAAAATCAGACCGGCCTTTTTTCCATTCTTCGTCTGTACAAGTATATTCCAATCGAACATTTTTAATGTAGGTCTGATAAGTTTCCCATGCACTAGCTAAAACCATCAAGTCAGCACAAACAAAAGCCAGAAGAACCACATCCTTTAATTGCTCCTCTGTAAGTGGCTTCGAATGGTCTGTTGCCAAAATTAAATCATGCACCCTTTTAACCATCTTCTTTTTATTTCGATCATGGTCTGTACGATATCTCAAGGCCCATGTTTGATAAGATTCTTCTTCTGATGATTCGATGTCATGATAAGCTGCGGCCAATGCAACAGCTTTTTTCTCCATGTCATCTTCAATATCATAATAAACCAAATTCATCACTTCATATGCGTGACTCAAATTATGATATGGTCTATTCATTCTATCTTTGAGATAAAACCAAGATTCATTATCTAACCCCAAAAGGCTCTGAAAATGTTTATCTTGCAACATACCAATTACAGAAGAAGGGACACGCTTAGCCAAAATATCTCGCCAATTTCGTAGTCCAACAATGCTCCTGACAATACTTGAACTCAATTCCTCTACATCAATATCAGGAATAAAAATCACCGTTTCGAGCTGATTATTTACTTCTTTGTTTATTCTAGCATTAACCATTTCGCTATCAAGATCTGTATGCCCTCTCAAACCTCTAACAAGATGTGTAACTTCCATTTTTCTTGCTTTATGTGCTACAGTTTCTCCAAAAGGCAACATCCCCACAGCAACATTATCATGACACGAGACAGCATCTTTCATCATCTCCATACGTTCCTGTAAAGTGAACATATGTGTCTTTTGAGGATTATGAGCTACCATCACATAGACATAGTCAAAAAGATCAATAGCCTTCTTAACTATCTCCAAATGCCCAAACGTCACAGGGTCAAAAGAACCTGCATAGATTGCTCGTTTCATCTTTTTAATGTCCTTTCGGTATATACTTTCTCTAATCTATAGACCAATCATATCCTTTATCTTTGCATCCTCTTTTGACCTTTTGTTGAATGCGACCATGTCCTTCGCAAACCGGACACTCTTCTCTTATTCTCTCTGCCCTTTGATTCGATCCCAACTTAATTTCTTTTTCAATAACACCTTTTCCCTTACAGCTTTTGCATCTCATTTTAAAACTAAAGCTCCTTCTCTTCACCCTTAAGAAACAACAATGCCGGAATATAACGTTTTGTTCTTAGACTATTTGCTTTATCTTTCATCTTTTCATCATTCGGCACATCTCCCATATTATGTTCGATATCTGCAATCTTAACGTCTTTAGCAATAGGATTCTTTGCTGCTCTTCTAACAAAATCTTTATAACTTTCTCCAGATCGTCTACTCAAAGCATCAACAGCAGCGGAAACCTGACCTCCAAATTTCTCCTTTACTTCTTGTAGAGTAGCTTTCTTATCCTCTACTACATCATGCAAAACAGCAACCGTCTTTCGAAGATCGTCTGTGAATTTTTCTGCTATAGGAATGCAGTGATGTTTAACGTAATCTCTGCCATCCCATCTTGTCTGTCCCGAATGTCGCTCTATGGCAAACGCTTCTGCTTCTGGATATTGATTCATTCTTCTTCGATCCTTATCATAATAAGCGGTGTTCCTTCTCCTACCCACGCTCCAGCCATATTAAAATCTATATGCTCTTGTGCCTCTTCGTAACTACATCCATCTTTCATTAATGACTCAGCTATCTTCTCTCTATCATACACTAAAAGAGGCTGTTTGCTACATCTTTCTGCTACTCCAATAATACAATCGTCAAATCCATCCATCTGCAAACCACCAGACTCACCCACATACTCTTTAGCTTCTTCTATGTTCATTCACTTATTCCTTAAATAAATCAACATTCTATCGTTAAGCATTTCTACTTCATAGTCTCTTGATTGTAACATGTTTATTATACCCGCATAAGACACATTACTCCAATCTTCTTTTTTGTTAGTTCCAAATAATCTTACATCATCAATAATAATCAAATCACTAAAATTTCTTTCTACAATAGATTTTAGTTCGTCCATTAAAGGAACATGAACTTGTCCTTTTTCGTTTCCTGCAGTTGGACCGTGAGACCAATGAGCGTCCAAGAACCAAACTACACTCTTTTGTATTTTACTAGCAAGTTCATTAATTATAAAACGAGAATCGCCAAAATGAAAATTAATAGGCAATGCTCTAAATTTACTTTTAGCCTTCTGATATAGTTCTTTTGATAACTCAATTGTGTGAACTTCTTTAAAATACCGACATACATTTTTAACAGTTGCCCCTAAAAAAGTTCCAGTTTCGACAAATACATCTATATTTTGAAATCCAGCTTTACTACCCATTATCTTTTTCACTTCATCAATCGAAAGAGATTTAGCCATAAGATTCCCCTAAAATATTTATAGATCTCATCTTTTCAACATTGAATTTTTCAGATCGATATATACCTCTACTCAAAATTCCAGAATAGGGATCAAAGATACTGCCGCAATCAATCATTGAAATTCTATCTCCAACAACATCAAAAAGCCTATCCATCAAAACATTTGAAGTCATACTTGCACAAAACAAAAACACAGAACATTCTTTAGCCGCATCAAGCGTTCGTTTATAAATACCGTCAACTTTCAAATAACAATTTACTTTTGGAACAGAAACAAAGTGATGAAACTTAATTCCGCTCTTACGAATATGATCTGGTCCAATAATAGCTACTTTGTGTTCGGAAAGTGATTTAATGAATGAATACAGATTTCCATTACAATTGGCGCGATGCAAAATATCCGAATCGTACCATTTCCTATTTATATTATGCTTTTTGAGAAACGGTCCTATCTCTCCAATCATATTTCTTATTGACATATTTTGTATGCCAAATACCATATCTTTATTACTACATACAGCTTTTGACAAGTCTACCCTTAATCTAGGAAAATATTCGTGCTTATCGCAATTTTTTCCTTTGTATCCTAAAATACAACGCCACTCACCATCACCATATCTGACAAAACTAAATACTTCTTTATTTTGAAGTTTCTCCGCAAACCAACTAATTTTTATTGGCAAAAATTTCATCGGTTAATTCTCCAAGAAAATTTCCAAAATGTTTGCTCGTTGGTTGATTGCAACACGATCATCGACCTTCATGTTTTCCATACCAACTTTGAATATAGCTATTTGTTGTGGAACAGAACGCTCAGATCTTTTTCCTCTATGAGAACCACCAACATATAAAAAGTCACCCTTTCTAGTTAAGCCTCTTAGAAATCTATTTTCTAATGAGATTCTTTTTATTAAACTTCCAGTCTTCCGATCATGACAAACCAAGCACCCATCTGCTGAACTTAAAGTATATATTTTATCATCAAAAACATATACATTATGTCCTTTAGTACCTACATCCTCATAAGTTCTTTTTACCTTACAGCTAAAATTATTAATAAAAATATTTCTATCTAATTCGGCAACAAATGATCTTCCATGATTGTGACAATAAACAAATAAATCATTATTGTCTCCAAAATAAATACTATTAACATGATTAATATCAGATCTAACTTCGTCTTCAGAATTGTCAAAATGCATATAAATAGGATGACTTTTTCCTGTTTGTAAATTAGTAGCAAAAATTTCATTCGTCACCGTAGCAGTTGTATATACAATATCATCATTTATAGCTATCTGATGGGCTCCCTTGCATCCTGGAATATCAATTTGATTTATCTTTTGATAATCTCTATCAAGAAACAAAAGATGAGTTAAACTATTTTTTTCTTCCCCATCTCTTTTCGCTAGCACAAAACAATTAAACGTTGGATAATAAGCAATTCCATAACAACACTCTAAGTTTGGTTTACCTCCAGTATCTATTACTCGACAATTACATCCTTCTTTCCTGACATATGTATGGGTTAAGGTGCTATAAATAATATTCATTTTTTACTCCACAATAAGTCTAAGGACAAATATTGGTTGAATAAATTTACCAATCGGAAGACCATAAGTTTTTTCGAGATTCAAATCTACTGAACTCCAAACCAAATCAAAACCATCTAATAACATTGGTAGTCTAATTTTTCCATATATCCGATGGGCATTCCACGACAAACAATCAGCCCCAACCGGAACAGAAAGAAATATCATACCTCCATCTTTTAATAATTTTTTAACAGCCTTCATAGCCTCAATGTCGCCATTTGGATTAAGAGGATCTCCATATCTTCCTAGACCATCATGTTCAAATGTAGATATAGAAAATATTACATCAAATTTACCTGATATATCATCGATAAAAACATATTGTATTCTATTGTCATCACAAATAGGAACATTATATTCAGATATGATTACCTTCTTGGCATGATAAGCAAGCGCAACTCCTTCATAGAATGGATGAAATGATCCAACAACTAATACGTCTTTTCCATCAATAGAAAACATATCAAGTGCTCGATATAAATCATTATCAGTAGGACCGTAGTTTCCAGGCATTCTTTTGATGGCAGTATTAATTGCCTTATCTATCTTCTCCTTTCCCCATTTCTTTAAAGAAATGGTTGACTCATCATAATATCTATATTGTACTGGTATTCTTCCAGAAAGAGTATAATCATTAATCAAACTCAGTGGTATTTTATGGGGAGGCTTAATTGCATTCATACCAAATGAAGTTCCATTATGTGCATCGTGCGAACTCTATCCCTTGCCTTAGAATAAGCATCTTTATCTAATTTTTTTCCTTCCCAATAAATCGAAAGAGCATTTTTATCAGTTAGCCTATATTCAAGATCAACTATTCTATGGGTATCAACAAATACATTTACAATCGGAGCATATTCAAAAGAAGCAAGCTTAGATACCTTACCTCTAAGTACATGCATTCCTTTAGCTTCGATATGATTTGGTTTTACAACTCCCTTATTGCACTGACGAAGAATATCCTGTATTGTTTTCACTCGATAAACAGTACTTGATACTTCCCAATAATAACCAAAACTATGCTTTTCAACATACTTCCTCGGATCCCAAACCAAAATACCATCTGCATTTGGCTTAATATAAATGTTACGAATTCCATTCATTAATCTCAAACTAAATCCGAACATACTCGGATCGCTCATTGCTTTTCTAATGGGTTCTTCCGAAAAATCAGTCAGACACAGATTGTCGTCAACGCTCAAAATTGCTAAATCGTCTTTAATATCGTTCGTCCATTGCATAATTATATCTACTGTAGAACCGGCTTTGACATCAATGAATTTTACACTAGGAAAATCTCTCTGTATTTTATCATAGGCATCTTTATATTCATGGTCTACATAACACAAAACAGTTGGAAGGATTGGTTGACCAGATAAAGAATCAAGATAGTTTGATATAAAAAATGGACGATTCTTACTAAAAATTAACATATTGATCATTAAATTACTCCAATATATAATTCTTCTAGTATAACTTTACATACTACACACTAAGCTAATTTGACTACTTAGTTAATCTTTTATACCTAACACTTTCATTTTTCTTCAACAATTTAGGAAACAATTTTCCCATTTTTCTTAGTTGATTTATCTGCTCGTTATCAAAATTAGATGACAACTGATTATCAAACTCATTTATAAGATTCGATCCTATTCTTAACATTTCTAATTTTGACCCTAACATTCCTAACATTCCACTTAACATTATAGTATCAAAATCAACATCTAATTCCTGACTAAAACCTTCTTCGTCAAAAAGAGACTCATCTAATAAATCAGGAAACAATTTTGAAAGCTTAAATAATGCTCTTTGAATTGCCTGACTATCTGCTGGTATATCCTCTTGACTACTAAATCGAAATATCCCCATTAATACTACATAACTATCAACTGCCCCCATTACCTTCCCCTTTCTTTTGACACCATTTTCGACACCACTTCGGAACCCACTTATCTTTTTGTCCTTAAAAGCATCAATTCTATCTTGGCGAAATTACTGATTCTATTATAACCTCAATTTTAAACATCTCCGCCGGTATCCCTAAAAAGTTTTATTCTTGATTTAACTCTCTCTTCGTCAATTCCTGCATCATTAGCTAAATGTTTAATTGCTTCCTTTTCATTAGTATACTTCTCTAAATACTTTTTAATATCTGAAGCTTTAATAACACCTTTCCTCATTTTTTATTCTCCAATACTTTATATCCTAAAAATCTACTGCTATAAGATACAAAAAGTATTCAAAAATATTTATTCAATAAGCCACATCTGTCCAATCATCATTTATCATCATCTTCCAAGGCAAACTCTCACGAGCCTCTGAATGAGACACTTTAAATTTTCTTTTGAGATGATGGATGATTTTTTCGCGGTCCCATCCTTGTTCCATCATGTTTTCAGCAGCTCGATTAATCATACGACATTCGTGCTGAAGACAATCATCTTCCCAAGGATCGGGCGGAATGGATTTGTATCTGATACCAATAGTTTCTCTGGCAATCATAGCCTGTTTATAGCCACGAATGCTACGAAAATAAAACTTACCCCTATTGCGGCGATACGTTTTTCCCATGACTAGGTCTCCTTTCAAGAGAAGTTAATGACCTAACATGGCTCGCCTCCTTTCGATGTAAATACAGTATATGTCATTCTTCTATCTCCAATAAATCCATAGTCTGACTAATTAAAAATTACCCTCTACAATCCCTTGCGTTTCAGTT
>Ga0114918_10004572_pt1 | contig 11999 bp, 10 predicted proteins | sample LantaG_FD_87015 | JGI IMG/M metagenome (GOLD analysis project Ga0114918, IMG submission 87015) | Deep subsurface microbial communities from Baltic Sea to uncover new lineages of life (NeLLi) - Landsort_02402 metaG | ecosystem: Environmental > Aquatic > Marine > Oceanic > Sediment | place... | reverse complement strand
GTGTTGGTGCCGGTGGTGTTGGTGCCGGTGGTGTTGGTGGTGGTGCTGCTGTTGGTGGTGCCGGTGGTGTTGGTGCCGCTGTTGGTGGTGCCGCTGTTGGTGGTGCCGCTGTTGTTGGTGGTGCCGCGGTTGGTGGTGCCGGTGTTGGTGGTGCTGGTGGTGTTGGTGCTGCTGTTGGTGGTGCCGCTGTTGGTGGTGCCGCTGTTGGTGGTGGTGCCGCTGTTGGTGGTGCCGCTGTTGGTGGTGGTGCCGCTGTTGGTGGTGGTGCCGCTACGTTTCTAAAAATAATCCGATTATTCAGGATTCTAATCAATCCGCGTTCAAATGTCAGGAATCCGTTTAATATTTCCTTGGTGGATGAAATATATGATTCTACTAAATTATAATAAATCATATCCGGATTATTCGATGAATCTGGAATGCGGTCACTCATTTTATTTAGTTTATTTACTTATTTATTAGTTATAATATTAATATTTTATATTATTATATTACTTATAATAATAAAAATATTAATATATTATCAAATTTATTTGATATAGCAATAGCGTATACATGACTGTCTAAATGATGCAATAAACTTTAAATGTAATGCATGTAACTGTATTAAAGATATGCTGCAATGGTTATTAGACTAAAAAAAATACAAATTATGAGTATGGTAAATAATAAAATAGTACAACAACCGTCACTTCAACTACAAAAGTTAACTGAGGAGAAACTGGAAAAATATAAGAACAAAGGAATATCGGGACTTGCAAATTTAGGAGACACTTGTTTTATCAATGCGCTGCTGCAGATTATTTCGCACACGTACGAGTTGAATGAGTTGTTGAATGGCGAATACAAGTCTAAATTGAATAAATGCGTTGAATCGGAATTGTTGGCATCTTGGGATGAATTAAGGTTGCTAATGTGGAGTGAAAACTGCACAATCTCTCCGGGAGGTTTTATACACGCTATTCGTAAAATATCAAAGATAAAAAAAAATAACATGTTTTCAACCATTTCTCAAAACGACATGCCAGAATTTTTAACATTTTTGTTTGACATTTTTCACACTGCTTTGAAAAGGAAAGTCACAATGACAATTGGCGGTCACCCAAAAAACAAGAGAGACAAAATGGCAAAAATGTGTTATGAAATGATGCAAAAGGGATACACCGAAAATTACTCTGAAATTTTAAACATGTTTTATGGCATTCATGTGTCAACACTAACAGGTGTTGAATCAGGAAAATCAAATGACGAATATCTTAGCATTCGCCCTGAGCCGTTCATGGTAATAAGTTTACCCATTCCTGCAGCTCCGCCATCACACTCAGACCACATTTCTTTAACGGATTGTTTTGATTTGAATTGTGAAAGCGAATTAATGGAAGGTGAGAATGCATGGTTCAATGAAACTTTAGGGAAAAAACAAAATGTGTATAAGCGACTGGCATATTGGAGCTTGCCAGAAATTATGGTGATTGACATAAAAAGATTTGAATATAATTATAAAACGGATTCATTTGTTAAAAATCAATCAAATATAAAAATACCGATTGAGAATGTGAGTTTTTCAAAATATGTAGAAGGTTACAACAAGGATAGTTACGTGTACGACCTTTATGGAATTTGTAATCATCACGGGGATGAAAAATTCGGACACTACACCTCAACTATAAAAATGGCAGACTCGAGATGGTTTAATTTCAATGATTCAGTTGTCAAGGAAATTTCTATAAAAGGTTCCGAGATTGTTGGAAATACACCATACTGCTTATTCTATAGAAAAAAATAGAAGAAAATAGAAAAAAAAACTAATGTAATGTAATATTATAATATAATAAATATTTTAATATTTAATATTTAATAAATATAAATAAAAATAAACAAATGGATTTAACTTATAATTCTATAGGCGGAATAAATACAGACCCAACTGTATATTTAAAGGAAATTCTTACAAAAAATGGAAAACAAGACAATCAATTAACGGCCGACACTAGAATATTCATGCTCATTGCGCTTGTAGTTATTATTATTATATATGGATTCCTTTTTGCAGTTTTAGGTGGCAGTAGTGTCAGTGGTAGTGGAAGCGGGTCCACTGGAACCGAGTCAAGTTCATCAGGAACAAAAAGTCTAGGACTACGCTTTTTCGAAGTGTTGTTATGGTCAGTATTTATCATGTTGATTTTGTTGAACGGATTTCAATATTTTTTCAATGTGAACCTTACCACAAGATTTGTGAATTTTTTTACAGATAAGCCAAAATTGGAAATTACAATGGAGGTGCCTCAAGATGAACCGGTCCAAGAAATGAAAATCAAAAAGGAGGTTTTCAATATTCCGAATAATGAATACACGTATGATGACGCAAAGGCGATTTGTGCGGCATATGGCGCAAAACTTGCAAATTATGATGAAGTAGAGTCGTCTTATCAAACTGGAGGAGAGTGGTGCAACTATGGATGGTCCGATAATCAGATGGCGCTTTTTCCCACCCAAAAAGAAACATGGGACAAGTTGCAAAAAATAAAAGGTCACGAACATGATTGCGGAAGACCCGGCATAAACGGCGGATTCATCGACAATAAAAATGTCCAATTTGGTGTAAACTGTTACGGTTACAAACCGCTGATTACACCCGCAGAAACGCAAAAAATGCAAAATGCGTCTGTATATCTCACAACATTGAAGGATATTGAAAAACAAAACCGAATTGATTATTGGAAAAAACGCATTCCGGAAATTTTATTGTCGCCATTTAATCGTTCATCTTGGTCGATTCTTTAATTAATTATTTAAAATGTTTTCTTGTTTTTCTTCGTGCATACACCTTGTTCGCCTTGTCCACCTTTAAATTTTTAAAATTTATATTATTTTCAATTCGTTTTCTGGTCATTTTTCTCTCTGAATGAGAGCTAGCATCGGCCAACGATGCACTTTCTAAAAATTTACAAAATAAATCATCGTCCACCACGTCTTTAGCATCTTCTAATCCACAGTTATTGTTGATATTATGAATATTGTCATTTTCAACATTGTAATGTGACGGTGACGACGCCATCGGCATTACAAGTTCAATATCGATGACATTGTGTTCATTGTGTTCATTGTGTTCATTGTGTTCATTGTGTTCTTTTCTTCGAGGCGACTGTGCGTGTGCACGTAGATGCTCCTGCTCTACAATAAATTTCGGACTAAAATATAATAAACCCATCGGAATTCCAGACTCTTCATTGTACAACAAGTTTTCGATTTCTTCTTCTTCACCCGCTTGTTTTTTTCTTCTACCACCTCTTTGTTTTTTTTTTGCACCGCCAAGCATTTTGCTTATTCTATAACCGCCGCTAGTAATGGTCTTTCCATCCTCCGAATTTGTAAACACAAAGTCTTTTGCCGCATCAAACATATTTGAATTATATAATTATATATTTTATATATTTAACTAACTCCTTATTAAATATATAAAATATATTATATCTAATCATTTTTAATTAATTATTCTATAAAATTATTAGAGAGAGGGCGCCGGCCCCCTCCCTTTAAATTGGGGGTCATAGGGGGTCGCCGGCCCCCTAATTATAATACCGTTTTATTTCTGAATTAATTTTAATCTCTCGTTTTTCTTTTATATAACGTAAAATATGCTGGACTTGTGAACTGTTTGGTATTATTTCATGCAAACATTTTTCTATAAATGTTAAAGATAAAGGATTTGAAGTTTTTGTTTCAATAAACCGCAATCGCCCATCCGTTGTTGAAACTGTTGTGTTTAATAATTTTTTATTATTTACGATTTCCATGATGGATGCTTCTAAATCATTTTTCATTTCTCTCGTTGATTTAATTTCATTATTTATTTTTTTCAACCTATTGTCAAGTTCAATCCACTTTTGAATTTGTTTGTCGAATGCAGAAATCATATTTGCAGAAGCTGTTGTCGTAACAGCCGTTGTTGTTGCCGCTGTTGTCGTATTTTTCCCAAAAGTATTCATATTTTATGTAATTTTATATATAGTAATTATAATAATATACAAAATTATGCTAAAATGCTTAATCTGTTGACCCAAAAAATGATTCCTTACCCCGAGCTCCTACGCGTACATTACAGATTGGTATAACCAGGGTAGAGCTTCGCGAGCCGGGATGCTTACAAGCGTTAGCGCGCACAATACAAAATTTGCCCCTAAACACCTATCTGACTCTTGCATCGCTGTTGTTGTAAGACGTTCTATTATTGTCATGTTGATACTTATAATGTTTTCAACTGTCAAGTATGCATAAAATTGATGGGTTAACCAGCCCATTACATGTTGCGGGAAAGGATTGCCGTGGGGCGGATAAATGGCCGCTCTTGCGTTATACGATAATTCTGCCCTGTAATTCCAAATATCCATCAACTCCCTTAAAAATGTAATGTGTTGTTGATACGTTAAATGCAAAAACCAATCGTGTTCAGAATAGTGTCCGAGCAAATTTATATTTTGAAACAATTGTAAAACATTCTGATGATACCTTTGTTGAGGTGTTAATGTGTCTTGTGGAAGCTCGATTACAATGTTTCCGTTGGCACCAAAAGTTCCTTCACCCCCTTCAACATTACTTGTATTATTACTTGCGAGAGTAGTCTTCTTGTTATTTTTTTTTTTACCATTATTGTTTTCCTTTTTACCATTAAGAATTCTATCGAGCTTTATAATTTTCAAAATATTTCGTGTAATATTATGTGGAATTACACTTCTGTTATACGGATTACTCGACTCGGTCCAAATTAACCGATGATTTAAATTTGCCACACTGTCTACTCCATTGTCATTCAATATTAAATTGCATATAGATGCAATGTCAAACCCATAACAACACACTTTTTCTCCGCACATTTCTTCATAACTATAAAATTGAGTATCTGGAATCTCTCGAATTGGGTCAAGCGTATAAAAATCTGTCTCGTTTATACAAAGTTCTCTATTTTTTAATGCAGGTCCTCGTAACATTGCCATTTTTCTATACAAGTGACTTTTAAATTTCAACTGAATTTTTATACAATAAAATGTTTGATTATAAAAATTATATATATTTTGTTTCATTTCAACCTTTGTTCCTGTCGTTTTGATTTTTTTATACCCATAATCTCTCTGGATTTTATTGCACATTTTTTTTAAATCAATCACTTTATAATCATAGTCATTGCATAACAACAATGCATAATTATTTATCGATATTTCTTCTTCCGGTAAACGTTTTGAAACTGATTTTACTTTTGGCAAAAGGGATGGTTTTATAACCGTGTTATATTGTTGCCCTTGTTGCTCTTCTTGTTCTTCTGTATCTTGTTTTTTTTTTCTAATAATTATTTTTGCCATCTAGTTATTTAATAGCGTAGCGTGTTCGTTACGTGGTCTATATTATATATGCATATATTTCTATATTAGTTGTTACATTATATTTTTAATGACTTGTGTATCATAAATATGCCTAAAATTATTATAATTTATATTTACTTAAAAATACAATAATAAACAATAATAAACAAACAATAGTAAATGAAATATCCCTTTATTCTATTTTATCGAGAAAATGAATATGAATATATCGACTGCATTATGGAACGCAAGTCAAATGACCTGCAATTCACGATGCACATTATTCATTCAAAACAACAGTTGAATATTTTTTATAAGCAAACTTATCCTATACTGATTATTTTTGAAAAAAATAAGGAAAAATATCAAGATATAGTCTCTACATTTGATTCAAAATTTTCGAATCGAATTATTCATTTCACCGAATTTACAAACAACTGGGTAGAAGAACTTAATAAACTTGTAAATGAATTATTCGTCACTATTTGCAGTTTACCTCGCGAACATACTAGACCCACATTTTCTGTTTTTACAACAACATTCAATTCTTTTGATAAAATAATAAGAGCATTCAACAGTTTAAAATCGCAAACGTTGCAAAATTGGGAATGGGTAATCGTAGATGATTCACCCGACGACAAAAATTTCAAATACTTGGTTAGCCAGTTGTCACAAGACCGTCGGGTGCGATTATATAAACGATTTGAAAATAATGGTTACATTGGCAATGTGAAAAATGAAGCTGTTAGTTTATGCCGAGGAAAATATGTGCTGGAACTTGACCACGACGATGAAATATTACCATTCGTGTTGCAAGATTCTGCAAAATTATTTGAAGAAAAAAAAGAAGTAGGATTCATCTATATGGATTTTATCAACATTTATGAAAATGGCAACAATTTTTGGTACGGAGATTTTATTTGCAAGGGGTATGGTTCATACTATTGCCAAAAATACAACAATGCGTGGGTATATGTATACAATACGCCAAATATAAACAACATTACGCTCAGTCACTTGGTTTGTTGTCCTAACCACCCGCGCATTTGGAGAAAAGATTTGCTTTTAACAATTGGAAACTATTGCGAATACTTGCCAATATGTGATGATTATGAAATATTGCTAAGAACTGCCGTAAATACAAAAATCGCAAAAATTCATAAAATGGGATACGTTCAATATATGAATGACGGAAACAATAACTTTTCACTCATTAGAAATTCTGAAATTAATCGAATTGGTCCAAATTACATTAAACAAAAATATTATGAAGTTTTGGATATAAATAATGTAATGAAGGTGCACGATGCGCACGAAGATGAAAAATATACACACGAACACAGTAAAATCTGGAAGCGAAACACAACCACGTATCAACACAAATATTGTAATTTAATAATAAACTCCGACTACAACAAACAGTATTGCATTGTTGGATTGAACCAGCTGTTTCAAAATATTGAAAGAATAACCGAACTATACCAGGACCCAACAAATGATTTTTTTATTATTGATGGCGCGCAAACTTTAGATTACTTGTTCAGCCAACTTGACAAATGCGGGTTTGGTAGAATGAAATGTTTCGCACTTCACAATGAAACACAGGACGTTTTAATCAACTATTTTAAAATGTGTTACTTGTCGTGCGAAAACTATGAAATAATTCAAACACGATGACATGTTACAGGTGTAGTATACTGTACCTACTCATGAAATGTTTTTTATTCATTTCAAACCTGTCCTTGTGCCCCGCGAAATGACAGTCGTCGTCGTTTATTACTTCATTCAATAACTTGAAACCTTCGTTTCCTCGATTTGTCCAATAACATGCAACCGACAGTTCATCGTTGACATATTTTCCATATACGAATACGTCCACAAATAACCTATATTTTTTCAATACTTCTTCCACATTTTTTGTTTTTGCTTCTTTCAAATACTTATATGCTAGCTCGTTATGCGGCTCCACGTTCAAAAACTTTCCCACCGCATAATATGGTTCGGCTCTATCCGGAAATATTTTAATTGCTTTTTCAAATTGATTGATTACTTTTTCAACGTCATATTTTAACTCAATCATGCAACGCCCCAACCTCATTTGTGACTCAAATTCCTCTTCAATCCAGGTATCTTTTAGTTTCGTGTATAGATTATACCACTGGTACGCTTCCTTGAACATTTTTGAATCAAAATAACTCTGAGCCGTATAAAAAACGGACCTGCTATTCAACCCGTATGGGTCTTCATGCAATGTTTCGAAAAACTGGTCCTTTAATTTTAAAGCATCGTTCAAATACTTATTCGGGTCTAATTTTCTAGCACCCCTTTCTTCCGCATCGACGTATAATCCATTTTGCTTTTCAAAAATATCTGATGACACAACATCAGTTTTATTTAAACACACAATTATATTGTGTGCTACACCCGCGTATATCCATTTCAATGAATTTTTATACAAACTACTTGACTTCCAATTCGAAAACCCTCTTTTATATGTAAAATAAAACATGTCACTATCATCATGAGTTATTAATTCTTTTTTAAATTCACCTATTAAATAATCATCTGCGTCCAAGTGCAAAACATAATCGGTTTTTTGATAAGCTCTTTGAAACATGAGCGTCTTGTTTTTATCAAAACTTATCCACTCGTCTACAAATAATTCTCCGGGTATATTCTTCTCTTTGAAGAAACTTGTTACAATGTCACACGTTTTATCTGTTGAACCTGTATCACAAACAACCCAATAGTCAATGTATTTATACACAGACTCCAACGTTTGTTGAATGCAATGTTCTTCATTTTTACACATTGTAATAAAACATAGTGTTGGCATTGCATTTGCTGTTACGTTTGCTGTTTTTATTGCGTTTATTTCCACCATTGGCAAATTTGACATGCTTGTTGCATCTGTTGCATCTGTTGCATCTGTTGCATCTGTTGAATCTACAACTTTCAACACCATATTTTTATTTTTTGAAGTTGGAATAAGAAAATCCATATTTTATATATGATATATTTATAATTGTTATATCATTATATCATTTAATATGTTTTTACGATTAATAATCAAATATAACTTGTTTATTATTTAAAAACAACAATTTATCATTTATATACCAAGTAAAATAAATGTATTTAATAGTAGGGTGTGGACTCAGTGATGCAACTATTGCCGAAAGAATTGCCAATGTTTTAAATAAAAAGGTATTCATCATTGATAAAAGGGACCACATTGGAGGAAACTGTTATGACTATAAAGATGAAGAAACCAATATTTTAATGTGTAAATATGGGGCTCATATATTCAGAACTAATAACGACAATGTATGGAAATATATAAACACATTTTCAGAATGGATTCGTTGGGAACACACTGTATTGTCATATGTTGACAAAAAATTTGTTCCAGTCCCCGTAAATATTACCACGGTCAATGTTTTATGCAATGAAACACTGCAAACCACCGATGAAATGAACGAGTGGTTGAAAAATAACCAAGTTCATTATGACAGTATTAATAATAGCGAAGAAATGTGCAAATCTAGAGTTGGTAACGTTCTTTATAATAAAATGTTTTCAAATTATACATATAAACAATGGAATAAATACCCCGGCGAATTAGATTCTTCCGTTCTTGCAAATATACCAATAAGAAATTCATTTGATACAAGATATTTTGACCACAAGTACCAAGTGTTACCGAAGCACGGATACACTGCATTCATTGAAAAAATGCTCGATAGTCCAAATATTACTGTTGAACTCAATTGTGATTTTGACCTTTTTAAACAAAATAACAATAATGATTTATCAATGTTTGAAAAAATTATTTTTACCGGACCCATTGATGAATATTTTCATAGTGTTGGATTAAATAAACTTGAATATAGAAGCTTGAATTTTGAAATAAAAAAATATAAAAATATGAACTATTATCAACCTGCTTCCGTTGTCAACTATCCGGAATTAAACGTCCCATTCACCCGAATTGTTGAATATAAACACTTTTTAAATCAAACTTCCAAAGATACCGTAATTGTTGTTGAAACTTCAACTGACAAAGGCGAACCATATTATCCCGTTCCAAGTAAACCAAATTTGGCATTATATGAAAAATATAAAAAATTGGCACTTGCTGAAGAAACATCTAAAAATGTGTTTTTTGTTGGCAGGTTGGCAAACTATAAATATTTCAATATGGATGAAACCATTCGTAATGCTCTTGATTTTTTTGAAACAAAAATGGTCGAATAACTTGGTCTACTTGACTAAATATTTATGTAAATTCATTTCTCGGTTGAAAAGAAAAATACTTGAAAAAGTCTCCCATTTTCTTTTGAATCACCAAAGTAATCCATCGACATGTGAAATCGCTTGGAATTGAATAATATGAGCCTATTAAAAACATTTCCCACTTGGTCCACCAGTTGCCACTTTGTCATGTCTTGGCTGTACGTGTCCGTGTCCACGCTATTCTCTAAAATGTCTTTGTCTCGCTGACACTCCGCTCCATCTTTGAATTTATAAAATGCAGTTCCCGATGTCAGCGGCGCATTTGGAGTCATGTATAAAACTCCGCCCCAGTTATTAAACCCGTCAATGTGAATCCATGACCTGTTTCGAGAAGTGGTGTACTGAAAAGACCCGTTGTAAATATTCGCATTTGATTTATCATCCTTGGTTTCATCTGGCATTGGGAAATCTGTAATCTTTCCACCAAACGGCATGACATAACCCTGAATAATGTCTTTCAAATGCTGGGTTGCATATGACGCGGTTCTTTGTCCTGGATAATTTCCGCGAACAGAAAACTCCTGGGTTAAAACGTATTTCCTTGTTTCGTATGCATTTTTATAAAAATTATCAATAACAATTAATCCGCACGACGGACCGCGAACTTGTATATCATCAAACAACCTTTTATATTTGGTCTGTTTTTCAATTTCTTTTTTTATTTGTTCAGGAATTTCCGGATTTATTTTTTGGATACTATTAGCGGCGTTATTAGCGGTGATTAATTTATCTTTTAAATCGAGTTTTGCATTTGACGTTTTTGTTATAATTGGAATATACATTTTATCCCCTTTCGCATATTTACAATCGATTGGAATATCTATTTTATATTCACTGCATTCTACATGTATGCAACTTATATTTTTGTACATTTCTATACAATTTATCGTAGAGTAAAAAGATATTCTACTTCCAATTCTTGTATGGTTTTGCAAGACTTTCTGTAAAAAATGCGATAACCTATCATGTACCATTCTTCTAGTTCCCACATCCATGTCTGAATTCAATACATAGTCGTCGAAATAGATGGAGTCGAATTTTTCCGTCGTCTGTAAAACGTCTTCCCACCTGCCTTTGATTAAATTTATTTTTAGTTCAGGTCTTGCAATTTGTTGTTTGGTTTTGAATTCTTCGAATTTTTCCCAGACTACCGGCATACACTCTATCACATTATACTCTTTGACATTTTTGAAACTGCATATTTTTGTTGCACTGTATCCCAATCCAAACCCGATTTCCAATACTTTACCAAACGGATTTAAAATTTCAATTGATTTTTCCATGTAAGGTTTTTCCCATTCCATCATGATTTGGTGTCTCTCATCTTCATTGCACAATATGTCTTTGCCGTTTTTATCTTTTTTATATATTAAATCCATGTTTATTAATATATTTGGTAAAAGTTTTAAATTATTTTAAAATATATTAATATTATTATAATGGATAATTTAGATGAAATTATTAAAAATCAAATGATATTTTCTTATGAAAATAATTTGACGTTTAGAAATCAGTTGGTTACTATATTTAATAATCATTATTTACAAAATATAAAATATCATTTGATGTGGATGTTTTTTCATTCTTTTTCATTTGCCTATCCTGATATTCCAAGTGATGAATATAAAATAGAAACTGCAAATTTTATTTCAAATGTAATACCAAAAAATTTGGGTGGTTGTGGCGGTTGTCAAAATGATTATAAAACATACATTGAAAAACTTAATGTGTTCCGAATTATATCTTCAAAACTAGAATTATCTACTTTTTTTGTCGATTTACATAATTATATTAATAATAACAAGTTTGAACAGAAAAACAAAAATGCTATTTCATCGCAATTTAAAATTACTACAAATAAAAGTATAAACAATCAAGTTATATTTTGTGATTATGAAACAATTAAAAACAAATATAATATTACTGATTATATTTCTTTATTGGAAGAAAAATACGCTATTAATATGTTTAAACTTATTGAATCTAAATCATTAGCTACTTTTTATGAACTATTTAATAAAATTAAATTTGATTCAAATGTTTTCAATATTGACATGACAATTATATAAAATTAAATTATCGCTAAAGTTCGAAAGGTCTATTGTATTTGGATGGGTAAATCGCCTCCGCCTCCTCCTCCTCCTGCTGCGCCCTGTGCTCCATTTGTTCCTGCTGCGCCCTGTGCTCCTGCTGCTCCATTTGTTCCTGCTGCGCCCTGTGCTCCATTTGTTCCTGCTGTTCCTTGTGCTCCTGCTGCTCCATTTGTTCCTGCTGTTCCTTGTGCTCCTGCTGCTCCATTTGTTCCTGCTGTTCCTTGTGCTCCTGCTGCTCCATTTGTTCCTGCTG
>Ga0114918_10004569_pt1 | contig 12006 bp, 16 predicted proteins | sample LantaG_FD_87015 | JGI IMG/M metagenome (GOLD analysis project Ga0114918, IMG submission 87015) | Deep subsurface microbial communities from Baltic Sea to uncover new lineages of life (NeLLi) - Landsort_02402 metaG | ecosystem: Environmental > Aquatic > Marine > Oceanic > Sediment | place... | reverse complement strand
GGGGGGGGGGGGGGGGGGCGCGGGGTTTGTTTGTGTTGGGGGGTTTGGGTGTCTGGGGCGGGGGCGAGAATTTTTTTTTTTTTTTTTTTTGCTTTCGGTCTTTTCGAGGTCGAATTTTCCCCCCATGAGGGAGCCAGACCCCACGAGGTGGCGACGGCGCAAGGAATGGTAGCGGGCGCGTGTGGGAGGGCGGAGAGCTCTCCGTTCTCCTTCTCCTCCTTCTCCTCGTTTGTTATCGTAAAGTTTGTTTTCAGTTTCTGGCAAGAGCCTGAGAAAAAGAAAATTTTGTTTTTCACCTTTCGGTCGTTTCGAGGTCGAGTTTTCCCCCCATGAGGGAGCCAGACCCCACGAGGTGGCGACGGCGCAAGGAATGGTAGCGGGCGCGTGTGGGAGGGCAGAGAGAGCTCTCCGTTCTCCTTTCTCCTCTCTCCTCTCTCCTCGTCTGTCGTCGAAAAAAAAAAATGATTTCAGTTACTGTCAACAGCCTGAGAGAAAGATTTTTTTTCTCGCCTATCTGTCTTTTTGAGGTCGAAATTTCCCCCCAGGAAAGGGGCCCAGGCTCGTCGGGAGAGCAGAGACGGACCCAAGGAGCGGGAGCAAGCGCGCGAAAGAGGGCAGAGAGAGCTCTCCGTTCTCCATTCTCCTCTCTCCTTCTCCTCGTCTGTCGTCGAAAAAAAAATGATTTCAGTTACTGTCAAAAACCTAAGAGAAAGATGTTTTTTTTTCTCGCCTTTCTGTCTCTTTGAGGTCGAAATTTCCGCCAAGACGCGCGGCTGGGCCCGTCGGCAGGGCGGAGGCGCCTCAGGGAGCGGGAGCGGGCGCGCGAAAGAGGGCAGAGAGAGCTCTATGTTCTCCGTTCTCCTCTCTCCTTCTCCTCGTCTGTTGTCATCAAAATTTTGCTTTCAATTTCTGGCGCGCGAGCGAGAAAGTGAAAGAGAAAAAAAGTTTCGATTTCGTCATGTTCGAGGCCGAGTTTCCCCGCCACGAAGCGGCACCCGCTCGTCATGGGTAGGGGAGATGACCGCGAAGGTGCGGGATCGAAAAATGGCGCGAAAAGAGGACGGAAACGTATCCTTTCTTGCTATCCGACTTTGCTTCCCGTTTCCTTCTCCTCGTTTGGTTTTTCGGTTTCTGGCGCGACGCGCCGCGCGAGCGAGAAGGATAAGTTTTGTTCTTTCCGAGGCCGAGCTCTTCCCCCCCTCTTTTCTTCTTCTCCTTCGGCCTTCACCTTCTCCCATCGAGGGACACAGAAAGGGCTCCGTGAAGAAAGGGACAGCTGGGATCCTGCGATGTGATTGCTCGACGGAAGCGAAGGATAATCAACAGAGAGAGAGAGAGAGAGGGGAGAAGAAAAAGACTTTCATTTTTCTTCTCCTTCACCTCTTCTTTCTCCTTCTCCTCTTCTTTCTCCTTCACCTCCTCTTCCGCTTTTTCTCTTTGCTCGTCGCTCAAACAAAAGCGAAGCCGAAGATGCGTGCCGTGCGTTTTCGAGCTGAATCTCTTCAGAAGGGCGACTTCAGTCTCGATCTGATCGGAGCTGCTCGTAGAGGCGCTGGGGAAAAAAAACGAGAGAGAAAAAAACGACTTTTCTCTCTCTCTTTCATTTTTGTTTCTCCTTCACCTCTTTTTCACCTCTTCTTCCGCTTTTCCTCTTTGCTCGTCGTTCAAACAAAAGCGAAGCCGAAGACAGACGCGTTTTCAAGCTGACTCGCTTCAGAAGGGCGCGTTCTTGATCTCCTCTTCACTCTCGACCTGTTTTTGAGATCGGAGCTGCTGGATTTGCTCGTAGAGACGCTGGTGAAGGAAGAGAAGAGAGAGAAGAGTTTTTTCTTCTTTTTTTCAAAGCAACCTGCTCTCTTCACTTTTTTTCCATTTTTTTTCCCTCAACAATCAACCCAATCGAATCGAAACCATCGACCCTCTCTTTCTCCATCTTGCTCTCTCTTTCCAAGGCCTCTCGACCCCCGAACGAGACCAAGGTGACTTGTTTCTCGCTTTTGGAGCAGAGAAAGCTGAGAACAAGGAAAGAAAGAGCTCCTTTCGACAAGCAAAAAGAAAACGATGGCCGACGACGGAAATGCCGGCACTCTCTCGCCCGCCGTCGCGGCGCTCGACCTCGACAACAACACCTCCTCTGCCGCTGCCGCTGCCGCTGCTGCCGCCTCCAGCGCCCATGACTTCTTCCCCATCAACAACCTCCCCACGGACCTGCTCGTGACGATCGTCGCGCTGGCGGCAGAGCAGATGGACATCGGCAAGCGCCCCTGGGATTCGCCAAAGGGGCCCACTTGGATCAGGCACTCTTTTCCTTTGGTCTGCAAGCGCTGGAACGCCATCTTCGCCACCAAGGACGCCAGCCCCTTGCACGAGACGCTCTTGGTGAACTTTGGGAAGGAGATCCTTGCGGCGAAGGAGGATGCGAGTGCGTCGTCGATTACGGCGGCGGCGACGACGACGACGATGACGGCGGGGGGAGTGCGCGGCATGCGCCGCGACCCCCGCCGCGACCCCCGCCGCGAGTTCCCCGAGTTTCGCCGCCTCCCGAATGAGACGGCGCTCGAGCGGGCTCTTCGCCTCGGGGAACCCTTCCTCCACACCTGGAGGGTCATCGACTGGGCGCAGCAGCGCGCCGAGTCGGTGCGCAAGCTGCTTTTCGACGGGAGACAACTCCACCCTTTCACCGACTTTACGCCAAACGACTTGGCCGCGCTCGTCGACGTCGTCGGGCCGCACTTGGAAGAGATCGATTTAGGACGTGGCTTCGGCAGGCTGCCTCGCTCTTTCTGGGAATCTCTGCGCGACTCCGTCGTCCCCGCAGGGAAGCTACGCTCGCTCAAAGTCAGGGGTGCGCGGAGGCGAACGTCATTTCGGCGCGCGACGTCGAGCCCCTGGCGCAGCTCTCGGGCAGCCTCGAGGAGCTGGTCCTCTCTTGCTTTAAGTGGTTGAGGGGCCCCAACGCCACGCCCCACGGCCTGCCGAGCTTCCCAGAGTCCGTGCTTGCTCTCACGGAGCTCAAGTACCTCGAGCTGAATAATAACGCTGGCATCACATCGATCCCCGCCGGGATTTCAAACCTCGAAAAACTCAAATGCTCTCCGTCTGCCGTTGCTCCCTTTCTTCACTCCCCAAAGAGCTGGGAGAGCTTTCGGGTTTGGAGGTGCTCGACGTCTCGCACAACGAAGCTCTAGGGGCCGCGCCTCAAGAAGAGTCATTCCCTGCAGAGCTCAAGGGGATGAGGTCGCTGCGAATGCTCAAAATGTACTGGTGCAACCTGCGCCGCGTGCCGGCCTTCGTCGTCGAGTTGAAGTCGCTCGAGTGCCTTGAGCTCGGCTACAACGAATCTTTGCAGATCGACGCCTCGACGCTCGACTCTCTGATCGAAGGAGGCCCTCGCCTGAGATATGTGAATCTGGGAGGCACTCAGAATCCGGAGGTCCTTGCGCTCCTGGAAGCCTTCAAGGCGAAGCTCAAAGCGAAAAACCCGAAAGCGGAAGTGTAGTTTTCTTTCGACTAAAAGGCAGCGCCAGCAGCTTTTTTCTTGGTTTGTGTGTGTGTGTGTGCTTTTCTGTTTTCTTTTCACGCAGCGTGGTGAAGGGGAGAGATAGAGATAGAGATAGAGAGAGAGAGATAGAGAGAGAAAGAAAGTTCCTTTTTGCGTGTTTGTTTGGCGCGCGGGGAGTGTAGAGAAAAGAGAGAGAGAGAGAAAAGATTTTTTTTTTCCTTTTCATTTTTTTTCTCCTTCGCCTCTTTCTTCCAACAAAGCGAAGCCGAAGACGCGTTTTCAAGCTGACTCGCTTTTAGAAGGACGCCTTCTCGATCTCGTCTTCACCTCTCGACCTGTTTTTGAGATCGGAACCGTCGCTGCTGGACTCGCTCGTAGAAAGATACTTGGAGAAAAACGAGAGAAGAAGAAGAAAAATACTTTTCACTCTTTCATTTTTTCTCCTTGATCTCCTCCCCTCACCTCCTCTTCACCCCCACCCCTCTTTTTCTCAAAAAAATAGTCATAATTCTTCTTTTCAAAAAAAATCCGTGTAACAAATGCTGCTTGAACCAACCAAAAAACGATTAAAACAACGGGAAAAGAAGTGAAAGAAAGAAAAACAGAGCCGGCTAGCAAAACAGAGGGACTCCGGAAAAAGCAAATTCCGGGCACTCGAAGCGTCCGCGCGCGACAAAGTTAACGTTGTTGTTGTTGTTGCTGAAAGAAAGAAGAAGAAGAAAACATCTTTTTAATTCCCCCCGTTGATCGACGCCGCGGCCACCGTCCCACCTCCTCCCTTGACGTCGCACCCGGCCACCTTCTTCCCCTGCCACTGCGAGTTGATGTTCTTGGTGATCCTCATGATCGTGTTCCACGTCGCGTCGCCCGTCTGCACGGTCGTCGCGTCGTTGCCGCCGTCGGCGGCCCAGCGCCAGAACAGCGCGCCGCGGAAGTTGTCCCCGTTGGCCAGCGACGTCTCGAGAGCCGAGAACACCACGTCGTAGTAGGGGGCCTTGTCCCCTGCCCCGTTGGACTGCTTGCCAAACTCCTCGAGCAGCAGCGGCTTGCCCAGCTTGCGGCTCTCCTTAATGTGCGAGTCGATCCAGACCGGGGGGAACGCGAGGTCGGTGGTGTTCCAGTTGTCGGGCCACATGTGGATGGAGCAGAAGTCGATGGAGGCAGGGGCGTGCTGGGCGGTGAAATCTGTTGGTGGTTGGTGGTGGGAGAGGGGAAGAGGGGTGGAGAGGTGGAGAGGTGTTGGGAGGTGGAAGAAGATACAAATTGTGAGTTTGAAGTTTTCTTTTTTTGAGCGCATCAACGAGTTTCTGCGATGAAGCTTCTGCGCGTTGCGATGGCGTCGGCAGAGACCCATAATCGCATCTATCAAAATGCCCGAGAAAATGACGATCCGGAAGAGGAGCAAATTCGAGGTCGAAAAAAAAGAAAACCTCACTCGCGTTCTCTCGTTTTCGCACGAGAAAAAAAAACCCGAAAAAACAACATCAACAAAAACTTCCTTACCTTGCCCGACACTCGCGGACCAGTACCTGCCCATGGGCGCGACGTTCTCGGGGATGCCCCAGGGGCCGTACTCCTTGTTGCCGGAGTCGTACTCGAAGAAGCCTGGTTTTTGGGAGGTAGTTTTTTTTTTTGAGGGGGGTGGGTGGGAATTGAAAAAAAAGTGAGATTTTTCAGGTCGAGGTCGAGGCTGCAGCTACTGCTGCTGCTTCCTCTGCTGCCCTTCTTTTCTCCTCTCCTCCCCTTTCCTCCCTTTCGGCCCACAGGTGCTCTCGTGCCTGGGTCTCCTGCCCTCATCGCCGGACAGGTCTCCCGCGTGCAGTACTGGTGGCCGAGGACGGACTGCAAAAGCGCGGCGGCGTCGAAAGAAATCGACGAAAAGAAGAGCTCTCCAAAACTAAAAAAAAACTAAAAAAAAAACGAACCTTCCTCGCCGACGGTTGTGAGGTGGTTTTTGTCGATGCCCTTCATGAAGTCGCTCATGTCGACGACCCACGAGGTGACCTCCTTGGGGCAGCCGGCCTTGTCCTGGCCAAAGGGGCACCTGGGGAGGGGGGTTGTTTGTTTTGAGAGAGGTTGAAAATAAACGGTGAGAGAGCGAAACGCGTCAGTTGAAGAAGAAAAGAAAAAAACCCAAAATCTCACCTCGGCTCGTTGAACAGGTTGAAGCCGAAGATTGCCGGGTCGTCCTTCCACTGCAGGCCCGAGAACACGTTGCGGCGGTTGAGCAGCGTCGAGAAGTGGTTCTTGACCATGCCCTTGATGCGGCCGTCGGTCCAGAACTTGTCCTGAGGAGGAGGAGGAGGTTGAGTTTTTTTTTTTTTTTTTTGAAAAGAGAGAGAAATGAAAGTGAGTTTTTTTGGGTCTTTCGAGTCTTGCGATGATCTGCTGTAATGACGATCTCGCGGAGCTGGGCAGCGCCGGAATGGGATCGAAATGAGGGGAAAGAGAGATGAAGAGAGGGCGCGACGCGGAAGCAGGCAGCGCGAAAGAAGATGAAAGAACAAGAAGAAGAAGAAAAGAAAAAAAGTGTTTTTTCTTCGAAAAAACGTCTCTCTTTCTCTCTCCCAACTTCCTCAACTCACCGACTGCGACACGGGGTACCCCGCCCACTCGACGTAAGTCGCGAAACCGTCCCCGACGTGCGGCGAGAGCCACATGTTGATCGGCACGACCAGCACGCGGATCCCGCGCGAGCCTGCGACGGCGTGGATGTAGTCGAGCCCCTTGAAGATGCGCTCGTCGTAGTTGCCCGGGCTCGTCTGCAGCATGAAGCTGGTTTCTTCACCGTGCGCAAACACGCGGACGAGGTTGAAGCCTGCGTCCTTGGCCTGGTCGAAGACCTTGGTGACGTAGTTGTCGCCGATCTTCTCGATCGTGGTCCCGGGCGCGGCGTTGCCTGCGACCTTGGTGGCCTGCCTGTTGAGGTCGACCCACGCTGTTTGAATTTTTTGATGTTTTTTTTTTGGAAGGCGTGAGCTTTTCGAGTTGTTTTTATTGAGATGTCGAAGCAGTCACGCTGCTACTGGATCTCCTTCTTTCTCATCAATTCCTCGCTCGCGCTCTCGCGCTCGGCTCGAAAGAGGGAAAAAATAATAGAGAAGCAAGAGAGAAGGTCGAGGTCGAGAGGTCGAAAGAGAGGGAAAAAGAAAGAAAGAAACCTCCTTCTCTCTCTCGCTGCTCTCGCTTGCTCACGACGCCTCCTCCTTCCTCCTCTCGCTTTGAATCGCTCTCCTTCCTTTCTCTTTCCCCCTTCCGCTCGCTCGCGCTCTCGCGCTCGGCTCGAAAAAGAAAAGAGAAGCAAGAGAGAAGGTCCAGGTCGAGAGGTCGAAAGAGAGGGAAAAGAAAAGGAAAGAAAACCTCTCCTACGCTCCTCCTCGCTCGCTGCTCACGCCTCCTTCTTCCCCCTCTCGCTTTGAATTGCGCTCCCCTCCCTTTCCCTTTCCCTCCCCTCGAATCCCCCCGCTTTCTGCCTTGTTCCCAGTCCCTCTTTCAAAATATAGAAAAACTCCACCTCTTCTCTCTCCATCGCGACCGATAAAAAGCAAATCAAGAGCCAAAGCAACCCACCGCGCTCGCATTTCCAAATTCAAAGGCTCCACGCGCAAACCGGCGCTAGCTTTCGACGACGAGAGGCCGACAAAAGAGGAGGGGGGGCGAATCGGCCCGCGGTAGCGGCTTTGATGCTTAAGCTGCACGCCTTTTGCAAAGTTGACCTCGCACAAATAAACGCGCTCAATCGATCACCGCAGCGTGATTGGAGATTGAAGGAGCGGACCGGCTCGCGCCAGACCATGATTCACCAACGCTCCAAAAAAAACCGGTGGCCGGTTTTCCGCGGTGGCGCCCCTTCTTTTTCTTTCAATCTTGAAAAAAAGCTCGCCCCTTTCCGCGCACCGCGGTAGCTTTCCGACGCATCGCACGCCATAGAACGCCAGCAGCATGTAATTTAACGCCATCTATGGAAGTGCAAAGGCAAAAACACTCGACAACCGGTTCCAATTCGCCCTCTTTCCCCCCTCCCTCTCAATTTTTGCCATCGAATCGCGCCTCTCTCCACCACCCCCCTCCTCTTCCCAAAAAACTCACAGTTCCAGCCGATGGGGATAAAGTCGCCGCACTTTTCGTCGACAAACTTGTTGCCGGATACGCGGATGAAGCCCTTGACGGCGCCCTTGGGGGCGTCCTTGGAGGGCTTGGGCTCGGCGGCGGCCTTGCCGGGCGCGGGCGCGGGCGCCGCGGCCTTTTTCGCGTCGGCCGGCGCCGGCGCCGCTGCGACCGGCGGAGGAGCATCGGGCTTGGCCCACGTCATGGGCGGCGGGTTGGCAGCAGCTGCCGCCGCGGCCTGCTCGGCAGCGGCCTGCTCGGCCTCGCGCTCGCGCCTGGAGCGGGGCTGCGCCGAAGCGAAGACCACCAGCGCCAGCAGGGCGCAGAAGCGCAGGTAGGTCGAGAGACGCATTGTATTAGTTTTTAGTTTTTTTTCTTTTCGAGGGGTCGAAAGCAGAAAGCAGAAAAGAAGAAAGTGAGTGCGGTCGAGAAATCAAAGCTCGCCTTCCGTTTTTTTTTTCTCTCACTTCACCATTCATATGCTTCCGCGGCGTCGCCTCCTCGCCCTTTCACGGGCTCTTGCTCGCAGGGCGGGTTTGAAAGAGAGTGAGCTATGCAGTGGTGGGGGAGAAGCACCACTGCAGTGCCTGTCAAGCTCGCTCTCGGCCGCGAAAGCGCGAGTGAATGCAGGTATCATCTCTTCTTGGCGGCGAGCGGCGTCGATGGGCGCGACGTCGACGACCTCTTTCTCAACCTCGACCTCCTCGACTTCTTCGACCTCGTCTGTCGCGAGCCGCGGGAGCGAAGCTGCTGCGAGCACGCGTGCCAACGGCTCCATCAACCGATCCTTTGCGTCCTCCGGGGCATCGAAATGTGCCTCAGCGGCGGGAAGCGGAGGAGTCAGCTCGGGTCTTTCCGCTGGAAACCCTTCGAGTCCCTCTTTCTTCTGCGGGACACGCGGCGCCTCTGCACGTGCTGCTGCTGCTGCTGCTGCTGCTGCTGCTGCTGCTGCTAGCGATTCCGGTGCCCGCTCACTCGCTACAGCAGCAGCAGCAGGAGCAGCAGCAATAGCAGGCGCTGCTGCTCTTGCTTTTGCCACCCCTTCGTCCTCCTGCGACGCTGCTGCAGCCTCCGACGATGACGGCGAAGGAGAAGCAACTCCTTCGTCCTCGTCTTCTTCCGCTTCCCCTCCGGCCGCCACCACCACCACCACCACCACCACCACCGCTCCCTCCGTCCCTTCCTGCCCTCTCTGCCACGCCGCGCCCTGGATCCTCGCCCTCTCCACCTCGCCCGAGACGACAGAGATCCTCAGCGGCGAGGCTCTGGCGGCCTCGGCGCGGAGCAGCAGCAGCGAGGCCGCCGTCAGCGGGGAGGCCTCTGTAAAGGAGTCGTCTTCTTCTTCTTCACCGCCGTCGTCGTCGCCGCCGTCGTCGTCGTCGCCGCCGTCGTCATCGTCCAAGCGGGCAAAGTCGCCGTCCTTCCTCGGCGGCGACCACATGTTTTCGGCGCTGCTCCGCCACGATCTCGTCCGTGACCTGGTAGCCCTGTACCAGCCATCGCAGAAGACGATGCGCTACGTTATCCAGCTGGTGAGAGGAGAGAACAGAAAGAGAGAGAGAGAGAGAGAGAGCGAAGTGAGAGAGGCTTTTTGGGGCGGCAACGGCGGCAACGAGAAAAAAAGGTACAACGCACCCTCTTCTCGCCCTCGCCCCTTCCAAAACCCTCCAAAACCACTCCCCCCCTACCTCCCCTCAACCAAAACCAGGGCCCAAACACCTGCGGCTACCCTCGCGTCGTCCACGGAGGGCTCACCGCCGCCATAGTCGACGAGGCCATGGGCTTCCTCTTCTATGCCTTGCGCTCCCACGGCGAGCTTCCCTTCCGCGGTCCGGCGTTCACGGCGTCGCTGACAGTGAATTACCGCCGCATGATTCAGAACGATACTTCCGTCGACGGCGCCGCTGGCGGGGGCAAGCTGCTCCTGGTTACGGCTGAGGTCGAGAGGTGCGAGGGGCGGAAGCTGTGGATGCGGGCGACGGTGACCGACGGCCCCGGCGACGACGCGAAAGTTTACGCCGAGGCGAGGGCGCTGTTCGTGAGCCCCTCGGCGGCCAAGCTGGCGAAGGAGGCGGCCAAGTACGTGGCGAGCTACGTGCTTCCCGTTTCTTTCGAGTAGGAGTTGGTGGAAGAAGTGGGAATGCGGGTGTTAATAGAGAGCGAGAGAAAGGAGAAGAAGAAGCAGTCCAGGGTCGAGGTCGCCGGCAGGAGTTTTGAAAAAAAACTTCTCTCTCTTTCTTTCTCTCTCTGAAATCCTCTTCTCTCGCCATCGCCGATGCTTTGGGACGATATAGAGAAGAAGAAGAAGAAGAAGAATATTCCGATCTGAGAACTGCCATCAAAAACTGTAATGAGCGACGAAGAACGTCTCAAAAGAAAACTATTTCGAAGCGTCCCTTGACAAAAAGAATTTTCATTCTTAGAAGAAAAAAAGAAAAAAGAAAAAAAAGTCAAAATCATTCATTCGCGATCACTTCCGCGCCTTCCATCACCATTCACGCATATAAAGAAAGAGATAAAGAACATCACGCTCTCGCTTTCTCTCTTACTCATCTATACTTTATCCAACCTTGGCCCCCTTGACAGGCGCCACGGCGCCCTTTTCCCCTCCGACGTTGCTCCCTCCACCTCCACTCGCACCTCCTCCTCCTCCACTGCCTCCTCCTCTCGTTTCCTTCCCGATCACGCGCTTCCAGACCGGGTGCGCCTCCCACAGCGCCGCCATGTCCTCGAGCATCACCCCTTTTGTCTCCGGAACCAGCAGGAAAACAAACACGGTCATCGCCACGATGCAAGCGCCGAAGAAGACAAAGACCCCCCATTTCAGGTGGCAGAGCATTGTCAAAAAAGCTTGCGCGATCGCAAAGGTCATCGCCAGGTTCAAGGCCGTGGAGACGCCCACCCCGGCCGAGCGGGTCTCGATGGGCTGCACCTCCGAAGGGATCAGCCACCCGAGAGGGCCCCACGACAGAGCGAAACCTATCACAAAAACCAAGATAATAACCAAAACTCCCGAAACTTCGGCCTTCGAGAGCAGCTGCTGCAGCCCGCCCTCGAGTGGGGTCTTGTATAGGAAACGCAGCGCGATCCCCAGCGCAAACTGCGCGCAGCCCATCAGCAGCCCCCCCGCGAACAGTAAAGGGCGACGTCCGGCCCTGTCGACGAGGCCGATCGCGATCAGCGTGGCGAGGACGTTGATGACGCCGATGACGACGGTTTGAATGAGAGCGACGGTCTCGGTCGAGCCGATCGAGGTGAAGAGGGCCGTAGCGAAAAACATCACAAAGTTTATTCCTGGGTGGTTTGTTTTTTTGTTTAAAAATCGGAGTAGTGGGAAGTGAGCGTGACGTTTGCGATAGAGGAGAGGGAAGAATGGCCGTAAAGGAGGAGTAGGAGAAGTTCAAAGCTAAAACTTTAAGTTTCTCTTTTTTTGCGTCTTTCGCTCTCTCCTTTCTCTCCTTCTCCTGCTCTGTTCTCTTCCCTCTCTTTCACCCCTCACTCCAATCCACCTCCCCTTCACCCAAAAAAACTAACCTGTCAGCTGCTGGAAGATCGGGATGCACACGGCGATGGTCGCCTCGGCCGCGTACGCCCTCGTGAACAGCCTGCCGAATCCGCCAGCCCCGGCTTCCTCGGCACGCTCCGCGGCGGCGACGATTTCCGCCATCTCCATTTCCGCTTCTCCGTCGCCCTCGGCGCCCCCGCGGGAGCGCCGCAGCACCTTGAGCGCGTCCTCCGGGTAGCCGCGGGCGTGCAGTGACACGGGCGTGTCGGGAAGCACCGCCGCGGCGGCCAGCAGCAGCACCGCCGGGACCCCCGCGCCGGCGAGCGAGAGCCTCCAGCCGAACGGGAAGCGCAGCACCGCGAGGTTCACGAGCTGCGCGACCAGGATGCCTATCGTGGTCGCGAGCTGGAAGAGGATGTTGAGCGCGCCGCGGACGTGCGGCGGGGCCATCTCGGAGAGGTAGAGCGGGACGGTCTGGATTTTTTTTTTTTTTTGAAAGAGGGTGAGTTTTTTCTTTCTTTCTTTGCGTGCCGCTTTTCCTTCCTTCCTTCCTTCTCTTTCTTTTCCACCCCCACCTCCACAACGCACCGTGTTCCCGATCCCCACCCCGACCCCCAAGAGCACCCTCCCGATGACCACCATCGCGATGTGCACCGCCCCGGCGCTGAGCGCCGCCCCCAGGCAGAAGGAAATCCCGGCAAACGCGATCGCGGCCCTGCGACCGGCGACGCGGCAGAAGGTGCCGGCGAAGAGCGACGCGACGATGCCAGCTATATAAAGCGAGGATGTGAAGAGCTGCAGGAGCTGGTTGTCGTACTGTCGTGTGGAAGAGAAGGTGGGGGGTGGGGTGGGTTGAGAGTTGGGGGGGGGGGAAGAAGGAAGAAGGCGTGGG
>Ga0114918_10004568_pt1 | contig 12007 bp, 24 predicted proteins | sample LantaG_FD_87015 | JGI IMG/M metagenome (GOLD analysis project Ga0114918, IMG submission 87015) | Deep subsurface microbial communities from Baltic Sea to uncover new lineages of life (NeLLi) - Landsort_02402 metaG | ecosystem: Environmental > Aquatic > Marine > Oceanic > Sediment | place... | reverse complement strand
CCGATGAAAGGCGACCACCCGTACAGCCGAGGGCAACGGATAAGTTACCACTATCGTGCTGCTGACACGAGGAGGGGAGGAGGCTACAGTATCAACAGATGCTTTCGGGAAGAGAGACTCAATGAAACCCTTATGGGAGACCTTGATGCACTACTCAAAGCAGAACCAGGCAGCGAAGAAGCAGCCGCTGCGGCCCTTCAGATCAAGACTAAGAGGCTACAGAAATCAGGACTCGGCAATGGAGACGGCACTTAGGCTGACGCTCGGGTCTTCAATGCTACTAATTGGAATCGGCTACTATTCAATCTCGCCATGGGAAGGAATTACAATATCAATTGCAGGTCTCGTGGCGATCTTTATTACCTAATCTAAGGGAGACAATCATGAGCGAGTACAACAAAGACAACGGCTTCATTGCCTATGAAGGCCCCTCAAGAATCGATTCAAAACCCATCGTGGTGATCGTAACAGGCGTAGGTTGCCCATCGAAACGCTCGAAGAACCAGAAGACAGGCCCCATGGCGCAGGTATTTATCATCCGCTCTCACATTGACCCAATAAGGGCGATTAGCACCGGCGGTGATGAAAGCATTTGTGGAAAATGCCCCATGAGAGGGATCCTCGAGAAGAAGCCTGACGGGACAACCACTAATCGTATGCGGTCATGCTACGTGGAAGTTGACAAATCGGTACTATCAATCTATGGAGCCTACAAGCGGGGAGCCTACCCTAAGCTGACTCCAGACGTACGATGGGAAACTCAAGAAACGAGACTTGGGGCATATGGCGACCCAAGTGCAGCTCCCTTCGCGGTGATGAAAGACCTCGTATCTCGTGGCCGAAAGAAGAATACAGGTTACACACATCAACATGCTGACCCTAGATTTCACCCGATGCGGAAACTAGTCATGGCTTCGGTTCACAGCAAGGAAGAAGCTGTTAAGCTACACGAAAAAGGCTGGCGAACCTTCCGGACCATGAACCCCGGTGATACACTGTTGCCGAATGAGAGGATCTGCCCAGCATCAGAAGAGGGCGGCAAGCGAATGACGTGTGACCGCTGCCTTGGCTGCAGTGGAACAGGACTCAAAGACACTCGCGGGAAAGCGATCTCGTTTGCCATCGTAGCACACGGATCGCCTTCGAAACTATCATCCTACAACAAGACATTCGAGGTTTAATCATGAAAGAAGTCTCAAAAAAAGAGTTTTTCGAATTCATCAATAGTCGATCTTCGGACGACCCAATGCCTTCGTCCATGGACCCGAACGTGACCAACTGGAAAAACCTAAAGGGACCGAATCGAGGCAAAGTCGTTGCCAAGTCTTTCCCTGGCTGGAAAAATCCACGTCAACCAAAGAAATACGAGATTGAATCATGACTGAAATCACATACGATGAGATCGTAAAGTTCATCGCAGAACGAGTAAATGACGCAAGCGAAACAGTAGAGGTTGAAGTTGGAGTATATTGCGACAACCTATACAAGGACGTTCTCGTCTGCCTGAAAGCTAACTAACAAGACATTCGAGGTTTGAATCATGACAGAAATCACAGAGCGAGACGTAATCAACTTCATCTCCGATCGAGTCGCAAGCAGTGAAGACTTTGAATCCTGGGACGAGGAAGTTAATATCTACATTGAAAACATCCGAGACGAGCTTCTCGAGAACCCACAAAGATAGGCACACACCCTTCAGAGCCTGAGGGCGGCGTCAGTAATAGAAGCCCACCATGTCGGAATTCTTCATTCGGGGAGCCGCCGCGGACCGGAAACTTTGGCGTCGATCATAATTAGTCTTGTCTGCAAGGACTGCAGTCGGCTGCGGTGTCACTAAGGCTGACTTGAGGAACGGATTCAAAAAGGCACCCATTTCTAATCGGTCTCCCCGCCTAGTGGCATAGGCGGGGAGATTTTTATACCCCTAACCGCTCATGGGAACACAAAATGAAAAACACTAAAATCCATTTGTACCTAATCATGTTCTCGGGTGGTTATCTAATAGGAAAAATCCACCAATGGTTAACAAGCTGAAAAAATACGAACAGCGAAACGGAACCTCTTCTCCCCTCATTGAAGGAACACTGCCATGAAGACTGAAAAAACAACCTACGCCTACCTGATCTCTCATTGGAACGGCTGCTCATACAGCAGCGATGGCGAGGAGTGGGTAGACATCGACGGCCCCGATGGCATCTGTGAGGACGAGCTGATCGGGGTCTACCGCACGGATGCGGATGGTGAGCCATGCGACGTGAGGCTGATCTGTGAGGTCACGGACGGGACTGAGGATGAGTACGGGCAGGCGGTGATCACTCGGCAATTTGAGATCGACTGGTCCACCGGAGAAGACTCGCAGGATGAGTGTACCATCATCGCCAGCGACGAGGGTGAGTATGACACCAGCTATGTCGGCACTCGACCTGCCCGGTATAGCGGCTTCGAATACGTTAAATGGACGAACAACGGTGGCATTCGAGGTGCTCACGACCGTATGACCAACGATGGCTGGCGTGAGACGTATGACGCACCCGAGGAGGTCGACGCCGAGGAATTCCTGCGACTGGTCCTCGATTACGGCTACGATCTGGACGATGACGAGCACGATCTGTGCAGCCTGATCGCGGACACTCTGCGAAACGGGGAGCTGGACAGTGAGACCGACACAGCGTATGCCTTGGACGGGACTGAGGGGCTATTTTCTATCGAGGCTCACGGTCACCGGATCGGCTCGCGACACGTCCTGCTCTGGACCGATTGCGATGGAGCGGGGGTTGACGACGTCACGATCCGCGATTGGTCAGACGACTGTATCACCGAGTATGCTGAGGAGATCGCGAGCAACGTCGGTGAGGCGGTTGATGTCGAGAGCGGCGGACACTACAGCAATCTCGGTCACCAATATCAACCGTCAAGGGGCTATGACCGCGACGGATACGAGATCATCATCAAGCGACGAAACTAACTTTAACCACTCTCCTGCCTCATTGAAGGAAAACTACCATGAAGACTGAAACACCAGACCAGATCATCAACCCTAAAGAATTACTCGACAGGATGTCTCAGGTGAAAGGAAGCAAGATCATCACTGTTGTCATGCATACGGAAGTCAAGCTCAACAAGAAGCACAGGGAAACGAAGGAGCCCTGCCCGTACACAGGCGTAATGAAAACAAGCCGGTGCAAGGTAATGATAGGCACCGACTACCAGGGCGGTGTCAATAATCGTCGCGAGAAAGAAGGAGAAGAAAAGGACTTCGAAGCACAGCCTCACGCATGGGCGAGCCGCACCGACAAGCCAGTGATCAGCACCAATAAGGCGGGCGACCAGTACTACGCAAACATGCGAGTTCTGGAGTCCTACGAGACTTCCTATACCTACAATGGGAAAGAGGTAGAACGTGAAGATCTGCGCCCGTACCAGACTCCGCGGAAGAAGCCGGTCAATCAAGGAGTGGAAGACCCTGTTGAGTGGAGAATGCCCAAGATATACCCTGCTTGTTCTGTCGCAAGCATTAAGACTGATGGAAAAGTGATCCAGGTGCAATTATGACCCACACATCCGGCCCGTCGAAGGCTGTCAAGCACCCCGAAGCTGGCTACGACATTGATCACGTATGGACACGGAATCGTCACCGAACTGGGAGTCGAGAAAGAAGCAGACGCCCACTTAATCTCAGCGGCACCCGATCTACTCGAAGCTCTCATCTACATGAAGAAACATACCACCGACATGGATGAAGAATACGGAATCGAACTGACTGAGGGAGAAAAGGAAGCTCGTTCAATGGCAATTAAGGCAATCAAAAAAGCAATGGGAGGATCGCAAGATGGCTAAAGTATGCAAAACAGGAATGCCTAAGTCCGCGTACGACTGGGACAATTGGCTCGACGGACAAGTGTGGGAACTCGAAAAGGGGGTCGATTTTCACGTCAGGATCATAAGCTTCAGGTCAATGGCAAGGAACACAGCAGTCGTGAGGGGACTAGAAATGAAGACTAGATCCAAAGGCAACAGCTTATTTATTCAGGCAAAGGAGAAATCATGAAAATTCTGCCGAACGAAAAGAAACGCGAAAAAATCATCGTTATGGCCGAATGGCTAAATGGGTCATACTCAGTCGTTGTGTGCAAAAACAGCAGAAAGGCACTGTTTAACTCACTAGGCGTCATGGCTGGCCAAGCTTCCATACTGAAAATATACCCAACAACCCTGAAGCATGCCGAGAATTCATATATCGACTCTGAATGGCTCATTGAAATTCCCGAAAACTACTTCGGAGGCTGTGAAACGGACATCCAGAACAGAGACGATCTCCGAGAATCTATTCAAGGTAACAGAAAGCAGCTATTGCCATGATCTATGAAATCCTACCCCTCGGATTCAATGGCGGAGTCGACACCCTCGACGATCAAGTGCTGTGGGTCGAAGCAGGAAGCATCGAACACGCAAAGCTGTACGCTGCCAATAATGGGATGGACCCTCATCGGGTTGACGACCTGTCGCAGGAAGTAAACGAGAGAGCAAACATTGACCTCTACATTGATGAGAACGGCGAAGTGACCGACACTGAGTCAGGAACTACAACTTGGAACTCAACGATCGACAACGAGATGCCCTCAAAGCTCTGAATCTAAGCAAGATGCCATATCACGTCACCGAGAGCTACCCCTTCAGCAGAAGCACTATGATGGCGCTACTGCGAAGGGGACTCGTTGACAATTACCGCAACCAGCACTGGAGAATCAACCCTAATGGGAAACGAGAACTCAGTCTTCTTTTACAGAAAACTCAGCATCAATTGATTCCTGACCACTAAGAGCAGACTCCACTCGCTTCAATGCCTCAAACTCTTCCTCAGTCATGCTGTTAACCACAGCTGCAATATTCACGTTTGTGGTCTTCACTTCCTCGTGCTTGATTGCCGAAGCGGACGGGGCGTTGGCGCCTGGCCAGATCTTTCTCTGTTCCTGCATCGCATCCTTGGCCGCGGTGAGGTATCGAGGGTCGCGATACGACTCTATCTCTGTGATCGTTTCCTCGATAACAACAGGCTCACCGCCTTCGCCGTCATGGAGAATCTTCTTCGTACTCTTCCGTCTGACGCCTCCTGACGCTTGGAACTCTTCCAAAGCAACCTCGATCATGGCCTGAAGACGCACGTGCTGAGTGATCTTCAGGGCAGCAATATCAATTGTGACGTTTGATTCGAAGAACTTCTCAACTTTAGTGCATGACGCCTTGACGGTAGCCTCCGCAATATCAAAATGCGTGGCAGTGTCCTGAATAGAAAGGCCAGACGCTCTTGCTTTCCAAATATCGTACTCGACTTCAGAGGGGACTGAAGCAGTTCCCTTCACTGTAAGATGGTTCCTCCAGAGACTCTTACTCCCCACTTTTGCAAGTGACTTACTCATGAAAACTTTCCTGTTCTGTGTGATTTCGTTCCTGCTAGGAACCCAACTTAAGAGGAAGCCAGAAGAAAAAGGATACACGAAATGGCAACTCGTCCGCGACATCAAAATAGATTTACTGCCAACGTGCGAGACAACAAGCGTCACCACGCCGCGTGAAGCCCTGGCCAGCCTTCATCGTGCCAGGCTTAAGACCATGGAAATATTAGCAAAGCTAGAAGGAACTGAAAATGATTGAACTATGCGGAACACCAACTGCCGTGGGAATGACTACCTGTCCCCGTTCAGACTCGTACATTGAGGAGTCCGTAGTATCCCTAATGAGAAACGGATGGGGGATGCCTCTGGTATTCAACGATCACAAGATGAAGGGAGACTTCTATGGGTTCCTAAGGCTGACTGAGGCATTGGAGCATGTGTACCCGGAAGCTGACCAGCTCTTAATCCTTCAGGACGATGTCGTCTGCAGGAAAACGAAAGATGAGGCAGAGAATTTCATCCCCACTAAGGACTTCGGTGTTGTAAGCTTGTTTAACCTGAACGAAGAACTCGAATTCGATGCATGTGGCGAGAAATGGAAATCCGCAAAGATCAGCACTGACGTCGAGCGAGTCAGGAACTGCTCCGGAGGCATTGCCTACCTAATCTCAAGGAATTTCGTCAAGTGGATTGCCTCTTGGGCAAAGAGGAACAACGTCAAGATGACGCCAACTCCTCGGCGGCTCGGAGAGTTCTGCAACTCAGACCACTTCGTATACGCAGTCGCCAACGAGCGAATCTTCGAGCACATTGGCGAGAAAAGCAGCCTGCATCCCGACAAACCTCAATATCGATGGAACGTTTCAGCCGCAGAAAAATACAGGGAGAAACCGTGAAATAGAAACTTGACCTCGACCGCTGAACCGCTAAGCTGAAGAAGATCCGAACCGCTTTTCTATTAAGGGTGCTTAAAATGGCAGTGAACACCAAAGCTGAAACATCGAACCAAGTCGCTCCGACTGAGTCGATTGCTGTGCCAACTGTACGTCTCGATGACCAACAAACCATCGGGACTGACTGGCTGGAAAGTATCGGTTTCGAGAATTTTGAAGGGACGAATGAGTATGTCCACCCTAATTATTCCCCGGTAGGCCTGTACCTTTCATGGGAAGCGGGAGAGTGGAACTGGATACTCCTGACTTTCGCTGACGGCAAGTCACGAGCGCTACAGCACATCAAGACTCGGCGTGACCTGCGACTGCTTATTGCTATTCTTCTGTTTCCGATTGAAGCATAAACCCACTTTTCTATCAAGGAAAACACCCCATGAAATCTTACAGAGAACATTCACAGCTCGAACGTGCCAACATGACTTCCGACGATGTCGAGAACCTCCTGAAGATCGAACTGATGGAAGCTGGCATTGTCGAAGTGAAGGAGCCGGCAGTTCCAGAGAAGCCCCCGAAGTTCGAACCACCTGTTGAGATGAGCGTCTATCAGCCGTCCCTGGATGTCGACTATAGGCGGACGCTCGACTTCGGATTCCTGAATGAAGACGACGCGAAACTGTTCGCAGCAATGAAGATCGTCTATGTCGAGGAAGATTACTCCAGCAAGCTGAAAACTGCCAAAGAAACCAAGGGCGGAACCTCAATCGCTCTTGTGGAGATCGTCTCAAGAGACTCCTTGAAGCAGGCAAGGGCAGCGGAGAACGTCTCGTCCGACGTCTCGAACGCCTACAATCATGCCTTGGCAGACTACCAGAACTATCTCAACGCCAGAGACAAGGTGCTGGATCCCGTCTGGGAAGACTGGCGAGATATGCGGTCAATCCACATGAAGTCACAACAGCTGCTGTCAGTCTTAAATGACTACGTCGATACCTGTGATGGGGACGAAGAGCTGGCGTTGAAGTTCCTGAAGAAAGCCTACACCGACAAGGCGATTCAGGACGCTTACGAGTTCATGGAACTACCCTGTCCGCTTACTGAAGAGATGGCAATCTAATGGGCGACCCAGGCGGCAACTGGAGCGACCTCGAGTGGACAGCTCGCAAGCTTTACGAGCACGGGGCATCTCTCATTCCCTTGGATGGGAAAGGGATGCCCCTTGTCGACTGGAAACGATCCATGGAATCGGACGTTTCCAAGCTGCCGCTCGACACCTTGGTCGAATGGATTGGGGACGGAGCCGAAGGACTGGCTCTTGTTCTCTCGTCATCGTTTAATGGGGACCTGTGGTGCAGAACATTCAATCACCGGCGAGACTACATCGCCGCGGTAACCAGGATGGGGGAGCAGGCTGTCCCGCTTGCCTGTTGCATTAAGGAAGGAAACAAGTACAATGTTCTGTTCCTGATGGAAAAATTTGAGCGTGAGAACGACTTTGAGGAGATAGCTTCTGGCCGATACGCCATCGAGTATCCAGCGGGAGAAATCAGAGGCGGCTACAATCTGGTCAGGATTCCGCCCAGCAACGGACTGCAATGGGTTCAAGAGCCAGTGATAAAACTCAGTAAGTCAAACCAATCGAATCTCCACTACTATGACCCGGTATTGACCGGGCTTATTCCCCCATTTTGAAAGGCCTACAATGGCACTCGGACAAAAGAAGAAGTCTACATTTATCACGATCTCAAAAGGGAAACTCAACGTCTGGGACGGGAGCACGAACACAGAGCACGAGTATGTCTCAGGCTACCTGACGAACATCGACTTCAACACTCGACCCCAGACTGCAAACCAGCAGTACCCGAACCACGAGGACATTCGGCTACATATGACGGACGGCGACGAAAGCTACATCGTGACCTGTACGGCGAAAACCGGGGCCGGTCGTGGCATCATGAAGCAGCTGCCCAACTTCGACCCATCTGTGCCGGTTGAAATCACCCTGTCCTACGAAGCGGAGTTCAAGGCGACAACCGTATTCCTGTCACAGAACGGATCCGCCCTGAAGTGGTTCTGGAAAGCAGCCGACCCCAAGGATATGCCGCCTGGCGTCAAGTACATCGATCCTTCTGATAACAAAGAGAAGACGCAGTACAACGACCAGACAGCGTACCTGAAAGACTACGTTCTGGCTCACGTCAAGCCAAAGCTAGCCCAAGCCCCTGCCTCTGAGCACCACGAAGAGCCTGACGGCATCGACTACAGCCAAGAAGAGTTTGGCGAAGATCCGCCATTCTAGGACCAGATAAAACACTAACCTGGCGACGGCGCCGTCACAGAGAAGGGTCATCCAGAAAGCCGGACCCTTCAGGCGATGCTCTGGAGCAGGCGGTTCGAATCCGCCCTGCGACGGCGCCGTCGCAGTTTTCCACTGAAAGGAACCACATGCGAACCCTTATCCTAACCCTGACCCTCTTGCTGTCACTCTCATCCTTCTCTGAGGCTGGCGACTCCAAGATGCGTCACGCCATCTATGTTACCCCTCGACGCATGTCGTACCCATCGTACGTCGTGTGGACGTCGTCTCGGATCGGCATCCACAAGAGCCACATTCCGATCGGGCGCTTCAATATTCCCATCTACAGCCCGGTCATTCGTCGGCGACACGACGTTATTCGGATTCCAATTAGTCGCTGATCAGCCCTCGACAGCCAGAGATTCACAACCTCTGGCTGTCTTTTTATTCCTGGAGAACCTCCCATGAGAAACCGCATCAGCTTCAGCCTTGCCCTCCCAGATGATCCCCAGCTCCCCTCATGGGAAAGAGGCCGACCCTACTCAGACCTACTCTAAGCTGATCCACCAAGGGACAGTGTCGAACACAAGGGAACTTGACACAGTGTTCGACTATCTGGAAGCTGCGAAGTATTCAGCAGTCGCCATGCAAGACTTTGAGCTGGCGGCGGCTATTCGAGATTTGATGAACAAGAAGGAACCGAAATGATCATTAGGATCGGCGAGAAGGGCACTGCAACCGTTGGAGAACTGATTGACTCGCTCTCCAGGATGCCGCGGGACTGGAAGACGTACGTCGCCCTGGAAACGAAAGATTCGTCCGCCGAGTCTCACATCAATTTCATTGAGTCTGATAAAGACAGCGTCTGGATCGGGTCTTCGTAATGAGAAGCGAGAGCCTGACTGAAAACCAAGAAATCCAGTATGAGTGGTGCAGAAAAACCACTGAAGGCCACCGGACGGGAGCGATAGATGCGGTGAAAAGCGTAATCGAGACGCTAAAGTCGAGAAGAGTTAGTATTGGACCAGTCATCGAGATCGGACCAAGGCACGGGCACGGGATGCAAGAATTATCCAAGCACTCCGATTCAGTGATCGGAATAGAGATAGTTCCAATCTTTCAGCGAGAGTGCGTTGACTTAGGAATGGACTGCCGCTTGGGAGCCGCAGAAGACATCCTGAACATGGACCTTCCTGGGAAATACAACTTCTATCTACGCGACGTAGCTGAGCACTTCACTGACCGAGAAGAAGCCATTAAGGGAATAAGAGAGAAGCTCCTTGACTGGGTTTTCATCTCAGTGCCAATCGAGCCAATTCCGACCGCGAACCTGTCTCATGTGACAAGGTTCACTTCTATTGAAGAGGCCCAATCCTTGTTCGAAGGGCTAACGTTACTTGAGGAGTTCGCTCGAGAACCGACAAGCCACCTTAAGGGCAGGTACGAAGCGATCTGGGTAAGCAAAGGATTCATTGAATGATCAAACTGCTGATAGTTCACGACACTGAGATCGCATCAAGCCGAGGAGAAGTAATCAGATGGGCTTACGCGAACAGAAGTTACGCTCTCAAGAAATATGCACCATCCGATTTTGAGGTAGACAGAATTTGCGCCGACGAATTCGATTTCGATTCCGCGGTAGCAAACTACGACGTCATCTTCTATATGGACTACATGGGCTTCCAGTCCCTCATCCCTAAGCTCATGACAACCGGTCACCTCGGGAAGTTTGTCGTCTCGTTCAATAAGGACTCGAATTCAAGAAAGAGAGAGTGGATGCTAACTTCGATGGCGAAACTCGTCATCGTGAACAACGAAGAGAGATACTTTGCAGGCGGAGTCCGGGAGAACACGTGCTGCATCTCAAACGGAGTTGACACTGACTTCTGGAAACCAACACGACTCATAGAAGGGAGAAGCCGGGTACTGTGGTGTGGAAGTTCGAGCGTCTCGAAGATGAAGAACTACCACAACGTGATCGCCCCTTTGGGTCAGTTGTTGAAAGAAGAAGGTCTTGACTTTTCCTTCAGGCCAATCGACCACATAGACGACTCGGTCTTCACTCCGGAAGAACAGCGAGACTGGTACAACACTGCGGACGTCGTCGTCTGCGCATCCTCGTCAGAAGGCGGAGGCCCTTCCTACCTGATGGAAGCAGCTGCTTGCGGATGTATCCCAGTGACGACAGAAGTTGGGTCAGTCCCTGAATGGGCAGGGGCCTGCAACGCAGAAATCGTTCAATCTTCAGGAAGATCACTACTCGAAGGAATCAAGAAGGCTCGCCTGGATAAGGCTGCTCGATCTATGCAGGCAGCTAAGGGAATACTTCAGCAGGGCTACGGGGAGCCTGGAAGCAGGGCGAAGTACTTCTTCCAAGTATTCAGGCTAATCGCTGAGGGAAAGTCGCCAACCCCATTTACATACAGGAATGTTAGCCCTGACGAAATTGTGTCGTCGTAAACATCAACAGCGACATTCACCTACTAACCTAAGGAAAACAATGCATCAAGCAATGAGTCCAGAGAATCAGGCAATGCAGAAGTCGTGGTGCGAATCACGCTCTGAGGCAATCCGTGAAGGGGCCAGGAAAACAGTCAGGGAGACAGTCGCAACCCTTAAGGCCAACAAGATCGACATTGGGCCAGTCATTGAGATCGGCCCACAACGCGGCTACGGGCTCCAAGAGATGAAAATGCACGCTGACTCCGTAATGGGAATCGAGATCGTCCCTGAGTTCCATGAGGCATGTCTTGAGCTTGGACTCGATTGCATTCTGGGTGCCGCGGAAGACATCTCAGAAATGGATCTGCCCAGCAAGCACAACTACTACATCCGTGAGACCGCAGAGCACTTCATTGATCGAGACAAAGCCTTCAAGGGAATCATGGATAATCTACTCGAATACATCTTCATCTCAGTTCCGATTGAACCGTGGGAACCAAAGGATAAGGCTCACCTCTCTAAGTTCTCTTCGATCGACGAAGCCAGAGGGCTGTTTGAGGGGATGAACATGATCCACGAGGTTACCAGGGAGCCTTTAGGGGACCGTGTTGGAAGATATCTTGGAATCTGGGCGAAGAGCTAATCAAAGGAAAACCAATGAGTATTTGGATACCTCTAGCCTGCACAACGCTCTCAATAGCCCTGTGGGTGTCAATCTGGGCACAAGACGACGAGAACATGCAGGCTCTCATTATTGCAGGCTCACTCGGAGCACCAATCCTTATGCCGATACTATCGGCCATTTCCTGGTATTTGCATCTGACGATTTAAGAAGGATACGCATGAGGGAGCAAGCCAAAGAGTTCAAGAAGAAGCTTGACAGCCTGCTAGAAGAGTATGACTGCAAGGTTTCAGCAGAAGACTGGGGAAACAGCGTCTTCTTCACCTTCCCTGACGAATCCTATCTCGAAGTGAATGAAGAGCTT
>Ga0114918_10004567_pt1 | contig 12008 bp, 11 predicted proteins | sample LantaG_FD_87015 | JGI IMG/M metagenome (GOLD analysis project Ga0114918, IMG submission 87015) | Deep subsurface microbial communities from Baltic Sea to uncover new lineages of life (NeLLi) - Landsort_02402 metaG | ecosystem: Environmental > Aquatic > Marine > Oceanic > Sediment | place... | reverse complement strand
GTTGATGAGGGAGGAGAAAAGGAAGAGGATGTTTGTTTTTGACGAAGTAAGGAAAGGGAGGAAAGGAAAAGGGAGTTTTTTTTTTTTTTTTTTTTTTTTTACCGGTTTCGAATTCGATTTGATTTTGCATCAGCGCTTTAGAGATGGAGACAACAGAGAGAGAGAGAGAGAGAGAGGGAGCGGCAAAGTGAAACGGAGAAAGAGAAAGAGAAAGAGAGACGGCCTTTTTTGTTTTGTTTTTTTCTTATGCAATTTCTTCTTTTTTTTCTTCAAAATTACAAGTTCTTTTTCTTCTTCCTCTCCTCCGTTTCTCTCTCCATCCACCTAGTTAACTTCTTCGTCGTCCTCCCCGAAGTCGGAGGCCCCGCTGTCGATCGAAGGGAGCGCCGAGTCGTCGTCGTCGTCGTTGAGGGCAGCAGCAGGGGCAGGGGCAGCCGCGGCAACAGCAGCGGCGGCAGCAGCCTCGACGACTTCGGGCTGCGGAGGTGGCGGAGGCGGAGGAGGCTCCCACGCAGGCTCCAGCGGCGCCGCGGCGACGGCTGCCGGTGCTTTGGGAGCAACAGAAGCGGGAGCAGAAGCTTTCGCGGCCGGCGCTGCTGCTGCTGCTGCTGCTGCTGCTGCTGCTTCCGACGGCGCAGCGACAACGACCTCCTCTTCTTCCTCTTCCTTCTCCTCCTCCTCTTCCTCGCCGCGCTCCGCCCAACCACCTCCATTCCACCCCCTCCCCCCTCCTCCGTTCCCGGCCCCCCAATCGGCACCCCAAAGCTCCGCCTCTCTCCCCTCGGAGTCGACCCCGCCCGACAGAGGAACCGCCCTCGCGTGCAGCAGCGCCTCGGCGCAAACCAGCCCCCTCCTCCCGATCGCAGCGACGGCCGGGCTGCCCCCTCCTGCTCCTCCCGCCGCCGCGTCCGTGAGGAGCGAGACGGCGAGGGGAAGGTTGGCGGGCCTGTGCGCCGCCGGGGAGAGGAGCGTGGTGGTGATGAGGCGCAGCGAAGCGGCGCGGGCCTCCTCGGAGGAGGAAGAAGCGGCGGCGGACGACGACGACGAAGAAGAAGAGAAAGCGGCGGCGGCGACGGCGGCACGGGCAGCGAGGCCTTCAGCCCTCGCCCTCTCCGAGGGGGGAAGCGCCGCCCCGGCGCCCGCCAGCAGCGCGACCACGGCGTCGAGGGCCGAGGAGGCGACGAGGGCGTCCGAGGAGGCGGCGTCCCCGTCCCCTTTGGCGAGGGAGGCGGGGAGGAGGAGGGAAGAGAGGGACTCTTCTTTCGCTGCCGCTGCCTTCGCGTTTTTCTTCCGCTTCTTACTCTTCGCCGCAGCGGGGGTCGAAGAAGCAGAGAATCTCTTCCGCTTCCCGGCTCCTCCTCCCGACCCGGCGACCAGCACGTCCCCCTCCGCCAGCCTCAGCAGGGGCGCCGCCAGCCTGACAGCGGCGGCAATGCCACAGCGCACGCACGCCGAGGAGGCCGCGGCGTAGAGGGAGAGGCGCTCTTTCACGAAGAGCGAGTGCGAGCGCGAGCGCGAAGAAGAAGAAGTTTCGTTTTTGTCGTTCGAAGAAGAAGAAGAAAAAGAAGAAGAAAGTAAGCCCGAGTTCGCCTGCTGCAGCGCGTCGCCGACAACGCGAGCCGCCGCTGCCGCGTCGCACGCCAGGGCGGGCACGCCCCGGGACGAAGCCAGGAGCGTCGCGAGCAGGACCAGCGCCGTGGAGCGCAGGCCGGGGGGAGGGCACGGGGCGCCGAGGCAGCGGGCGGCGAGCGCGACGACGCCCGCGGCCGGGGGCCTGACAAGAGGGAAGGAGTTATTCGAGGAGCTCTTCAATGAAGCGCCGCCGCTGTTGCTGTTGGAGAAGGGCAGCGAGAGCATCCTGTCGAGCGTGTCGAGACAGCCGCCGAGGACCAGGGAGGGGTCGTCGAGCGGTTTCTCGTCTCCATTAGCTGCTGCTGCCGCCGCTCCTCCTCCTCCTCCATTTCCTGCTCCTCCTTCCGACAAGAGCGCCGCGGCAGGGGCGAGCACCCTCGCCCCGGGAGCCAGGCTCCTCCTCGCCGCCTCGATCAGCGCCGGGTCCTCTCCCCCGCCGCCGGAGACGACCAGCAGCGAGTCGAGCGCGGCGTTGGCCGTGGCGAGCAGCGACTGGGCCAGCCGCGAAAAGTCGTCAGAGGCACTCGAGGAATTCGATCCGCTGCCTCCGCTTCCTCCGACCCTGGCCGCCCTCGCCAGCACTGCCGCCCCGCCGGGGCTCTCGCCGTCGAGGGCGGCGCGCTCGGCCCAGGCCGCGAGCTCCCTGGCGTGCGGCCGGAGCGAGGCCGGGAAGGCGTCGAGCGCCGCGACGACGAGAGAGGCAGCTGCTACTGCTGCCGCAGCTGAGGCTGCTGTTTTCCCTTTTCCTCCTCCGCGTTTCAGTCGCGCCAGCGCCGCTGCTGCGAGGCGTCCAGCGGCCGGGGAGGCGTCTCTGCGCATGGACGGCAGCGCCGAGGAGAGGTGGCCGCAGCTGTTGGAGTTCGTTGGTTTGTTTTGAGGTTGTTGATGAGAAAAAAAGGTGAGCCGCCAAAGGCGTCGTCGTCGAAACGTCGATGTCAATCTCTCCACCTCCTCTTCCTTCTTTTCCTCCCTCACCGGACCACGGCGTTCCTCGCCGCCAGGTACAGAGCAGCCTCGGCATCCGGGGAGAACGTGCCCGCAGCGGCAGAAGCACCCGAAGAAGAAGAAGCGGACCGAATCAGCTCGAGCAGGCGCGGCACCCAGAGCGAGGCGGCGGCGTCGGCGACCATCGCTCCCGGAGCTCGCCAGATCGAATCCGGCAGAGACAAAGCCGCCGCGTGGTTTCGCTGTTTTTGATTTTTATGTGCGTGACAAGAGAACAATGAGATCTATCCGTGAGTATTCGTTAAAAGAGAATCGAAATTGGAATGGAGCAGCGGAGGAGCTAGGGAAAGGCGGCGTTTTTTTTCGATGGCTAGATTTCTCGATTGGACATGTCATTTGAAGCGAGAAAGAGAGGGAGTTGCTCCCTCTCCCATCTTCCTCCTCTCGCTCTCTTTCTCTCTCTCTCTTACCGGCACGGCGCTGAGGAGGGCACCCACATCATCAGAGCGCATCGCGGCGACCATCATTCGAAAGGCACTTCTTTTTTTCCTCGATGAGAGAAGAAAAAAAAGAGAAAAAGTGAAGAAAAATGAGAAACTCCTGAAGATTTTTTACTTTTTTTTTCGATTTCGGAAAGGAGGCATTGCAGGCCCCTTCTCTCTCTTACTAGCTCGCGGAGGCTGCTCATCTTCCCGCTTCATCATCTCTGCACCACACGATGCCACGCTCCCGCAAGGCTGCCGCGGGCGGCGGCGGAGGTGGAACAGGGAAAACGAAAGCCGGAGGCGCCAGCAAACCCAAGGGCAAATCGTCGAAGAATCGCCGAGCCGTCGCCGGCGTCGGCGTCGACTTTTCCCGCGTCAAGCGCAAGGTCGGCCGCACCTTGGCCCCGGCCGCCAACGCCACCGACACCACCGTCACGGCCAAGTCGATCACCTTGCCTTCGCAGTCTGTCGCGGAGAACCGGAAAGGGATGGCGACGACGGGGGACCGCGATTTGAGTTTGCAAGAGCTGCTGTCGCAGCTGTCGCACTACAGCGCGAGAGTGAGGAGGGACGCGCTGTCTGGGATCGCCGAGCTGGCCAGGGGCGCCCCTACCGAGGTGCGAAGGCACGGCAGTGGTGGTAGTAACGGCGGCGTTTCTTCCAGCTCGTCTAATTCCTCGTTTTCTTCGCCCCTCGAGGCCCTGGCGGAGCGCGCTGCCGACCCCGACCCCGAAGTCCGAGCGGCGCTCCGCGGCGCTCTGGCGGCCGTCGCCGCCGCCGTGGGCCCTCCTGGCGTCGCGCCGTTCCTGCCGCTGCTGATGGCGCACTGCCGGAGGGCTATGGGGTCGCCGGACCCGCGGACGAGGGCGGATGCGCTGGCGCTGGCCGCGGAGGCGGTGGCGGCGGCGAAGGCGAAGGGTGGCAGGGGCAGGGGCAGGAGTTCGAGTTTGAAAACTTCTTCTTCTTCCCCTTCGAACAACGATGCTGCTCTCGTCGGTCCGGCCTTGGCGGCCTGCGCCGCGCAATTGAATCCGGCTGCGAGGGCGAGCTCGCTCAGGGCCGGGTCGCTGCAGGCGCTGCAGGCGTCGCTGAAGGGGGTGCGGGCGTTTCTGGAGGCGGCGAGCGAAGGAGGAGGTGGAGGTGGAGGTGGAGAAGAGGAAAGTGGAGAAGACGGAGACGACGACGAAGACGAAGAGGACGAGGAAGATGAAGCTGCAGCGGCGCTGGAAAGCTCCCGCCGACCGCTCTACTCCTTCCGCTGCGCTTGGGCTCCTGCCCTCACCGCGGTCGCGCCGGCAGCGGAAGGGTTTGCCGAAGACGACGACGACGACGACAGCGAAAGCGACGGCGAAGAAAAGAAAGATCTCGAAAACGAGCTCCTCCCGACGGGCGTCGCCCCTTTACTCGCCGCCCTCTGCTCCGCCTGGTCCGACCTCTGCCCGAAGGGCCTGATGATGCCGTCCCAAGGATCGAAAGCGGGCCCTCAGAGCCGCTCGACGACAGACGCCGACGAGGACGACGACGTCGAGAGGTCGCTCGCCGCCTGCGACCTCCTCGCCTGCGCTCGACTTTTGCTCATCTCTTCCTCTTCTTCTTCTTCCTCCTCTCCCGCCGTCGCTGCAGCCGCAATTAAAGCGGCCTCTCCTCTCGGCAGAGCCGTCGGCAGCGTGCTCCCGGCGCCTCCCCCGGCGGGGAAAGGGACGGCGCGGAAGGACGCCCTCGACGCCGCCGCGGCGCTCAACGTCGAGGCGGCAAGGTTCCTAGCGAGGCTCCTTCCCGGCGGTTCCGAATCGTTTCTGCCTTCCCTTCCGCCGTGGACCGCGAGGCTGCTCGGGTGGTGCGACGCGGCGTTGGCTACGGGGGACGCGCTGCCGAGGGGTGAGGGCGATGGGAGGAGCACCAACGACGGCGCCGAGAATGAAGACGAAGACGGCGGCGAGGGCAACGCAAAGAAGAGGAAGAAATCGAAAACTTCTTCTTCTTCTTCTCCCCCCTCTATCCTGCGCCCCTTGCCCGACGCAGCCCTCGCAGCCGTCGTCGCGGCCTCGGAGCGCGGCCTCGCCGCCGTGGGAGCGCGGCACCGCTCCGCCGCGCACGCGGCCTCCCTCTCGGCTCTCGCGTCGAGGTCGCCCCCCGGCTCGAGGGCCCGCGGCGTCGCGGTCCGGGCTGTTGCCCGCGCGCTCCTCTCGGGGGAGAACAGCACGGTCTCGGAGGAGGCAGCGGCGAGCTGGGTGCCGCTGCTTCCCCGCGTGGTGTGGGAGGAGGCGGCGGCAAGCGCGAGCAAGAAGAAGAAGAAGAGCGGAGGAGGAGGAGGATCGGCGGCGTCGGCGCTCGTCGCTCTCCACGCCGCGGCGAGGCGCTGCGCCCCCGAATGGAGCCAACAGAGCAAGAGTAACAGCCCTCTCGCCGCCGCCCTCAGGGCCGTGGCGCCCTCGCTCGCTCCGCTCGTCCTCGTGATTCCTCCAGCTCCGGGGGCGACGAAGGCTGCCCCTGGCGCGCTCTCGCGCCTTGCGTCGTCGTCGTCGTCGTCGTCGTCGTCGCAGTCGTGGTCGTCGTCTAGCCGCGGCCGCTGCTCTTTCCTTTTTGCCGACGCGCTGGAGCACCTCCCGTGCCTGGCCCCGGCCCCGCTGCTGCGGGCTCTGGTCTGCGCCGCGGCGTCTCCCTCGTCGCCGTACCCGTTGGAGTTTGCAGAGAGGGCGCTGTCGGCGGTGGCGCGCGCGGTTGCTTCCGCTGCTTCTGCTGCGAACGACGAAAGCGACGACGACGACGACGACGACGGACCTCAAACCAGAACCGAAGCCAAAAGCGGGATCTCCCCCGAAGACGCCCGCGCCTGGGCCTCTGCCCTGCTCTTCCTGCTCTCCGGCGCGGGGGAGCGCGTCGAGGTGGTCGAGAGCTCCTCGAAGGAAAAGAGGAAGGAGGCGACGAAACAGGCTCCCTCTTCTCCTCTTCCTCTTCTTCCATGGCAGCGGCATTCTCGCGTCGTCGCCGCCGCGACGAGGGCCCTCCGCGTCTCTTCCGGCAACGGGGTCGGAGCCGCCGTGGAGCTGCTGTCGGACGGCTTGCTCGAGGCCGCCGGGGTGACGACGAAGAAGGAGACAGGAGGAGAAGAAGACGACGAAGAACAGGAGGCGGAGGGAAGGAGAGGCCGAGCCGCCGCTGGCGCGCTCGCGGCGCTCTGTTCCGTCGTCGCCCCTCTCCCTTCCGATTCTCCTTCCCCTCATCCCGAGAAACTCCTCGAGGCCGTCCCCTTGCTCTTCGCAGCGTACGCTCGAGGCGGAGGAGGCTGCGCTGCTCCTGCGGGGATGGGGGCGGAGCTGGTTCTGCAGGCGCTGCGGCGGAGAACGGGAGGAGGAGGAGGAGGAGGAGGAGGAGGAGGAGCAACGAGCGCGCTCGCCGAGACACTCGACCTCCTCTTGTTGCCTTCCTCTTCTTCTTCCTCTTCTCTATCTCCGACCTCGATCGTAAGCTCCTGCGCCCTCATCGGCGCCATAGCCGGGGACTCTTCTCTGCGCTCGTCCCTGCTCGAAGAGAGGGCCGCGAGCGCGGCGAGGGCGGCGGTGAAGAGGGCTCGGGACGCAGCGGCGAAAGCCACGGGCGCCAAAGAGAAAGTGGAAGCCAGCGCTGCTGCCGCCTCCGCCGACGCCGCGCTCGCCGCCGCTCTCGGCTCTTAAATTTAGAAGCATTCATTTGTTTGTTATCTTGCAATTTGTAAACTAAAAAAAAAAAGAGTTGAAAAGAAAACGAAATCAGAGCTCTTGGATGCCAGGCGCGAGCCGGCGCTTGCGGCCGCTCTTTCTGTTCTTCTTCGTTCCTGCCTTCGCTCCTTCCTTTCCGCCTTCCGCTTCTTCTCCTCCTCCTTCGCTCTCCTCATCTTCCTCGCTACTGCTGTCATCGTCACTGCTACTGCTCGCCTCGGCCGCGGCGGCGACAGCTGCAGCGAGGGCGGCAGCGTCAACAACTCCACCTTCACCTTCTCCTCCTTCTATTCCTCCTCCTCCCGCTCCTCCACCTCGCGCCACAGCCGCCTCGGCAGCCCTCACGGCCCCCTCGTCCTTCAGGTCGATCACGCCGCAGGCCACCTCCATCTCGACGTGCGCCTCCCCTTCCCTCACGGACTCGATGTCGAAGTCGGAACCCGATGGAGCAGCGGCGAACGCGGCGTTGGCCGCGGCGAGTTCCGGCAGGAAGGCCGCGAGGCGGGCAGCGAGGGGCGAAGGGGGAGGAGGGGCCGTCTTTAACAGAGCGGTGCTAGACGTTTTCTTTTTCTTTTCGGGAGTGAGCGCGACGGCAAGGAGGCGCTCTGTTTGTGTTGGGTGAGTGAGTGAAAGGAGAGAGAAAGAGGAGGTCGAGGTTAGCGACGAAGAGAAGAAGGAACGAGCGAGCGAAAAAGCGAAATGTCCAATCAACTTCCGACTTATTTTTTCTCCGCATCATCTACATATTTTGCAGTTCCATCCACATAACAGCCTAGAAGACACTCTTAGCTCTTTGCTCCAAGTAATTTGACACCGTGAACAGTCAGAATGAGGCCGCTAGCTCGCGAATTCGATGCTAAAAAGAAAAAAAGAAAGCGATGCTGTCGAAACGACATCGATTCGAAACGCACCGACGGCGGACTCTTCCGGCAGGTCCAGCCTCTCCCGCTGCTGCTGCGTCGTCATCAGATCAATGAATACACGCCTCAGGCAAGGGAAGGAGAGAAAGAGCTGTCGATGGGTGGTGCCGACAGGCAGAGGAATTCTCTGCGAATGAAAAAAAAAGTTTGAAAAGTGAGCTCAAATTCACTTCTTCGTCGAAAATTTCTCTTCTCCATCGTCTCTCTTCGCCTCCCCTCCCAATTCCACTCCCTACTATGCGCTCCAGGCTCGCCTCCAGCGCCAGGGCAACGGCAGGCATCGTCTCTTGCTCGAGGAGAGGCGTGGCGATGGCCGCGACAGCGCCCTCGACCTGCGCTCCTTCGCACTCGAATGCAGCCGTCGGCGTCGGTGTCGGCCGCCGTGGTTTGTTCCAACCTCTTCAACCTCTTTCGCAACTTCGCCTCGGCGGCGGCGCCTTCCACCTCACCACCTCCCCAACCCGTCGCCTCTCCGTCCTCGCCCGCGGCCTCAAGACGGGAATCGTTGGCCTGCCCAACGTTGGCAAGTCGACGCTCTTCAACGCCATCTGCGAGAACGGCAAGGCCCAGGCCGCCAACTTCCCCTTCTGCACGATCGAGCCCAACGTCGGCGTCGTCGCCGTGCCCGACGAGAGACTTTCTATGCTTTCGGAAATCTCCAAGTCGCAGGCCATCGTCCCCACTTCCGTGGAATTTGTTGACATCGCAGGTCTCGTGAAAGGTGCCAGCAAAGGTGAAGGTTTAGGGAACCAGTTTTTGGCGAATATCAGGGAATGCGACGCCGTCGTCCACGTCGTCCGCTGCTTCGAGGACGAAAACGTCATCCACGTGTCGGGCAAGGTCGACCCTTCGGAGGACGCCGCAGTGATCAACTTCGAGCTCGCGCTTGCGGACTACGCCCAGGTTGAGAAGAGGCTGGAGCGCATCGCCAAGGGAGGGAGGGCGAGGACCAAAGAAGAGCTCGCCGTCGCAGAGCTCGAGGTCACCGCCCTGAAAAGGATTGCTGCTGCCTTGGAGGAAGGCAAAGCGGCGCGCAGCGTCTTTCCGTTCGATTCTGATGATGAGGGCGTGGTCTTCAACATCAGGGCCCTGCAGCTGCTGACTGCCAAGCCGATGATCTACGCCGCCAACGTCGCGGAGACGGACTTGGCAGACGCCGGCGCGAGCTCCCAAGCCGTCGCGGCGGTGCGCAAGCTCGCCGAGGCGCAGAACTCGAGCGTCGTCGTGGTCTCGGCGCAGGTCGAGGCCGAGCTCCGCGAGCTCGAACCGGAAGAGGCCAGCGAGTACCTGCAGTCGCTGGGGGTCGAGTCCGGCGCCGGGGGGCTCGCTGCTTTAATTAAAGCGACCTACAGCCAGCTGGGTCTGCAAACTTATTACACGACCGGAGAGAAGGAGACCCGGGCCTGGACAGTCAGGGTTGGTGCTACGGCCCCTCAGGCGGCGGGCGTGATCCACACCGACTTCGAAAAAGGGTTTATCAGAGCGGAGACGGTGGCATTTGACGACTTCGTGAAATGCGGGGGGATGGCCAAGGCGAAAGAGGCAGGGAAGGTGAGGCTGGAAGGGAAAGAGTACGTCGTCGCAGACGCCGACGTGATGAACTTCCGGTTCGCCAATTGAGATTGAGAGATATTAATTTTGTCTTGTGTTTCTCTGTGTGTGAGGATGATGGCGTTTTATTTTGATAGAACTTGAAAAAATGGGAAGAATAAGAGGGGGTCGGGGTCGAGAAGGAAAAAAGAAGGAACTTCTTTCACTTTTTTTCCCTCGAGAAAAAATTGACCGAAAAAAGACATCGTTTTTTTCTCTCGCGAAAGAGAAAAGAGAAGGTCTGCAAGAGAAAGAGAAAGAGAAAGGGAAAGAGAAAGAGAAAGAGAAAAAACTCTTCATGTCCCCCCCTCACTCTTGTCCTCCATTCGCTTCCCTCTCCTCTCTCTCATTCTCTCGCTCTGTCTCTCTCTTCTTTTCTCCGACTTCCCTCGCAAGAAAGAATCATGCCTGGCGCGTTGCCCGACGACCCACCCGAGCCCTCGGCGGAGCGAGCGAGGTCGAGCACGGGGGCCGCCACGCCCAGCGGCGACGCGATGCGCGAGGGCTTGCTCCGGGCACGGGCGGCGTTCAGGCAGGTCCAGCGGCGCTCGATCTCCCGCCGCACGGGCGAGGACTTCGTCCTGCCGCCTCCGCCCCTGCCTTCCACGAGCCTGGACGCGGAGGTCGGAGGAGGAGGCGGCGTTAGCGGTGACGGAGGCGGCGTGACGGCGCCCCTGCTCGCGCCGGTAAGAGAGGAAGAGGAAGAGAGAGAGAGAGAGGAAGAGAGGACTGCCATCTCAAAACTTTTTCTTCGTCGATCTCACAAAACCTCCTCGTCTTCTCCTTCTTCTTTCAAACCTCTCTTCCAACTTTCTTTTCACCCAAACGCAGCAGACCGCCGCGGCCATCCGGGAGACCCTCAGGGCCGCGTCAGGCTACCTGTCCCCGCGGTTAGAGAGGAGGAGGACGGGCTCGCTGCTCGGCGGCGGAGGGGGAGGGGGAGGAGGGGGAACTGCTCGCGGCTCCGCCTCGGGGCTGGCGACCTCGGCGGGAGGAGGGGCCTCCGTCTCCGGGTCTGCGGCCCCTCCGGGCCTCGTCGCCCCCCTCAACGACGTCCAGGCCCTCTCGGACATGCTCACCAGCTCCTGGTTCAACCTGCTGCTGGTCTGCGTGCCCCTGGGCTGGGCCGCGGACCTGTTCAACTGGGGCTCCGTTCCCGTGTTTGCGTTCAACTTCACGTCGCTGATCCCGCTGGCGCTGGTGCTGGGGCAGCTGACGGAGGACCTGGCGCTGCGATACGGTGAGGGAGATAGAGAGAGGGTTGGGAGTTGGTTTCTTTCTTTTTATTCGATGCGAGAGAGAGAAAGAGAAGAAAGAAAGTAGAAGAGAAAAAGAAAAAACCCGACTCTTTCGCTCGCTCGACTCTCTTCTCATCCTCACTTCCTCTCTATCTCTCTCCACTCCTCCTACTCCCCCTCCCCCCCCCTCGCACTCCAGGCGACACCATCGGCGGCCTCATCAACGCCACCTTCGGCAACGTCGTCGAGATGATCCTCACGATCTCTGCCTTACGGCGCGGCCTGTTCCAGGTCGTTAGCTTCTCTCTTGTTGGTTCGATTTTATCGAACATGCTGATGGTGCTGGGCTTCTGCTACCTGGTTGGTGGCCTGATCTACGCCGAGCAGCGCTTCTCGACCCTGGCCAACAAGGCCTTCTGCTCGCTGCTGTTCATGGCGTGCATCGCGCTGCTGATCCCGACGACGGTCTCGATCTTCTACGACGAGAAAGTCATGCCAGCGGCGTCGGTGCTCGCGCTGTCGAGGGCGACCGCGGTCGTGATGCTGCTGCTCTACTTCTCCTACCTCTATTTTACGTTGGGCACGCACTCGGCGATGGTGGAGGAGGACGCGAGGGTGTCTGCCCTCGCGACGAGGGCGTCGTCGATGGCGACTGGCCTAGGAGGAAACGGGAACGGAAACGGAAACGGAGATGGAAACGGAGGTGGAGGAGCGAACGCCGCCGACAACGCCGACGAAGAGGAAGAGGAAGAAGAGGAAGAAGAACAGGAAGTGCCCACGGTCTCCCTGCTCGGCTCCATGCTCTCCCTCACCGTGCTCACCGTCGTCATCTCCATCGCCTCCGAGGCCCTGACCGGCTCGATCGAGACCGTCGCGGCGCGGACGGGCATCAGCACGGCCTTCATCTCCGTCATCATCCTGCCGATCGCCGGCAACGCCGCAGAGCACCTGACCGCGGTCGTCGTCGCCGCGAAAGGGAAGATGGACCTCGCGCAGTCGATCGCGCTGGGGTCGAGCCTGCAGATCAGCATGCTGGCCCTGCCTTTCGCGGTGCTGGCTGCGTGGTGAGTTTTTAAGGGGGAAGAGAAAAAGAGAAGAGAAAGTTAAAAGAAAGAGAGCGACGAGCGAGAGAGGGAGAAAAAAAAACGAAATCGAAAAAACACTCACCCTCTCTCTTTCTTTTCCTTCCTTCCGCCCCCCTCTTGAACAACCCAAACCCCGAAAAACCTCCTTTTCTCAACAACAGGGCCATGGGCAGGCCCTACTCCCTCGCGCTCGACCCGTTCTCGGCCCTCGTGCTCTTTCTTTCCGTGACGCACGCCCACGCGACCTCGGCGGACGGCGCGTCCAACTGGCTGCTGGGAGTGCAGCTCATCGGCACGTACATCCTGATCGCGCTTCCCTTCCTGTACATGCGGGATTGAGTGTTTGGAGAGAGAGAGAGAGAGAGAGAGAGAGAGAGAGAGAGAGAGAGAGAGAGAGAGAGAGAGAGAGAGAGAG
>Ga0114918_10004566_pt1 | contig 12009 bp, 9 predicted proteins | sample LantaG_FD_87015 | JGI IMG/M metagenome (GOLD analysis project Ga0114918, IMG submission 87015) | Deep subsurface microbial communities from Baltic Sea to uncover new lineages of life (NeLLi) - Landsort_02402 metaG | ecosystem: Environmental > Aquatic > Marine > Oceanic > Sediment | place: Baltic... | reverse complement strand
TCAAGGGTCTTTTCCTCTTGTCAAATAGAGTAGTGGCCGTACTAACGATTACGCTATTACCTCATCGCTTTCTGGACTCTGCTGGTTTAAGCAGCGAGAGCGAGTGTTTCAGTTTCAGCAATTAAGCTTAGGTCAGATTGATAACGGGGCCATCTGACCAACCCCGACATGCAACTTCAATTGTCCCTATCCAGTCGAGACCTTTCATCCCCATTTAAATCTCATTTGCCATTCTTTGAACGACAATATATTACCACAAAATCATTAGCTTGCAAGAGATAATTTTTCAGCAAATCGTGATGCATGACTTCCATCACAAAAATTAAAGCCCTTATCTGCTACGTCTTTTCTTATAAACCTACCGCAGCATAGGCACTTAGGAGAATTAGCTCTTTCTTTGACAGCAAGTAATCTTGGATGTGATTCTGGAGGTGTTAAATTGCTTGGTGGTGATTCATGATCTTGTTCTGCAGCCTTAAAAACAAGCCAATTAATAAAAAGCTCAATTGGAATATTAAGAACTTGTCCCTGTTTTACCCCAAGAGTACCTAAGAAAATAATAAACTCTTGAAGAAGGTCACTAGCATTAATAAATCGATTAAACTCCCTGGTTGAACAAGCCTTATATACAACTTTGGCATTGGCGTCGATTACTTCAATACTACCATCCCTCTTCACCTCCAACTTTGCCCCGTTGGGAAGGTCAAAAGAAACCTCTTGCCCTTGTTTAATGGTATGACTATTGTGTTCTACCGATCCGTCACATCCAAAGACTTTATAGCTTCCATCTGCTTTTACATCAAGGACCGCACCATTAGGAAGTTCTATTTTTACTTCATCCCCATCTTTAAGTTTTAATTTACTCAAAGCTGCAGTAATATAAGAGCTATCAACAGCAGAATTAGCTGCAAAATAAAGATTAGAATTTGACCCATTATAATACTGATTAGTTGTTGCAGTTGAGGTTGTGCTAGTATTAAAAGAAGATGCAGGTAAATAATCTGTAGCGATAGTAGCTGTTGAACTCATAGGACTCATAGGACTCATAATATCTTTCCTTATTTTTGCCTTTACTTCAAAATAAGCAAATCCACGGTCATCTATTCTACACTTTACTTTTTCAAAATTAGTATTCCGTAAAACTACCGCTTCTGCTTCTTCGGGGGTACAAAACAACACTTCCTTGGCAATTTTCTCTTTATTCGTTAATTCTCTCCTAAGAGCTTCATATGACTCCCTTATCATCATATTAATATATTGTGTTTCTGGTTTTCTTTTATCGAGCTCTAGTTTGATTAAACTCATTTATCTCAATCCGAAGTTTAACCACTTCTCTCTGATAAATTCAGCAGCAGTAGATGTTTTCATAGGCAAAGCGTTGTGCTTCCAAACATGTCTTTTATCTATGTTCACTCTTTGCATCCTTGAATCCCATCGATCACTAGAAATTTTACCTTCTATTATGACTCGACAATGTTCATGACCGCAATATGGGCATTCAACGATATGATTTCCATCTATACTATGATCAAGTTCTGCGATAAAATTTTTACTGCAATTCGTACAATTCATATCAGTACGAACAGGACCATCATCCCAATGTAATTCATGCATAGTCATCTTCTTTTAAGCTTCGAGTTTATTAACTGCACACTGAATTCCCTCAATAAGAGCAGATCCAATTTTACCAATCATTGTTTTGGGTATGCGAGTTTCAATATCTTTTTCGTCTACCTTATGTCCAATGAGATCTCTGGATTTTGCAACTCTCTCTGCGGAAGTAAGAAGATCATGAGCACAGGCATGTCTTACTCCATCAGGAACACCCTCTTTTATTACACGATTCCAAGGGAAGGGAGTTTTATCATGCCAAGTCCATTTGATTTGATCTTTCTTTCCTTTAGGATCCCATGAGAAGTGAGCCTCAAATCCTTCTTGCGGCATTGAATCTCTGAATTCTACAGGAGGGGTTTTAGTAATATCAAAAACAGAATAAATAACTCTACCACCTTCAGTTGATTCTACAAAAATAAGACTACCATCATCATGCTCAGCCCAACAACCCATTGCCAACTCATCGTTATTACTAGCTTTTGCTCCAGGAACATCATTCGTAGACATTGTTTTCTCCTTAATGTCCTTGCATAAACAAGGGAAAAATATACATCATTGCTATTGGACTATTATACCCTTAGCATTCACAATATCAAATAAATTCTAAAAAAATTACATTGATAAGAGTTGTGCGTCTATATAAGTAAGAATATCATCGACAGTTTTAATCTCATCAGTAAGCTCATCAGGAATGTCGATACTCAATTCATCCTCGATTTCAAAGAAGAGATCTGCAAGCATTAACTCTTCAAAACCAAGATCCATAAACACATTTGATTGTCTATGAATTTTAGTATCTTCTTCAACAATCTTCTTAATGAATGGTTTAATCCGATCAAAAATCTTCTGTTTTCTTTCTTCTGCTGTTTCCATAATTTTTTCCACCTTTTCAGTAGCCATTATCAATTCCATATCATTTCTACTTTTATCAATTCTATAATCATACGGTATTACATTAACAACAATATGATTAATATTCTTATTACATCCTATAATTTGTGACGTATCTCTTTTGCTAAACGATTCAAAATCAATTCCAAAAAACTCAAGCTTTCTCATTGTATAAACACTATTCCACGGTGCATCATCTACAACAATAAAACAACCGTGTAAGTTTTGCTTTTGATCTGACCCTAACTTTTCAAATGCAACTATCTCATCAAAATAATCTTCAATACCAAGAATATCAATAATAATACTAGCTCTATTCCATTTACTGAATGTACATAAAATAACCTTCTTAAAATTTTTCTTACAATACGATAATAGGTGATCTGTATTAGGACGGAGAATGACATACTCTGAAGGTTCGTAAGATCCCAATTTAGGTATTTTTTTTATAAACTCATTTTCTTCGAGTTCTTCATTGTAGGCAGTATCTATCAATGTGCTGTCAAGATCGATAATAGCAATCATTTATCATTCCTCTACAAATATGATAACGCAAATACAACAATAAATGGATCTTTTTTAAAAATAGATACTTTATGTTCTGAAATTCTCTTTTTTTCTATTATTTAACTATATGGTAAGTAATCATTAACAACAATAAGATCGCTCAATTTGCCAGGAAAACACCAATGAGATCGAAAATTTTTGCATTACTGGCAACTATAATTATCATCGCTAATATTGTTCTTTTAGCCACCGATTTTGGATATAAAGTAAGCGGCTTCAATCTATTCCTACTTTCTCTAAATGTCGCAGCATATGGCTTAACTGTACTGATTTACCGGGAATTAATGATATCCCAGAAAAAAAAAGAAATCCTTGAAATATCGGAAAAACTCTCAAAATCAAGAGATAGATACAAACTATTCCTTGATAAAATTTCAGAAGGGGTTGTTCTAGTTATTGGACAGGACAATAATTGCCGTTATGTAAATAATGCATTTTTAATTTTAACAGAATTAGAAGAAGGAGATATAGTAGGAGAATCTATAAGTTCTATCTTTTCCTCAGATATCCCCAGGTTATCCACAAACGCTAAGACACAAATTCACACAAAATCAGGAAAAATAATAGATGTAATTATCTCTTCTATGCCTGTTCTAGTGCAAGAAGAGCAAGAAACTTTAATTAGCATCACAGATATCACAGAATTTAGAAAGTTAGAAGAAGCACTCAAAGACTCTGAACAAAAAGCATATGCGGCCTTTGATTCTAGCGATGCAGCAGTTATTATTGTTAATCAAAAGACCCATACCATATATAAGCTCAATGATGCTGCTTGCAAATTAACTGGATTTAAAAGATCTGAAATTGAAGGAAAAATATGCGACCATACTATTTGTCGATATTCAAACGAAAAATGTTTGCAAAGACTCGATGAAGTAAATTCGTTTGTTAAGGAAGAACAATTAGTCAGAAAAAACGGAACAAAAATTCCAGTTTTAAAGAGCATTTCAAGAATCTCTATTGATAAACAGATTTATATTGTTGAAACTATTATCGATATATCAACTAGAAAAAAGTTTGAAGAAGCAATATTTAGAAACCAAAAATTAGAATCTATTGGAACTCTTGCCAGTGGTGTTGCTCATGAATTTAATAATATTAATGCTATCATCAAAGGCATCATAGAAATGATCTTTATAAATGATGTCAACAATGATATTCCTACAAACATAAAAAAACAACTAAAAACCGTTCAAAAAATGATTGAAAGAAGTTCTACGTTAACAACCGATTTATTAGTGTTCTCTAACGACTCTCAAAATGGATATGATATTTTCAGACCGATAGATTTGGTAGATGAAATTATTGAGACGATACAGTCAGACCTCGAAAAATATCATATAGAAATAGATATAAAAATTCCCCAAGGAACCTGTGTTTATGCTAATCCAGATAAAATTCGTAGTGTATTTACAAATTTAATCTCTAATGCATGGCATTCTATGGCTGAGTCAAAAGAACGAAAACTAAGCTTAATTTGCAGTGAAATAGACGATTATGTAGAGTTCATTGTAAAAGACTCTGGATGTGGCATTTCAGAAGAGGAACTACCAAAAATATTTGATCCATTTTTCAGCAATAAGGGAATCTATGCATCTCCTGGATCTGCTCAATCTAATTTTGATGCTAAGGGATTGGGATTATCTATATGTCAAACAATAATGGAAAATCATCATAATGGAAAAATAGAAATCTCCAGCAAAATCAACGAAAAGACTGTTATCAAACTTCATATCCCAAAAGCTATAGATTTTCATTTTAAAGAAGATGCATTGCCGCAAGGAAAATCTCGTCTTATTGCAATCTTCGATCAATATCTTAAAATAGATGGCATATGCAAGAAAATATTTGATTTATGCGATTTTATCACTATATCAGTTCAAAGTGAAGAAGAACTAATTGGGTTGGTTGGAAATGTAGATTTAATTGTCATAGATAAAGAATCTATCTATCAAGAAGAAATTTTTGAGTGTCTAACATCTCAAAACAAAAAAACTCCCGTTATTCTTTTAGATGATCAAAATGACTCTCAATTACCACACAAAAAAGATTTAGGAATTAAAAATATTTGTTGTAGACCTTATTACTTTAGATCTATGGCATGGAATATTGATGATATATTAAGTTAATTACTTACAAAACTGCAAGCCTTTACTCTATAATTAACGACAATAAATTGGTAGATTATATAGTGTTTGAGTAAGCCCATAAAATCCATTATCAGTCACGGCACTAACAAAATTCATAGAAACTTCATTATTAGCACTTATAATAGGACCTGTTTGATGATTTGATTGCGATCCTAACATATAGCCATTAAGGATTGTTAAAGGTCCTATTTCCCATGAACCACCTTGAATTCTTCCCATAGCTGATGCATTATAAGTAGAATTATATTTTCCGTTCATAACTACACGATTATCATCTAGTGGGGTAATATATGTATTATCTATATCAAATCCATTATTTACAGAAGATCCGATTGTGATTCCTGAGCTAGTTACATCCATATAAAATGTTGTATTTCCTTTTGCAGCGAACAAGCGATATGGTTCACTAGTGGAAACAGAATCCATACTATCTATTGCGCTTACGAGTCCACTGACAGGAGTTAAGAATACAATATCATCAAATGTTCCGTTTAGTGTTATATGATAAACATTTGTACTTGAATTGGAATACATAACAGCAATAGGTCCAACTCTTCTAATTATTCCAATGTCACTATATGGCATAGTTGTCCAGTTTTTTATTGTAGAGTTAGAAAAGTCTTTTATTCGATATTCATAAACCAAATTGCCTGATTCTTTTCTAATTTGCAAAACTCTATTGCTTCCGATCTGACAACACTCAATGTCGCTATACCCTATTGAAGTACTTAAATATTCATCATCTAATTTACTCATATTGTTTGTTGCGTAATCATAGGAGTATCTGGTTATAGTAGTTAACAGAGTAGGCCAAGAAAGATTATGTTCAATGTAACTCATCATTATAACATTAGATCCTACCATGTTAACACATTTTGGATAAAAATCTCCAGAGCTTGTTAATCTATAAATTTCTTGTGAATTTGTTGAGAAAGAATCTGTCAAATCATTATATTTCAAAGAAGAACAATAAATTATATTTGTAGAACTTAATGAAACAGAATACAACAAAAGAGATGTATATGGAGATCCAGATGTTCCTCTATTTCCTGTAGATCTAGTTAAACCTAGTGAAGCTACAGGTGTTGCTTGTGACGATGGAGCTCCAAAAAATTCAGAAAAGTCAGAAGAACTTGAAGAGCTGGATGAGAAAAACGGTATAGAGGAACTGGAAGAACTGGATAAGAGGAATGGTATAGAGGAGCTTGAAGAACTGATAGGAATTGGAAAGGGAGCCCAAATTGGAGGTACATCTGGTCCTTGACCTAAAAGAAAATCACCTATATCGCCAGGGGAAAGAGAAACCCAATCGCCATCTTGGTAATATTGCAGAGATCCTTCAACAGGGTCTCCAATATATCTTACAACTCTACTTTTTTCGTTTGCCATTTCATTCTCTTACTTATTCAAAAATATTAGATAGAAGAACTAGAAGAAGATTGACCTAAATATTCCCACGTAGGACCTCTTGTTGTAGAGTGTGTCATCAGATATTGATTAAGTGAACCATTAGGTAAAGTAACCCATTGTTCACCATCCCAATACCGAAGATTTCCATTTTCTGGTTGAATAGGCCAGTATTTAACTACTTTGCTTTTCATTTTAAAATAATCCTAAAATTACGTTTTCTTAATAGCTTGTAGTACATGATATGGCGGTTTATTGTCTGCCGCAGCTGGATTTCCATTACCAACATACGAAGTTGCTGAAGAACCAGATGTATTTGACAAACTACCATTATGAACATGCGATGCTGCAGAACAATAGAATACTGGAGTTGAATCTATTTGAGTTGAAGCAGAAGTATTGCCCCATGAAGTTCCAGAATATGAATGAGTATGAACAGCCCCAGTATGAGAATGACTAGGATATGCTGTTGAATCTTCTCCACCAGTTCCACCAACAGAAACAGGATTATTTGTACTACGAGCAAATCTTCCTGAGAAATTTAGCGTTCCATTTGTACCATCACAAAGTTTCCATCCAGAAGGAGCAGAAGTTGCATTACAATATACAACCGAACCTGCTGGAAGCCAATTCGCAAGGTCTTCTGCTAATTCAATTATAGTTAATCCATAATATTGAGGCATATTAGGTACATTTTGAGCAGCATTTCCTGTTAAATTTTCATTATTATTTGACGAAGCTGGAATATTTATAGATGTATGTGTATGTGATAATATTGATACTTCTACACCCGTCATATATTGTGCTACAGCCTGATTATTATCTATTGGTAAACCAGTAGTTATTACTCTTGATACATGTGCATGAGTAACATTATGAGTATGAGATTTAAAACTCTTTGTCGTTGAACCACCAGTTGCACCAATGCTTTCTGCACCCTTACTACGAACCATTTTATTCCGTAAATCTGGTGTTCCTCCTGAACCATCACATACTAAACAATTACTTGGAACTGTACCGGCAGTATCATTCCAATATGCATAAAAAGATGTTGCTCCTCTAGCAAAAGATCCGGTTGGTAAAGCAGATGTAGGAATTACATGGGTTACAACTAAATACTCAGGTCTATTTTCAGATAAGAAGCTTCCACCTGAATTAAGTGCCATTGTTGCACTACCACTTGTTTTACTTGTAAGAGTATGAGAGTGAAATTTTGCCGATGCTGTAGCTAATTGATTTCCTAAGCTTGCTGAAGTACTAGGAGCTGTACCTGTCATTGAAGGATTAACTTCTGGATGAGTATGAGTAGAAGCAGAAGAATGACTATGAGCAGGAACCGTTACAGAATCTGATCCACCAGTACCACCAACAGAATAAGAACTACCGGCTCCAATAATTTCAACATTTGTAATATTAGGTGTATCTTTCGTACCATCACATACAACTAATCCATCAGGAACTACAGTATCATCATTCATTAATATCAATTTAGATGCAGCAACCGGAGGAACAAAAATAGAACTAGAACTTGAACTAGAAGAAGGAATAGGAGGAGGAATAAACCCTGAAGAGCTAGAAGAAGATGATGTTGGAAGTGGCAAATATTCCCACGCAGGAGGAGAATCAGTTCCATGAGTTACTAATACTTGGTCTATCAATCCGTTAGTAAGAATAACCCATTCTTCACCATCCCAATATTGTATATTTCCATCAGTTGGTTGAACAGGCCAATACTTAACAACTTTATTTTTCATTCCACACCCTCAAGAAAAACTATTATTTAAACTTTTTAAGTATAGCACTCTTAGCATCTTCTTTTGTCAGTTCTGGGTTTTCATCTTGTAAATCCATCAAGTACTCATTAACTTCTCCAACTTTAGGACCAGTCTTTATACTAAGAATATCCATCACTTCTTTTCCATTCAAAACCGGCTTAACTTTTGGTGTAATTACCGCATTCTGAAGAACATCAATCCTTTTTCTAAGTTCATCTATATATGGACTTGGAGGATTTTTTCCTTCAGAATCAGCTTTTGCAAGGTCTAAAACATCATCAAGATCATCACCTATTTCTCTAATAAATTTTCTTAAGGCTTTATCACTCGCTTTTTCGAGATTATGAGGACGCATATGATTACCTATTAATCTCAAAACCTTATCGATAGTCTTTTTATCAAACTTTAACTTTCTCAATATATCTTCAGCAATATCCAATCCTGCTTCTTCATGTTTAAGAAAATTAGTCTTACCTGTCACTTCATCTTTTGTCTTAGTCTTGGCTTTACCAATATCATGAAGAAGAGCTGCCAATTGAGCATGCACTGAATTTTTAGCCTTCTTGATAACATTAATTGTATGATCTATTACTTTATCATCTTTTACATCATCAGTATCAATATGATAAGGAGACTCATGACTAATATCTAATTTTCCCATCTCTTTCATAAGAAAAGAAACAGGATTAAGCTCTTCATCTTTTCCAGCCTCAACTTTATCAAATCCCAATTCCTTCATTAACGAAATAGCTTCGGGTAATTTTCCATATTTCATTACCTTTGTCAGTTCATCTCTTAATCTCTCCGCAGAAAGAATATTTAATCTATGAGCATTTTTCTTTGCGATTGCTTTAACATCCGCAGGAATATCCCAATCATACTTTACTTTGAAGCGAATAAGACGAACCATTCTAAGAGGATCATCTTCAAAAATAGTATTCAAATCAACTTCTGGATGTCCTCTAAGAACTCCCTTTTCTATATCACTTTTACTTACTCCTGTCAGATCTTTAATTTCTCCACTTGTCATATCCTTAAGAAGCATATTCGTTGTGAAATCTCGCCTTTTAATATCTTCATCTAGGGTTCCATATTGAGTAACCCGTTGTCTTGATTCTGGATCTGGGAATGCTTCTTTTTGAGTATCTGCAAATTCAATTTCTCCACCAGATGTTTTATATATCTTACCCTCAACTTCAACATCTCCATTTTCATCTGGGAAAAATTGAAGACTCCAAATAGGATATCCTGCACCAATTTGATGTGGTCTGTGAGTAGCAGCTTCACCCTTACTATTTTTTAAGGTATTGTGTAGAAATTGAGTAATCTTCTTAGCTCCACCCTTCATTTCAACAACAATATCAAGATCTTTAGCTTCAATTCCGGATTCTGGCTTAAGATCTGCTAAAATCTCATCTCTCACATAACCACCAACAGCATGAGCTTTATTTGCGAATTCTGTTCCTGGAAGTATAACTTTCAGAGCTTTCTCTGCTTCTTTCTCTGCATTTGTAGCAAGAAGAAGTTTTTGTGCAATACGAATATGTGTTTCCAATTTGCTAGCCACTTTTTCTTTTTTGGTCATTTTTAATTCCACTACCCAAAATTCTACTGGGATATTATTGTTCCAAGCAAGATTCATCCTTCGATTTCCAGAAAACCCATAATAAAAATCTTGAAACTTTATTAATATTGGTGCTTCTAGTTTGAGCTTCCCACTTTGAAGATCTTCTTTCATTTTGTTGTAGTTTTTAGCATACTGTTCATCTTTAATTTCATTGCTAAAATCTTTACTTTCAATCGTTATATTCTCAGATCCAACTAAATCTTTCTTACTCAGCTTTGTCATTTTTCCATTAGAAAGAAACGAATATAAATCATTACCTTTCTCAAATCTTAAACCCATTTTATCAAAGAAACGTTTAGTATAGTTATTCTCGAAATACTCACCTAACTCGTTCTTAAGATTTGGCTTTTTCCATATTATCTTTGCTGCTTTAACCATCTTTTTTTCTACTCTTCCTAATAATGTCCCATCAACAAATGGGTCAATTGCTCTGCTGATAGATCCTAAATTAACAGCAGCACCATATTGAAAACCTAATTTTCTTCCTTCAATTGCTGTTTCTTTTAATAATCCAAGTGCGTAACCATCACTAGGATATACAATAACATCATTTCCAATAAATTCTACTTCTTTTCCTTTAGAAATCTTTTTAATTAATTTATCGTATTCTGGACCAAACCCTCGAAAATGAACATAAGACAAACCAGATGTGTCAGCTCCAATTACTCCATACAAACGAGAACTTAATTTATCTTTTTCATTTGGAGTATATGCAAGCGACTCATCAGGAACCCAATACTGATAAGACATATCGTAGGCTATTTTCATTGCTCTGGTAATCATTAAATTAACCTATGCTATCAAGTTCTTTAATTACTTCTTTCATTTTTGTTGACTTATCATCGAGAGCATCAACTGTATCCTTAAGACCTTGCGTTAAACTAGACTCTGCACTGGTCATTGAATCTTCATCTTCGTCCTCTGCAACATCTTCATTTGCAACAGTAGGTTCAGCTTTGTTAGGAATTTTAATGGACTTCCTTGTTAAATCAGCTAAATGTTGTAAAGCTTCTTCTTCTGAATCATAAAATACAGCACCATCTTCTTCTCTCATCTCACTCTCCTTAGCAACCTTAAGACCTATTTCGTTAAGTTCTCCCTTCCAATCACCAACATCACGGTTACTTAAATCATCTAATTGGTGTTTGGAAATATCATGTCTTTCTCCAACATACTCTAACATATCTCCAGTTTGATGTGCTTCATTTAAAGCTCTATTAATACCAACTGTAATTTTTCCAATATCATCTACAGAACTACTAGAAATATCATGAAGAATTGAAGTACTTTCTTCTACTCGTTCTCTTGTAGCTTCTATTCCTTCTGACTTCCATTTATCTAACCATGCGGGAAAAACTAAATGTTTATAAATTGCAAAACCGAGATCATCTTTTACATAGTCTGGAAATAATGAATCCATAGCCTCTGATGCACCCCAATTATCCATAATATATTTCCAAACTTCTTCAGGATCATCTAAATATTCCAGTTCTTCTTCAAATTCGTCTTCATTATAATTTTCTCCTTCTTCTTCCATTTTATCATCTATAAGACGATTTTTTTCTTCTTGTCCGTATTCCTCAAGAAACTGACTAAGACTCCTTGAATCCTCTATGAACTTACCCATTGAATTGGCTACATCTTTATCAAAATCATCGCTAACATACCGATTATATTCTCCCTCAATAACGTCCATTAGGTCATCACCATAATCCTCAGCATCATCCATTCTAGATTTTGCCCAGGCATTTGCATCTAAAAGAGCATGTTTAGAAAGCCAATCGTCAAACACTTCTATTAAATCATCAGCAATTTCAGAAGCGATATCTTTTATCAGATCTTCCATTTTGGCAAGAATATTCTCATATCTTTTAGGATTACCTTCCCAATTACCAGGATTATTTTTCAAAGTATGATATTTATATTCAAGCTCATAAATAGCCTCAAGCTTATCAATTAAATCATCACCTAATTTGTT
>Ga0114918_10004565_pt1 | contig 12009 bp, 9 predicted proteins | sample LantaG_FD_87015 | JGI IMG/M metagenome (GOLD analysis project Ga0114918, IMG submission 87015) | Deep subsurface microbial communities from Baltic Sea to uncover new lineages of life (NeLLi) - Landsort_02402 metaG | ecosystem: Environmental > Aquatic > Marine > Oceanic > Sediment | place: Baltic... | reverse complement strand
TCTCTCTCTCTCTCTCTCTCTCTCTCTCTCTCTCTCTCTCTCTCTCTCTCTCTCTCTCTCTCTCTCTCTCCACTCAGGACCCTCTCTCTCGTCCCTCTCGACACTCCCTCTCTCCCTCTCTCAACCCAAAAAAAACAAAAGCGGCCCTCGCTTCCTCGCCCCGCGCCTCCCAGGCCGTCGTCTCCATCCCGGACCCGGACTCCCTCACCCGCCACTTCAGCTCCCGCGACTTTGAGCGCGGAGCGGGGACGGCCAAAACAGTCGAGGCCTTTGAGTTCGTGGTGCCGCTCCGCGTCGTCGCGCCGCGCGGCGTCGTCCCTGCGGACTGGGCGAGCGACTTCCGGTCGCTCTTGGGAAAGCGCGGGACGCTCGCTTTCGAGGCCCGAGCGCAGGTCTCGGACATCGTCAAGGAGCTTTCCTCGCCCGAGAGGGGCCGGGAAGAAGAAGAAGGCGGAGGAGGAGGAGGGAGCGGGAGCGGGAGCGAGAGGAAGAGGAGGAGCGCGGCGGGGAAAGGGGCCCCGAGGAGGACGCGCCGGCACGAGAGCGCCGCGACCGCCGACGCCGTCTGCCTCTCGGACCAGTGGCTCGGCCCCGCGGTCGCTCGAGGGCTGATCCGGCCGATCCCCGGGGCGGAGGAGCAGCGGTGGTGGGTGAGTGGAAGCAGAGGGAGACGAGAATGCGGACGGAGACGGAGAGGAGAAGAGGAGGAAGGTGGGAGGAAAGACAAGCTCACCCCCCCTCCCTTTCCCCCCAAAAAAACCCAACATTTTCTCTTCAGCGCGACCTCCCCCCGCGCTGGCGCTCCCTCTGCTTCCGCGACGCCTCCACGGGCCGGCGAGTCCCACTCGGAGACCCCATAGGGGCGATCTTCGCCGCGCCCTTCCGCTGGGGCTGCACGGTCGTCGCCTTCCGCGGCGCGAAACTGGCGAGCGGCGGAGAGAGCGGCGACGAGACGCTGTCGGACTGGGGCGACCTCCTGCGCCCCGAGCTCCGCGGCCGCGTCGCCTTCTCCGACTCGCCTCGCGACCTCCTGACCGCCGCGCTCGGCCTCCTCGGCCTGCCTCCCTCTCCCCAGCCGGGCACGGAAGTCGACGCGAGAGCGCTGCGCGGCGCCGTGCAGGCTCTGAGGAGGCAGGCCTTGACCTTTGACGGCCGCGACCACGCGCGGGCGCTCGCGGCCGGCGACGCGCTCGCAGCGGTCGGCTCCTCCTCTGACCTCGTGCCGCTCGCGCTCCGCTCCGGGGCCGTTTCCCTGATGACGCCGGCGAGCGGCACGGCCCTGTGGGCGGACCTGTGGTGCGTCCCTGCGTTCGCCGGGAGCCCCTCCCCGAAGGGGGCGCGAGGCGGGAGAGGAGGCGAAGGGGCCTCATCTCCCCCCCCGGCGTCGAGCGGCCCGTCGCCGCTGCTGCCCGCGTGGTTTGAGCTCGCTCTCACAGAGTCCCGCGCCGAGCCCGGGCGCGGGCTGAGGGGCGGCGGGGGAGCTTCGCCGCTTCTCTTGCCTCCGACGCTGGAGGAGCAGCTGCTCGCGCAAGAGGAGGAGGAGGGCGAGGGGAGGAGCAGGAGGGGGAGGTGGTGGCAGGTCTGGAGGAGGGAGCCCCCGGGGTCGCCTGCTCCGTCTCGTTCCCACCGTCGTCGATCGTCGCTTCCTCCTCCTCCCGTGCCCTCGGACCGCGCGGAGAGGGCCAGGGCCGCCCTCATCGTCGGCGGCTCCCTGCCGTCGCGGGAGGTGCTCTCGAGGTCGGACTTTTGCGTCCCGGCCGCGGACGAGAGGATCGAGCGGGCGTTCAGGGAGGCGCTGCGGCCTTGAGAGGCAAAGTTGAGAAGGAGGGTTTTTTTTTCCGGTCTTCTCAACTCTGTTTTTATCAGTGTTTTTTTTCTAGTTTTACAAATTGTCAGTGCTTTTATCTCTTCGATCAGATATTCGGAATTCCAGAGGATATCAGCTCGCACACTTCCAGTTGGTGGCCTGTTTTTGGTTGGTTTGGGGAGGGGGGAGAGTAGAGAGAGAAGGAGAGAGAGAGAAGGAGAGAGAGAGAAGGAGAGGGAGAAGGAGTGAGCGAAGAGAGAGGAGTAAGCGAAGAGAGAGAAGTAGCGTGAGAAAAAAGAAAAAGAAAGAGAAGGAAAGGGAAAAGGAAGAACAAAACAAAACTCACCCTGTCGATGACCGTGATGACTCCCGTGTCCGAGGGACACGCCTTGAAGACGGCCTGGAGCGCCTTGAAGGGCTCGCCTTCATCGTCCCCCGGGACGTCCGCGTCGACGACGAGCTTGTCGCAGACTCCGCCGGCGCCGCCGCCGCCGCCGCCGCCGCCGAAAGAGGCCCCGCTCGCCCTGCCAGCGACGCCGCCGACCTCGCTCTTTCTTTTGACGACGGTCCCGCTCCTCAGCGCCTCCTTCACCTGCCTCTCGGAGACGAAGCGGCACTCCATGCGCTGCCTGGCGTGCTGCGTAAAGTAGAGCGGTCGCGAGGCCGCGCGGGACAGGGCGTCACCGGCCCTCTTGGTCGCGGCGAGGGAAGTGAGCAGGGACTTCACAGCGACGCCGATTATCGAAGCGCCGGCGGCGCAGGCAATCGTCACGAACAGCGTCCGCCCTCCCTCTCCGGGGCGCGGCTTCTTCTTCTTCTTGGCCTTGCCCTTGGGAGCTTCGGGGCGCTTGGCTCGAGGCGGGCCGGCGTTCGGCTTCGTGCTGATGCGCCGAGGAGGCATCGGAAGTCGAAGGCAATCGAAAAGAAAAGAAAAAAAAGTTGACGACGGAACGCTCTCGACAAAGATGAGTGTGAGAAGAGGTCCTCTCGGCCTCGGCCTCTGTCATCTCCTTCTTCAAGGAACGCCGTCGTCGTCGCCCGAGCCTGCCTCCTCCTCTTCGTCGCAATAACCGTCGCCGTCTTCCCCGTAATCTCCGTAGCTGCCCCCGAAGGCGACCCTGCCGGCGGCGACAGCTGCGACCGCGGCCATGGCTGCCAGCGGCAAGCCCGCGAGCGCTGCTGCCCTGGGGGAAAGAGCGACGACGTCGTCGACGCCGCCGCCTTTCTTCAGCGCCGCCGCCAAGGAGGTCAGCGCCTTGGACCACAGCGCCGCCGCGGCATCCCCGGCGCGCGGCGCCAAGGCGTCGAGAAGCAGCTTCGACTCGTACAGCAGCGCCGGCGGCAGGCGCGCGAAGAGCGCCTCGCGCGCCGGGCGCGAGAGCACGTACGCCGCGGCTTTTCTCAATACCTCCGCGGCGCCGACGGCGCCCACGAGGCTCCTGGGTGAATCAGAAGCTCCGGCGGCGATGGCGACGAAGACGAGGCCGAGCGAGGCGGCGACGGGCTGCGCCGAGAGCGCCACGACGGGGCCCAGAGCGTCCAACGCCGCCCGCGTCGCTCCGGCCTGCAGCACCGCGGTGGCGACGGCGGACGCCACGGATATCTTGGCGAAGGCGGCCTGGCGGTGCGCCGAAGACGACGACGAAGAGGCGGCAGAATGACGGCGACCCGAGGCGGAAGCGGAAGCAGGAGAAGCAGAAGAGGCGGCGGCGGCGACGGCCGAGGACCTCAAGAGGTAGCCCCACGACGACAGCGCCGACGTCGTCGCCATCGCGAAGGCGAGGGACCGTACCCGCGAGTCCGCGGCGGCGGCGGCGACGCCCTCCCGGGCCCGGTGGAGGAGCGAGGAGCGGAGGGACGCGCCGATCCCTGCTGCTGCGGTCGCCTTCCCGTCGGGGCCGCTGCGGCGGCGGAGCGGCGAGGGGGTCGAAGGCTCCTCCTCCTCCCTTGCCCCTGCTGCTCCCTCCCCGGTCCTCCTCCTTGCGTCCCTCCTCCTCCTGTTCCTCTCGGCCAGCGCCGCAGCGGCGACGGAGGCAGCAGACGGAGAGAGCAGCAGGCCGCACGCCCCGCCCTCGACTCCTCCCGATCCTCGTCCTCCGTGCTCGAAGTCGTCGGCGGTGCCCGAGCTCGAGGGAGTCATCCTCGCCGCCTCGAGGGACGAGAGCAGCATCAGGAGCGCCGAGGCCGCGGCGGGGGCCGCCAGGGCCGCCGCGGAGGGAAGAGCAGAAGAGGAAGAGGAAAAGGAGGAGGAAGAGGAAGAGGGGGCTCCTCGCCGCTGCAAGACCAAAGAAGCCCACGCGGCGGCGGCGCCGGCGCCGGCGAGCTGCCCGAGCGTCGCCGCCGCGCCGAGCGCGCCGACGGCGCCGGCAGTCGCCCTCCCGCCCAGACACTGCGCCGCCCGCGCCCAGAGCGCCGAGTTGGCCGCAACGTTTGCGGTGGTGTGCCAGATGAAGTAGAAGCCGCGGGCCGGGAGGAAGAGGGAGGAGGAGGAGGAGGAGGAGGAGCTCCCATGCTCCAACCCCGGGGACAACGGCGAAAGAGGCGGAGAGGGCGAGGAGAGGAGCAGCAGCAGGAAGCTGGCGGCCTGCGCCAGCGCGAGCGCGCCGAGGCCGCTCGCCAGCGCCGCTCCCCTGGAGCTCATTCGGGGTCCGCCGCCGCCGCCGCCGCTCGAGGCTCCGGGTGGCCCCCTCGAAGGGGAGGTCCTCGCCCTGCTCCGCCTCGCCGCCCCGCGCGCCTCGGCCGCCGCGGCAAGCCGCTCGAAGAGCCGCGGCGGCCGCGCGAGCAGCGCGCCGGCCAGCGGCGCCGCCGCGGCCGACAGCGGCAGCGAGAGCAGGAAGAGGTTCGGAAGCGCGGCCTGCGGGAAGCTCGCGCCGCAGTCGTCCCGCAGGGGCACGGCGGCGAAGTAGCTGGCCAGGGAGAAGAAGAGGGCCAGCGAGGCGTGCTCGAGGGTCGGGCCGGCCTGAGCGCGGGGAGGGGAGGGGGAGGGGAGGGAGGGAAAAAAAGAAGTGAGCGTGATTGAATTGTCTCGCGTCCGATTCCCCGAACGGAGCGCTGGGCAAGTGCGCCCGCGGGGAGCCCTGGAGCGAGTGCAGGCGGGCAAGTACCGTCACGGAGTGTGTACCTCTGGTCGCAGAGAAGTGAGCCGCAGCAGCCTGGCCCGGAGCCAGGCGCGAGCATTCGTGCTCGCGTGTATTCGATGCTTTTTTTTCTCCCGGCGAGAAAATGAATTCTTCTCACTTTTTTCGCTTGCCCTTCTTCAGACGAGAGAAGCGAGCGAGAGAATTAACGAGAGAGCGTCGGCCTTTCCCCCCCACGATGCGTTCCACGGGCGTCGCTTCGACGTCGGCGCCGTCAATGTCGACTTCGTCATCGTCCTCTCCCTCACAGCAACAGAGAGCGGGGTGGCGAAGTGCTAGGAGAGCGCCACTGGCGCCGACATTGCGACGACGGCGCCCTTCTTCTTCTTCGCCGATGACGGTGGCGTCATCATCGTTCCCGGACTCGAATGCTGCTGCTCCATCGTCGTCCTCGTCGAGCTCCGCTTCCTTCGCCGCTCGGGCGACGGCCACTAAGAACAAGAACCCGACGCTCGACGAGATCGTCACGGCGGAGGCGCTGGCGGTGAGTGATTGGATGTTTGTTTTCTTCGCCACTCGTCGCCGAGCATGCGGGTCGACAATTTCGGCGGCGGCTCTTCTTCTTCAGTTTGCGCTCTACCGCGCTCTTCTTTTTTTGCAGAATCCAACGTCATCAATGCGTGAAGAAGCCTCTTGGGTCGCCGCGCCCGTGGCTAATTGGAACTTTCCAGCTCGAGAAAGAAGAGAAAGACGATTGTGATGACGACGATGAGGAATAAGAAGGGGAAAAAACTCACCCTCTCGGCCTTGACCTCGACCACCTTCTTCCCTCGCGTCCTAAACAAACAGGCCGAGCTCGGCTCCGACGGCGACTTCTCCAACTCGTCCTCCGCCGCCGCCGCCTCAGCTCGCAGGGTCGTCATCCCCAAGCACGGCGTGGGAATCCGCGTCGAGCAGCTCTACAAGAGGTACGACGCGCTCCGCGCCGGCGGCGAGTCGTTCGTCGGCGCCGCGGGCTTCGACCTCGAGATCGCGCCCAACAGGCTGACGGCCCTGGTGGGCCCCTCGGGCTCGGGCAAGACCACCTTTCTGAGGCTGGTCAGCGGCCTCGAGGACCCCACCAGCGGGCGCGTCTTCCTCGGCGGCAGAGACGTGACGGACCTCTCGACGCGCGAGCGCCGCGTCGGCGTCGTCTTCCAGGGGTACGCCCTGTTCAAGCACATGACGGTCGCCGACAACATCAAGTTCGGTCCTCGGATGCTAAACCTCCCCGGAGACCCCGACGCGCGCGTGCGTGACCTCCTGGAGCTGGTCGAGCTGCCGCACGTCGCGAAGCGGTACCCCGGCCAGCTGAGCGGCGGGCAGAAGCAGCGCGTCGCGCTGGCGAGGGCGCTGGCGGCGGAGCCCAGGGTGCTGCTGCTCGACGAGCCGTTCTCCGCGCTCGACCCCGAGGTCCGCGCAGCGCTGCGCGCCGGGCTCCGGGACGTGCTGCGCCGCGCGGGCGTGACCGCGGTCATGGTCAGCCACGACCAGGCCGAGGCGTTCGAGATGGCCGACGACGTCGTCGTCTTCCGGCGCGGCGCGCCCGCGGCACGCGGGGCCCCGGGCGACCTGCGGTCGGACCCGGGCTCCCCGTTCGTGATGGATTTCGTGCACGAGGCCAACAAGCTCCCGGCCGGGTGCGCGCTGGTGCGCCGCAGCGGGTTCGCGACGCGGAAGCAGGGCGCGATGTGCGCGCCGTGCGACGTCGAGTGCATCCAGAGGATCGACGATTCCTCTTCCTCTTCCAGCAGCTACACGCCCGTCACGGTGCTCGACAGGTCATTTGCCGGAAACGTCATTAAGTACCGGATCCGGTGCGAGGGGGAAGGCGGCGAGCCCGGGGTCGAGCTCGAGGCGCACGTCCCTTCCAACGCGACGGCGCTGACGCCGGCTGGGGCACGGGGCGGCGGCGGCGGCGGCAGGAGGAGTGGACAGGAAGGAGGAGGCTCCTCTCCTTCTTCCCCGCTCCTGGAGCAGCTGGAGGTCGGGTCCAGGGCCTATGCGAGGTGCCCTCCGGACAGGTTTATGGGGTTCCAGGCCGAGGACCTGGAAGCGTGAGAGGGAAGCGTGAAAAAAAAAGAAGAGGGAAGAGGGAAGGGAGGGGAGTTCAAACAAATATTTTGCAAAAGACAACAAAACTGTTTCGTTTTCTCTTTCTTCTTCACAATGACTCAACTCGGCACCGTCCGCTCGACATGCAGTAGCGACGACGCGTAGCTCGCCGTGGCCGAGAGGGGCCGCGCCAGCCAGGAGATCCATCCCTGGTCCTCCTCGGACGAGGAAGGAGGCTGTTGCTGCTGTTCTGCTGTCGCCGCCGCCGCTGCCGCCGCCCCTCCTCCGAATCCTCCGCCGCCGCCGCCGCCGCCGCTGCTCATCCTCGAGAGCCTCGCGATCGCGCCATCGACGACGGCAGAGACCGAGGCCGGAACCGCAGAGAACGTAGAGGACCTCCTCCGAAGGGCAGCGCCAGCAGCAGCAGCAGCAGCAGGGATCTCGCTGCTGCTCCTCCAGAGGCCGCCGCTGCCTGTGCCCGCGGTCGTCCTCGCAGGAGGGACCGGCCGCGCAGGCGAGGCCGGGAGGTCCCCGCCGCGCTCTTCCGCGTGCCTGGCCACGAGCCTCTTCGCCAGATCGTAGAGCTCCGGCCTGTTGACCAGCCTCCGCCGCATCTCCACGCCGGCCTCGCCGCCGCCCCCGCCTCCGCTCCTCCCCGTTCTCGCGGCGGCGGCGGCTCCGGGGGCGGCGGCGGCGGCGGCGGCGGCTCCGGGGGCGGCGCCGTCGAAGCCCCCCTCCCCGCCCTCCCCGGGAGAGAACCACGACGCCATCACGGCGTCGATCCCCCGCTTGATCGACGGCGCCAGCACGCGCAGCACCCACGCGACGAGGAACGACGGGACGAAGGGCAGCCGCGGGTCGAGCGTGACCAGCAGGATCCCCCGCGTCCTCTCCGCGCCGGTGGCGGGGCAGGGGCGGATCGGCGCGAGCACGATGCAGGACCCCGGGAGGACCAGGACGCGGTGCCTCCTGGCCGCCGCCGCGGGGAGGTCGAGCGAGACGGGGTCCTTGTCGCCGCGGTCGTCTCCCGCCCCCGCCGCCTTCTCGCGCGGCCAGCTCTCCAGGCAGACGACGGCCCCCCTCGCGCTCGAGTCGTAGCCGTCGTGGCCGCGCACCCGCACGCACGAGTCCATCTGCGGGAACGGCCTCGGGCTCCACTGCGACGCATAGTAAAAGGAGCAAAAGGCGGCGGTGCGGGCGACGACCGCGGCGTCGACGACAAACCTGTTCCACCTCGGCGCCAGGTCGATCTCGGAGCAGAGCGCCAAGAGGTGCTCGAGCGGCGCCAGGATCGTCGCCTCGAAGCGCACCGTGTGCTCGCTCGTCCCCTTGATGTGGCGGTACCGCACGCGCAGCGTGTCCTCGTCGGCGGCGGTGACGAAGCCGGGGGCGTCTCCGCGGGCGTCCTCGTCGAAGTTGGCCAGGGCGACGCGGAGCTCGGCCGCGCGGTCCAGCGCCACCGCGACGTCGATGCCCAAAGGGTTGAAGTTTTGTCCTTCGGAAGAAGAAGAAGAAGAAGAGGAAAAAGGAGAGAGTTTGGCACACTCCTCGGCGAGCTTCTCGGGACTGATGCCCTCGCGGGCGCAGAGAGAAAGGATCGCGGCCTCGGTGTCGAACGTCCTCGCCTCTGCCGCGGCCGCGGCGGCTTCCCTGAGGAGGGGCTCGTGTCGCCGGAGCCAGAGCGCGACGGGCAGGGTGAGGTCGTCGCTCCCTCCTTCTTCTTCTCCCGCCGCCGCAGCCTCCACTCTTGCTTTCTCTGTCGCAGGCAATGGCGGCGGCGGCGGCGTTGGCCCCGAGGAGGGCGGGCGCGGCCTCCTCCGGCCCCTCCGGTCGGCGGGAGGGGTCGCCGGGAGAGCGGCGGCGGCGGCGGCGGCGGCCGCCGGGGCGTCTCCTCTCCCGCCGGCCGCTCCGGCCAGCGCCTCGACCGCGGCGAGCAGGACCGCGTGGTCCTCCTCCCAGAGCCTCTCGATCTCCGCGGAAGAGAGAGAGGAGGAGGCGGGAGAGGAGGAGGGGGGGGGAGCGGCTGCTGCTGCTCGCGCGTGCTGCTGCCTGCGGGCGACCGTGGCCTGGAGTCGAGTGAGGGAGGCGTTGACGGTCGCTTTCGAGGGCGGCGAGGAGGTCGGGGCCGTCGTCAAAGGGATTTCGAGGTTCGATTGCGAGCTCCGTTTCCCTTTCCTGTCCTTCGAGGCCGCTGCCGACGCTCCAGGGGAGGCTTGTCCTCTGTCGGAAGAGCCTGCTGGTGCGGGAGTCGAGGGCAGCGACGACGGAGCGGGGGCCGAGGAAGACGAGGGAGCATCGGGAGGACAGAATGCAGAAACTCCAATGCCGTTTCCGTCGCCCGCCGGCGCCGACGCCGGCGCCTTTGAAGGTGTCGCCGAGCGCCTGCGGGGGAAAAGCGCGCGCGCCATTTCGAGGAAGAGAGAGAAGATGAGGAGTTGTATGCGCGTGACAGGAGAGAGCTCGTCTTGAAGAAGAAAGAAGAAGCGAGAGCGCGGGAGACAGCCGAACAACAGATTCGGAGGGCGGGGTGCCGCGTTGCTCGAGGCCTCGAAGGCCGGCTCGAATTTTTGGTTTTTGAGCTTGCGGGTGGGCGCTGCGGCTTGCTTCTCAGCGCTTTTTTTTCTTCAGAAATCGACACAGAAGCAACGAGCGCTCGACTCGTAGTTCCCCCTCTTCTCTCGCTCTGTCATCAGAGCGATGGAGCGCAAGCGCAAAGTGGATCTGGGCGACGACGACCCTTCTCCCGCAGGTGCAGCGGGAACGTCGGGCGGCGGCAGCGACTCGGCGCGGAAGAGGCAGGCCAACGGAGGCGGCGGCGGCGGCGAAAACGGCAATGCTCAGGCGGCGGCGGCCGCCAACGGGAAGCACATGCGCGAGTTCGACGAGAGCGCCACCGTCTCGCCTTACACGGGCAGGGACTACTCGAAGAAGTACTTTGACATCCTCGAGAAGAGGAAAGGTAAGTAAAGCGATGGGAGAAGAAAGAGAGAGGGCGAGAGAGGAGGAAAGAGAGAGACAGAGGGCGAGAGAGGGCGAGAGAGTTTTTTCTTTTTTCCTCATCGACTAGCCAACAACGGGGACAAAAAAGGAACTCAACCTCGTTCAAAACTCCAACTCTCTCAACCCTTCCAAATCACGACTTAGGCCTCCCCGTCTGGCAGGCCCGCCAGGACTTCCTCTCGGCCCTGAAGTCGTCACAGACCACGATTCTTGTCGGAGAGACAGGATCGGGCAAGACGACGCAGATCGCGCAGTTTGTCGCCGATGCCGGGTTCGCGAGGCCCGCGACGGCGATGGTGGCCGTCACGCAGCCTCGCCGCGTCGCCGCGATGAGCGTGGCCCGCCGCGTCGCCGACGAGATGGACGTGACGCTGGGAGACCAGGTTGGCTATTCCATTCGGTTTGAGGAATGTTCGGGCCCCAAGACAGTCATCAAGTTCATGACCGACGGGATGCTGCTCCGAGAGGCGATGACCGACCCGCTGCTCTCCCGCTACTCGGTGATTATACTCGATGAAGCCCACGAGCGCACCCTGGCCACCGACGTGCTGTTCGGGCTGCTCAAGGGCGTTCTGAGCAGGAGGGAGGAGCTGAAGATGGTGGTCATGTCCGCGACGCTCGAGGCGGAGAAGTTCCAGGTGAGGTAGTTTTTTCTTTTCGGTTTTTTTTTCGGACTTATTCTTCTCATCTTTCTATCTCCCCGTTATTTTTCTCACCTTTCTCTCCCCTCCTCCCTCCCGCCACCCAGGGATACTTCGAGGACGCGCCCCTGATGCGGGTCCCGGGGCGCCTCCACCCCGTCGAGGTCTTCTACACCCAGAAGCCCGAGCCCGACTACGTCGAGGCGTCGGTGCGCACCGTCGTCCAGATCCACCAGTGCGAGCCCCCGGGCGACGTCCTGCTGTTCCTGACCGGGGAGGAGGAGATCGAGGACGCTTGCCGCAAGATCCAGAACGAGGTCTCGAAGCAGGGCAGGAACGTGGGGCCCATCGCCGTATACCCCCTCTACTCCACGCTGCCCCCGGCGCAGCAGCAGCGCATCTTCGACCCGGCGCCCCCGGCCGCGAGGGAGGGGGGCCCCCCCGGGCGCAAGATCATCGTCTCGACCAACATCGCGGAGACGTCCCTGACGATCGATGGCATCGTCTTCGTCGTCGACCCGGGCTTCGTCAAGCAGAAGGTGTACAACCCGCGGTCGCGCGTCGAGAGCCTGCTGGTCTCGCCGATCAGCAGGGCGTCGGCGCACCAGCGCGCGGGGCGTGCTGGGAGGACGCGCCCGGGGAAGTGCTTCAGGCTCTACACGGAGGCCAGCTTCCACGGCGACCTGATCGAGCAGACGTACCCGGAGATCCTGAGGAGTAACCTGGGCAGCGTGGTGCTGCAGCTGAAGAAGCTGGGCGTCGACGACCTGGTGAGGGGTCGTTTTTTCTTTCTTCTTCTTCTTTTGATTTTTACAACCCAACCCTTGTTTTTTTTCTCAACGTTCGAGACAAAAAAAAACTGGGAGAAAGGGAGGAAAAGAAAACTTCCAAGAAGCGCGGTGACGATAAAACCAACATTCCTCGTTCTGAGACTTGATGCGGGGGAGCCAGGGGGGCAAGAGCCCTTCTGGATCACTTCCCCGAAAACATGCGGACGACGTTTCAAATTACCATACCATAGAATCCGAGCGCTTTTTCCAAGTTTTTTTTCTTTTCGACCTCGACCTCGACGTCCTCCTCTTGTTCTTTCTTTCCTTCCTCTCTTTCGCACCCCCCACCCCCACACCCCCACCCCCTCTTCTTCTACTTTTTGGCCGGTGACGAACCATAACACGTTAACATTAACCTTATCTACATTGGACCGACGCCCCCTCGAGGGAGGGAAAAAGAAGCGAAAAAATCGAAAGTTTCGTCTTCCTCCTCCAACAAAAAAACTCGTTGTGGGCGGCTGAGTTGAAGTGACACCCGAGGCCAAGTTTGTTTTCACCCTCTTGCACTCTTTACCCCCCCCCCCCCCCCCCCCCCCCTCCCCCCCCCTCCCCCCTCCCCC
>Ga0114918_10004564_pt1 | contig 12011 bp, 9 predicted proteins | sample LantaG_FD_87015 | JGI IMG/M metagenome (GOLD analysis project Ga0114918, IMG submission 87015) | Deep subsurface microbial communities from Baltic Sea to uncover new lineages of life (NeLLi) - Landsort_02402 metaG | ecosystem: Environmental > Aquatic > Marine > Oceanic > Sediment | place: Baltic... | reverse complement strand
GGCAAGACGGTGGCCCTGGAGGAGGTGCAGGCGCTGGTGGAGGAGACGAGCCGGCGGCTGGCGTCGTGGGCCGGCCCCCCGGGGCAGGCGGAGGCGGCGGTGCGGACCCGGATGGACGACCTGTCGGCCCGTCTGGCGCAGCGGCTGCGCGGCCTGCTGGGTCGGGCGGACATCTCCGGCGACATCGCGCTCGGCGAGGTCACGCTCGCCGTCGCCGACCTGGGGGCGACTTACACGCTCGGCGGCTTCGAGGCCGAGTGCTCCCTCAGCCGCAGCCGGTTCGACGTCCCGCGGTTCAGCTGCCTCCTGAACGAGGGGGCCGTCTCCGGAAAACTGACGCTCGATTTTGCGACCGAACCCCCCGTCCTTTCGGTGGCGTTCGCGGCCGAGGATCTGAAGATGGGCGACAACCTCAAGCCGTTCATCGACCGCACCTTCCCCGGAATGGAGGAGTTCGGGCGATACACGCACACCGAGGCGCTGACGCAGGAGTTGGTGAAAGGCTCCGTGCCCGTCGGCCGAGGCGAGACGGTCCTGACGGACGGTCTGTTGAAAGGGCCCGGTGCCCCGGACTACGTCACGAATCTCCTGCCCGGGCTGAAGCTGACGACTTACCGCTTCAATCGCATGAGCAACGTCTTCGAGCATATGCCGAACGGCGACGTCGAAAACCGCATGATCTTCGACGGCCAGCAGTACGACATTTTCATGTTCGGCGTGACGCGCGCGGGCGGCGTTATCAACTACACGCTCGGCGTGGACCTCTCGGTGAGCCTCGGCTCGAAGGTCTGGAGCCGCACCCTCGACCAGGGGAAGATCCCTCTGATGCACTACACGGGGCGGATCGTGGGGACCCAGTACGTCCCGCCGGGGCCGGAGATTTCCTACGTCCTGCCGCACGAACTCGCCTACGACCTGTTCATCCGGCGAAACCTTTTGTTCCAATTGCTCGCGCACCTCGGCGAAAAGCCGCCCGACCTGGGGAACCCCCCGCCGCCCCCCGGCCGCGGGCCGACGCGAGCGGAACCGTAAATGGCCGACGGGTGCACCACAAAAAAGTGGCAGCATCCAGGGTGCCACCGATTGCTTGTCAATCGGTGGGCTGATGTGCAGCACACGGTTTGACAAGCAAACCGTGGCACCCGCCGGCCGGAGAATCGCCGCTTTTTTGTGGTGCACACATGGCCGGCCACGACCTTAGAGCGTTCATCGCCCGCCTGGAGTCGGCGGGGCAACTCGTGCGCGTCCGGGCCGAGGTCTCGACGGACCTGGAGATCGCCGAGATTGCGAGCCGACTCGCGGCGCGCGGCGGGCCGGCCGCCCTCTTCGAGAACGTCGCCGGACACACGATGCCGGTCCTCGTCGGCGCGTTCGCGTCGATGGAGCGGATGGCCTGGGCCCTCGGGGCCGAACGCATCGACGAGGTTGCTGATCGCGTCGGCCGCCTGGCGGCCACGGTCCCCCTGGCCTGCCATGAGCCTCGCCGAAGGGCGGGCGGCGCCGGCCTCGCGGCCAAGGTGAAGGCCCTCCCGAAACTCCTGGAACTGGCGCGTCTGCGGCCGAAGACCGTCCGCTCCGGCCCGTGCCAGGAGGTCGTCCGCACCGACGACGCGGACCTCGGGCGCCTGCCCGTCCTGCGCTCGTGGCCCGGCGACGGCGGGCCGTTCATCACGCTCCCGCAGGTTTACACGGCGGATCCGGACGGGAAACATCGTAATGTGGGAATGTATCGGCTCCAAGTCTTCGGGCCGCGCCGGCTCGGCATGCACTGGCACCGCGACCACGACGGGGCCCGCAACTACCGGGCGTGGGCCGGGCAAGGCCGGGCGATGCCCGTCGCCGTCGCGCTCGGCGGCGACCCGGTTCTCACCTATGCCGCCACCGCTCCGCTGCCGTACGGCATGGACGAACTCGTGTTCGCAGCCTTTCTGCGCGGCGAGGCGGTCCACGTCGTGCCCTGCAAAACCGTCCCCCTCCTGGTCCCCGCCGACGCCGAAATCGTCATCGAAGGAACTGTGGACCCCGAGGAGCGGGCGGTTGAGGGCCCCTTCGGCGACCACACCGGTTATTACACGCCGGCCGACGAGTACCCCGTGATGCGCGTCTCGGCCGTCACGCACAGCGCGGACGCCGTCTATCCGGCGACCGTCGTCGGGCGATTCCCGAAGGAGGATTGTTACCTGGCGAAGGCGACCGAGCGGATCTTCCTCCCGGTCATCCGCACCGTCGTGCCGGAAGTGGTGGACATCAACCTGCCGCTCTTCGGCGTCTTTCACAACTGGGCGTTCGTCTCGATCCGCAAGAGCCGGCCGGGCCAGGCGCGCCAGGTCATGCGCGCGATCTGGGGCCTGGGGCAGTTGGCTTACACGAAGTTCCTGGTTGTCGTGGACGAGGGCGTCAACGTCCACGACTCGGACGAAGTCTTGTGGCGCGTCGGGGCCGAGGCTGACCCGCGCCGCGATACTTGTCTGGAGACGGGGCCGGCGGACGTCCTGGACCACGCCGCGCCGCCCGGCGGCGAGGGCGGAAAACTCGGCATCGACGCCACACGCAAACTCCCCGAAGAGGTCGGCGGCCGGCCCTGGCCCGAGCCGTTGGCCTCCGACCCCGCGACGAGCGCCCGCGTCACGCGCCGCTGGCAGGACTACGGCTTTGAGTGAGCGCGGAAATGCACGCGCGATCTTCGTGCGCGATATGTTCGGAGCCGTCGCACGGCGATATGACCTGCTGAACCATCTCCTCTCGGCGGGGCTGGACCATCGCTGGCGCTCGCGTGCGGCGTCGGCGTGCGGCCGGGGTGAAACCGCGCTGGACGTGTGCTGCGGCACGGGGGACCTGGCGGCGGCGCTGCTCAGGCGCCGGACATGGGGCCGCATCATCGCGTGCGACTTCTCGCCGGCCATGCTCGCCCGCGCGCGAAGCAAACTCGGCCGCGCCCTCCGCGCCGGGCGCGCCAGCGTCCTGGAGGCCGATGCGCTTCGCCTGCCCTTCGCCGACGGGTCGGTGGACGCGGCCGCCTCGGCCTTCGGCCTGAGGAACCTGGAGGACCCCGCGCGCGGGCTTGCGGAGATGGTCCGCGTCGTCCGGCCGGGAGGCCGGGTGGTCGTCCTGGAGTTTCACGCGCCCGAGGGACGGGGGCTTCGCGCGGGCGCCTTTAGGCTTTACTTTCATCACATTCTGCCTACGCTGGCCGGGTGGATAGCCTCCGCAGGATGCGGAACGTCCCGCCGGGGCTGCGCAGGCTCCGACCGCGGCGGGTATCGGTACCTGGTGGACTCGGTCGAGGCGTTCGGTCCGGCGGAAGCGACGGCCGGTGCGATGCGCGCCGCGGGCCTGGAGGCCGTCAGCGTCGAAAGGCTGCCGGGCGGGATCGCGGCCGTCTTCGTCGGCCGAAAGCCACGCTGAAAACATCCGTTGGTGTCCCCTCTCCCTTGATGGGAGAGGGGGCGGGGTGAGGGTGAATGCCGTCCGGCGACCTTCGTTCCCCCTCACCCTACCCTCTCCCGCAAGGGGAGAGGGGAAAAAGAAGCACGTTTTCAACAGAGCAACGGAAAACGGCCGAAACCCATGCACTGCGCCAAATGTTACTTTTTCGAGACGGCGGTCGGCGACGAGGTGTGCAACCGCTGCGGCCGGGCCTTCATGCCCCAGGCGAACGTGTACCTGGGACTGCTGGTGTTCGTGACGGCCGGCTTGGCGTGGTCGCTTCGGGCCCTCTTGACCGCGTCGGCGGACCCGTTCGTCCGGCCGGCGCTGGACGTGGGGGCGTGGGTGACGTGGCCGGTCTCGATCATCGAGCGTCCGGCCTACGGCCTGGTGATCGGGGCGTTTCTGGCGATGCTGGCGGTGGCGCCGATCCTGACGGGGGTGATGTACGGCAAGCGCGGGGGCTGGCTGCTGGTGCTCGTCATCGCGGCGGCGGGCCCGTCGCGGCTGGGCGGGTCGCCGATCACGTTCGTCCTGCCGACGGCCGTCTTCGCCGGCGTCCTGGCGCTGGGCGTATGGATCGCGGCGGGGTACACGCTGCGCTTGCGGAGCCGACTGGCCGGTGCCCTGCTGGGACTCATTCCGGCGGCGGCGTATTGGTTCATTGCGACGGCCCTGAGCGATACGAGCAGCGTGTCGCCGGTGCTCTGGGGAGTCGTGTACGTGGCGCCGGTGGCGGCGGTGGGTTTTTCGGCCGCGGCCGTCGCCCTGGTCGTTGCCGTCGGATGGGCGGACGGGTGGCACGTCCGCTGGCCCGGCGCGCTGCTGGCGGTCCTCGTGGCCGGGCCGGTCCTCGCGCTCCTGGCGTTCGTCGGCATGGACGAGGTCCGGTACGGGTTTCTGAAGCGGCCTCTCGGCGCGGCGCTGAGCGTCCCGCCGCTGAAGGAGTATCGCGAGTTTCTCTCGTGCTATCCGTCGAGCCGGCGGTCGGCCGAGATCCGCGCCGACTTGGCCGACCAACTCACCCGGCTGGACCCCGCCCGGCCGGAGTGGCCCCCCGAGGCCCGGGAAATCTGGCGGGAGATTCTGGCCAGGAATCCCGACAGCCGATGGGCGATGGACGCGCAACGGCATCTGGGCGACGCCGACGCCGCCGACGGCCTCTTCGCCGAAGCCGAACGCCAGTACCACGCCGCCCTCGACCGGACGGCCGGCCTCGAAGTGCCCAACGTGGACCCCATGGCCGACTTCACCGTCCTGGGGCATCTGTTGACGGTCGGCGACGCGCTGAAGGTGTGCGACCGGGCCAACCATCTTCAGGCCGTCCGCCAGGAGGTGCTTTTGCACCTGGCGATCCTGGAGGAGAACCACCGGCCGACGCCGGCGGGAACGCGGGCGCTCGCCCTCCTTTTCCGGGCCCTCGCCTTGAAGGGAACGAACGCGTACCGGTCGGCCCTCGTCGAGGCCCGCGAGGCCGATCCGCAAGGGCTGCTGGCCGACAACGTCGCCTTTCGGCTGGCGATGTTCGAGGCCGACGAGTACAAACGCATCGAGCAGTTGAACCGCGTGGCCGAGGCCTACCCCGGGACCGACGGCGCGATGCAGGCGCGCCTCGCCGCCGCCGAGGGACTCATCGCCCGGGGCGCCTCCGACCCCGGTTCCTGGCGGCGGGCGCGCGACGAGTTGGCCCAGGTCCGCGACGAACTGGACCGGCGGCGGGCGCGCGACCCGCAGGACCTCTACGTCGCCGCCTTCGCCGACCTCGTGGGAAAGAAGATGGCCTATGTCGAAGCGCAACTGCGGCCCCCCGCCGGCGCGGGGTAAGCGGCTCGTCGTCGGCGTCACCGGTGCGAGCGGCGCCCCCTATGCCGTCCGACTGGTCGAAGAGGCCGTCCGCGCCGGACGAGAGGTCCGGCTCATCGTCACGCGCGCCGGCCGGCTCGTCCTGGCGGACGAGGCGGGCCTGGGCGGCACGGCCGAGGCGCCGGACTTCTCCACGATGTGGCCGAAGCAGGTCCTCGCGCACGTCCGCTACGCGCCGGCCGAACGCCTCGACGCCCCGCCCGCCAGCGGCTCCTTCGACGCTGAGGCCGTCGTCGTCATCCCCTGCACGATGAACACGGCCGCGGCGCTGGCGCACGGGCTCTCGGCGAACCTCGTCCAGCGTGCCGCCCACGTCGCGCTGAAGGAAGGCCGGCCCCTGGTCCTCGTGCCGCGAGAAACCCCCATGACGGCCATGGACCTGGAGAACCTGGCGATCCTGGCGCGGGCCGGCGCCGCCGTCGTCCCCGCGATGCCAGGCTTCTATCATCGCCCGCGATCTGTCGCGGACCTCGTGGACTTCGTCGTCGGCAAGGTGCTCTCGCGGCTGGGCATCGAGCACGACCTGAAGGTCCGGTGGCCGGGATGCAACGATCGCTAGAACTGGTTTCATAACTAAAGGGTGGCGGGTCTCCTGACCCGCCACCCTCCCAAACGTCTTGGAAAGCGCGGCGGTTCAGGAGAACCGCCGCGCAAAAACAGATTATGAAACTCGTTCTGGGCCGACAACTCCTGGAGTTCGCGCGGACCATCCGCCTGGAGCATTCCCTTTTCGCGCTGCCTTTTGCGCTCGGGGCGGCGCTCCTGGCCGAGCCCCCGTGCCCCGCACCGGCCGCGCTCGCGCTGCTGGTGGCCTGCATGGTGACGGCGCGGACGGCCGCGATGGGCTTCAACCGCGTCGCCGACGCTTCGCTCGATGCGCGCAACCCGCGCACGCGCGACCGCGCGATCCCGGCGGGGCGGCTTGGGCGCGGGACGGCCCTGACGCTGACGCTCCTGAGTGCGGCCGCTTTCGTGGCCTGCGCGTGGGGGTTCTGGTTTCTTCGCGGCAACCTTTGGCCGGGCCTCCTGGCCGTGCCCTTCCTCGCCGTCCTGTTCGGATATTCCTACACGAAGCGGTTCACGGTCCTGACGCACTGGGTGCTGGGCCTTTGCCTGGGCCTCGGGCCGGTGGGGGCGTGGATTGCCCTGCGCGGGGGGCTTGCGCTCGTGCCCGTGCTCATCGGCGGCGGGGTCCTCTTCTGGACCGCCGGGTTCGACATCCTTTACGCGCTCCTGGACCTGGAGGTGGACCGGCGCGAAGGGTTGAAGAGCGTGCCGTCGCGGCTCGGGTCGGCGGGGGCGCGGCGTGTGGCCCTCGTGTCGCATGCCGGAATGCTCCTCTTGCTGGCGCCGGTTCCGTTCCTCGGGATGCCGGGCTCGGCCGACGGGCGCGTCGGCGCGGGGAGCCTTGCGGCGCTCGCGGCGATGGCAGCGATCCTCGGCCTGGCGCATGTTCGCGCTCGGCGCGAGACCCCCGAGGCCGTGGCCGCCGCCTTCTTCCCCCTCAACGCCCTGGTGAGTATCCTATGGCTCGCGGGTGTTATTGTGGACGTGGTGCTAATTTGAGGGGTGGCACTGGCGGCTTGCCCGCCAGTGCTGCCAGAATGGCGTGCCACCCACCATCTTGGGTGGGCAGAGAAGTGGTTCTGGGGCTCGGGACGCGGGTGCCGGCGTGAGCGACTTATCAGCGATTGCGGCGAAGGTCGAGGCGGGCCGGCGCCTCTCGCGCGAGGACGGCCTGGCCCTCTATGCCTCGGACGACCTGGCGGCCCTCGGTCGGCTGGCCGACGCCGAACGCCGGCGCCGCCACGGCCTGGCCGCCTACTACATCATCAACACGCACGTCAACTACACGAACGCCTGCCTCAACCGGTGCCGCTTCTGCGCGTTCGCCCGCGACCCCGGCGACGCGGACGTCTATCTGTTGGACATCGAGGAGATTCTCGACCGGGCCGCCCCCGACGTCGAGGCGGGAGCGACCGAAATCCACATCGTCGGCGGCCTCCATCCCGACGTCGGGCTGGACTATTACCTCGGCATGATCGGCCGGCTGCACGAAGCGTTTCCCGAGGTGTGCCTCCAGGCGCTGACGGCCGTCGAGGTGGAGTACGCGGCGCGGCAGGCGGGTCTCTCGGTGACCGAAGTGCTCGGGCGCCTGAAGGCGGCGGGCCTGGCGGGCCTGCCGGGCGGCGGCGCGGAGATCTTCGACGCCGACGTCCGCCGGCGCATCTGCCCGCGCAAACTGAGCGGCGAGGCCTGGCTCGACGTCCATCGCCGGGCACACGCCCTCGGCCTCGCCACCAACGCGACGATGCTCTACGGCCACCTGGAAACCCCGGCCGACCGCGTGGGCCACCTCCTGGCGCTGCGGGCGCTCCAGGACGAGACGCGGGGGTTTCAGGCGTTCATTCCCCTGTCGTTCCATCCGGAGGGGACGGCAATGACGGATCTGGAGGGCCCAACGGCGGCGGACGACTTGCGGACGATGGCCGCCGCACGGCTCCTGCTGGACAACTTCGACCACCTGAAGGCCTTCTGGGTGATGCTGACGCCGGACCTCGCGCAGGTCGCCCTGCGGTTCGGCGCCGACGACATGGACGGCACGGTCGTGCGCGAGGAGATCACCCACGCGGCCGGCGCCCGCACGCCGCAGCGCCTGACGCCCGAGGCCTTGAAGCACCTGGTGCGCGCCGCCGGGTGCCAGCCCGTCGAGCGCGACACGCTCTATCGGCGGATCGCGCGCGGCAAACAGTTCCGCGACTGGACGAGGACTGGAACCTGAAACACCGCCGCCGTTCAATCCGCATTGCCGTTCCCCGCTCGCCTTCGGCTCGCGGCTAAACGTGACGACGTGCGATGTTGCCGTTCAATCCGCCCTTCGACCATGCTCAGGGCCCTGAGGTTCTCGAAGGGCAATCCGCAATCCGAAATCCGCAATTTTTTCTTCCTTCCATCCCCCGCCCACCGCGTAGAATACGGGTGCACTTGAGGCGGAGGGGTTCCGAAGTGCGCCCCCGTCCTCCATTCAGGAGTCCTCGCATGAAACAAGCCAACGATGGTTTCACCCCGGTCTCGGATTGTCGCGGTTGCGGTTTGTCCCGGCGGAGGTTCCTGGCCGGCAGTGCGGCATGCGCGGCCGGGGCGACGGGCCTGGCGGCGTGGATGGCGCGGGCCGCGGGCGCCGAGGCCGCCGCCAAGCCGCGAATCCGCGTGGCGTTCTCGCACACCTCGCCCGACAAGATCACCTGGCCGAACATCGGCTACGACTATGAGGGGCGGGCCAAGCAACTGCTCGAGCAACTGACCTCTCTGTGCCCCGAGGTGGAACTGCTGCCCGTCCGCGCCATGAGCGGGGTCCGGGCCGCGCAGGTCATGGCCGACGACGCGCAGGTGGACGGTTACCTGGTGTACACGCTTAGCCTCCCGTGGGACGCAGGCTCCGGGGCACTCGTGAACGCCATCGCCAAGGCCGGCCGCCCCATGGTCGTCGTGGAGGACCTCTACGCCGGGCCGTTCTCCCTGGGCTTCAACGGGCGGGCCGAGAAGGCCGGCTGGAAGACCGTTTGCCTCTCCACGTCGCGTCTCAAGGACGTGGCCGACGTCCTTCGCTGCTTCCAGGTGCTCAAGCAGCCTGGGGCTACGGCCGACGATTTTCTGGCCGCCGCGCGGACTACGTACAAAAAGAACATCGCCCCGATGGGCGACATGACGTGTGCGGCGGATGCGGTCCGGACGAACGACCTCAAGCCATGCCTGGAGCAACTACGTTCCTCGACGATCCTGGTGGTCGGCGGGGCCGGGGGCAGCAAGGCCATCGAGGAGGAGTTCGGCGCCAAGGTGGTTGCCATTCCGCACGCCGAGTTGCACGCGGCGTTCCTGAGGGCTGCCCCGGCCGAGGCCGCCCAGCGGGCCGACCAGTGGATGAAGGGCGCCGAGAAAGTGGTCGAGCCGAAGCGCGACGACGTCGTCAAATCCGGCGCGATGCACCTGGCGATGCAGGAGGTGATGAAAAAGTACAACGCGCGGGCCATCACGATCAACTGCCTCGGCGGGTTCTACAGCGGCGCGCTCCAGGCGTACCCGTGCCTGGGGTTCGTCGAGTTCAACAACTCCGGCCTCGTGGGCGCCTGCGAAGGCGATCTCCAGTCGACCATTACGATGCTGGCCGTGGGGATCCTGACGGGCCGGCCCGGCTTCATCTCCGACCCCGTCATCGACCTTGCGAAGAACCAGATCATCTACGCCCACTGCGTCGCCCCGACCAAGGTTTTTGGTCCCGAGGGCGCCGCGAACCCCTACCACATCCGCAGCCATTCCGAGGACCGCCGCGGGGCCGCCGTCCGCTCGATCCTGCCCCTCGGGTACATGACTACCACCCTGGAGTTCATCCCCGGCCAGCGCCGGGCGATCTTCCACCAGGGCAAGACCGTGGCCAACATCGACGAAGACAAGGCCTGCCGCACCAAACTCGCCGTCGAGGTCAAGGGGGACATCAACAAACTCTTCAGCGGCTGGGAGTATGGCTGGCACCGGGTGACCTACTACGGCGACCTGAGAGAGCCGCTCCAGGAATTGTGCAAGGCCCTCAACGTGACCTTGGTCGAGGAGGCCTGAGCCCCCGGCCGCAGCGCCGCAGGGGCACTACTGGCCGAAACTCGTCCCGACGCTGCGCGCGACCGCCAGGAGCGGGTCGTCCGGCGGCACGGGGCGCGGGCCGCGCGAGGCTTCCGCGATCGGCACGTCCGTGACGCGCCCTTTTTGCCACGAGGCCATGCGTCCCCATCGGCCTGCGCCGACCAACTCGGCCGCGCGGCACCCCAGGCGCGTCGCGAAGACGCGGTCGAAGGGCGAGGGCGTCCCGCCGCGCTGGACATACCCCAGGACGGTCGCGCGCGATTCGATTCCCGTCAGGCGTTCGAGGCGCTCGGCGACGAGGTGGGCGACGCCGCCGAGGCGGACCGGGTCGGTGCTCGTCTCGACGCGGCAGCGGACGACCGCTTGGCCGCCTTCGGGTTTCGCGCCCTCGGCGACGCAGACGATGCTGAACCGCTTGCCGCGCCGGTAGCGCTCGCGGCAGACCTCGGCCACGACCTCCCAGCGGAACGGAATCTCGGGGATGAGAATGACGTCGGCCCCGCCCGCGACGCCCGCGTGCAGGGCGAGCCAGCCGGCGTACCGGCCCATGACCTCGGCCACCATGACGCGGTGGTGGGCGCCGGCCGTCGTGTGCAGCCGGTCGAGGGCCTCCGTGGCGATGTTGACCGCCGTCTGGAACCCGAACGTCAGGTCGGTGCCGCGGACGTCGTTGTCGATCGTCTTGGGGACGCCGACGATCGGGAGGCCCAGGCGCGCGAGCCGCCCGGCGATGCTCATCGAGCCGTCGCCCCCGATCACCACGAGGCCGTCGAGGCGGTGTTTCTCGAAGACCGCGACTGCCTCGCGCGAGCGGTCGCGCCGAGTCACCTTGCCGCGGGAGACCTCCGCCCACGCGAAGGGGTCTGCCTTGTTGCTCGTGCCGAGGATCGTCCCGCCGAGCGTCAGGATATTCGAGACGTCCTGCCACCGGAGTCGGCGCGTGCGGTCGAGGACGAGCCCTTCGTAGCCGTCGAGGAAACCGACGACCTGGGCGCCGTGCTCGTGGAGGAGGGTCTTGACGACGGCGCGGATGACAGCATTGAGGCCGGGGCAGTCGCCGCCGCCCGTCAGGACGCCGACGCGGAGCGGCGTCCGGCGGCGCGTCGCGGTTTTCCGCTTGGGGCTCTTGCGTCCGGTTTTTTTGGCCATCCGAAGTCCCTTCCCTCTGTGCCTGTGCCGACGGGCGATTCTACTCCTTCTGGCACTGCGGTTACAGGGAAAACGAAAGGCCGCGCCTTCGCCGGCGGTGGCGAAAAAACGGAACCCGGTGCCGGCGCAGCGCATCCAAGGAGGTGCGCAGATTGTGCGCGGCTTGCAAAACCGCGCCGACGCCGGTACGCTTTCGGCAGCGATCGGGAAAGGGGAGAATCATGCGATTGGCCTCCAACCTCAGCGCCCTGGCGGTCGGCCTGGCCGTAATTGCTTCGGGCTGCGGGGCGCAGAATCCGATGGGCCGCGCGCCGGGCGCGTCCGAGGACGACTCGGCCCCCCGGCGGACGCTTCTGGCGTGGCATGGGTCGCTCGTGGGCGGGGACCGCCAGCAGTACCTTGCCTGCTTCGCCGGGACGGAGGAGGAACTCGTTCTTGCCCTGGCGATCTTCGACGCCGTCCAGATAAACTACAGGTTCTATAACGCGGTGGTCGCCAAGTACGGGGCTGATGCGTGGAAGGCGTTCGAGGGGGCCGGAGCCGCACGCGTGCACCTTTGGCCGCGCGACCCGGGATGGACGGCGACGATCACCGTCGTCCGGACGGGCGATTTTGCCGTCGGATATCTGCCCCGGGCTCGCGTGCCGATGCATCTGAGGCAGGACGGCGGCCGATGGCGGATCGATGCGGCGAGCCTCGTTCCGCCCGGCGTCACCGCCGACAAAGGGGCTTACTACCTTTACCGGTGGGTGGCGTCGATGGAAGAACTGATCCTGCGCGTGGGCCGGCCGGAAACCACGCTTGCAGAGTTCGGGCCTCGGGCGAGCCAGGAGGCCTACAAGGCCAAACTCCGGGAGGGCGAGTTCGCCCCGGCGGCTGAGGCCGTGGACGCCCTCCTCATACCGTAGCGCGGCGAAGAGGGTTTGCAAACGCAAAGG
>Ga0114918_10004562_pt1 | contig 12011 bp, 10 predicted proteins | sample LantaG_FD_87015 | JGI IMG/M metagenome (GOLD analysis project Ga0114918, IMG submission 87015) | Deep subsurface microbial communities from Baltic Sea to uncover new lineages of life (NeLLi) - Landsort_02402 metaG | ecosystem: Environmental > Aquatic > Marine > Oceanic > Sediment | place... | reverse complement strand
TTTAAAGCTACAGCATCTTGCAGCTAAAGCTCGTCCTAAAGGAATGGCTATGGAAGTTGGCTCTCTTGAGAATGTATCTAATGGTAAAGGTGGGGTTTTTACTCCATTAGAGATTCAGGACATATACGATCAAACTGGTGTCTACTATTACAGGTATATGCAAGACGATGGTGCTCCTAGTCAAGCTCGACCAATTACAGAACTTGATGGTGGAATGGGCGGTTCTCTGCAAGAGCTACTTGTCTTATATGATCACAACCTAGCGAGACTAAGGGATGTATCTGGAATAAACGAGGCTCGTGACGGAAACTTACCAAGTAAGGAATCTGTTGTGGGTGTCGCTAAGCTTAATCTTATTGCCTCAAACAATTCAACGAGGAATATTAATGACGCTTACTTAAACATATTCAGACGCACCGCTGAGTCAACGATCCTTATGATTCAGGATTTAGTAGAATACGATAGACCTTATAAGGGGTACGTTCGTGCTATTGGAGAAATGAATATGTCGGTTATAGAAGTAACTAAGGATGTTTCTATATATGAGTTTGGATTAATGATCGAGGCAGAGCCAAATGAGGAAGATAAAGCTAAGCTTGAGGAAAACATTCAACAGTCTCTAGCACAAAAAGAGTTAAGAGTTGAAGATGCGTTAATGATTCGTTCTATAAAGAATATGAAATTAGCAAATCAAATGCTCGTATTAAGAAGAAGAAAGTATCAGGAAGAATTAGCCGCACAAGCTCAGGCGGCTATGCAGGCAAATGCGGAGGCTCAAGCTATGGCAGCTCAGCAAAAATTCGAGGCTGACACTCAGTTACAGCAAGCTAAGAGTCAGATAGAACTGCAATTCCTACAGAACGAAATGGCACTTAAAGACCAGTTCGCTCAGAAGGAACATATGCGTAGACTTGAAGAACTTAAGCTAGTAAACGAGGGTAAGGTAGATGTTGCTCAGGTAAATAATGAACAAAAATCGTAAAAATATTTGGAGAATTGAATTTTTTTTCGTATCTTTGTAATCTTATTTGGAATTAGACTAAATAAAAATAACTTAAATTAAAGAAAAATGGTAGACAAAGTAGCAGAAGCAATGGCTAAAGCTATGGGTGGAAAACTCATAACAGAAGGTCAAGAAGATAATAATCCTAATCCAAACGAGGATGGGACTAGTAAGAAGCCAGAAGGAACTGAAGAAACTGAAGGATCAGAAAGCACGGAAGGTGCTGAAGGGACAGAGGGGACAGAAGGAATAGAAGGTGAAAACGAAAACGGAAATGATGGAGATGAAGGAAACTCAAGCGGAGAACAGAAGTCGGAAGGAAACGACACTGATCATGGCAATGACAAGCCGATAATCCCTGGTGCTAAGGGCACTGAGGAATCTGTTCAAGGTAAAGACTTCGAAACAACCCTAGCTGAACGTAGTAATGGGAGGTTCAATAGTTTTGCCGATATTGAAAAAGCACTTGAGGAAGCACCAGCCGGGGCGTTTGCTAACGAGCAAATTGCCAAACTTAACGATTACGTTAAGCAGGGAGGTAGCTTGAATGACTTTATTAAAACTCAGACAGTCGATTATTCTACGATGTCTCCTGACCAATTGGTTAAAGAGCACATCATGATGACTGAAGGGCTTACGTCAGATGAAGCCGATCTTATGATCGAGGATTCTTTCGGTGTTCAAGCAGGATCGACAGACCGTGATAAGAAGCTTGCGGAGATTAAGTTAAAGCGTGAGTCAAATAAGGCTCTAGCGTTTTTACGAGAGAATCAGCAAAAATGGTCAGTACCGCAGGGTGCAGACAAGCAAGCTACTGACAAAGCAATTAGTGAAAAATGGCAAGCTGATTTAGGTAGTGCCGTCAAAGGTGTAGAAAACATCGAGATATCACTCAACCAGACTGACAAGTTCTCATACAAAGTTGAGCCTGATGTATTGAAGAAAATACAAGAGACGATGAAACGTCCCGAAGCTTTCTTCAAAAGATACATCAACGCAGACGGAACTGAAAATGTGAAGAAATTTGTAGAGGACATGGTTAAGTTAGAACAGTTTGACACAATCGTTAGAAGTGCCTCAGCCAATAATAAGGCAAGTGGTAAGCAGGAAGTTATTGATGAAATCAAAAACCCTAACTTCAAAGGCGATAATAAAAGTGGCAAAGAAACAGCCAGACTCACAGTTGCTCAGCAAGCTGCAAAAGCAATGTACGGATAACAAGAAAAAAATATATAAATTATGTCATTTACAAGCGTAACTCCCTCACTCGCACAAACAGTAACTACTGAGAGCTATGTCTCTTCAGTTGATTTTCTGAGCGAAATTCACAAGCCAGATATCGGGGAAACTCTCGTTAAGAGATATGGCGATCAAAGTCTAACAGGATTCATCGAAATGATGGGTGGAAAAAAACCTGTAGCAAACAAAGAATTTATCCACTATGAAGAAGATTGGATTCACCAAACTTTCGCAACATCATCATCTGCTGTAGAAGGTGCTGGAGCTGGAGTTGTTACAGGTGGATATATCTTAGAGATAGAAACTGCTGATGATGCAGGCACTACTCAAGATGAAAGAGATTACACCTTCCTACGTCCAAACGCAGTTATTGAGTTTGAAAATGGTCAAGTTGCACTTGTTGTAGCTGTATCTGTAAACGGTGGTGCATGGGAACTTGCTGAAGGTTACACGACTGCCGAATCTGTATCTGCTGCAAACCAAACTCTGTTTATCTGTCTTACTTATGACGGTCTTAACACTGGAACAGGAACAGCTATTACTGATGTAGTAAGCTCTACAGTTATCATAACTGGTACTGAATTTGGTGAAGGAACTGATCAACCTAAAGGTCTGACTCCTAACGTAATCAAGTATGAAAATACTGTAATGATTATCAAGGAAGCTTACGAAGTAACTGGTTCTGAGGCAACTAACGCTATCTGGTTTAAGGTAGAGGATTCTGCAACAGGAAAAAGTGGCTGGTTATGGTATCTGAAAGGTGAAGGCGATACATTCCAAAGATTCAACGACTATGCAGAAATGCAAATGTTAGTTGGTGAGCAAGTTGCATCTGCAGCTACAGGACTTACAGCTCTTGGAGTAGTGGGTACTGAAGGTCTATTGACTTTTGCTGAAGGTGGAAATGATATCACTTACTCAGGAGCATATGGAGTCGATGACTTCCGTGATCTTGTAACAGCTATCGACAAGAACAAAGGTTCTAAAGAAAACACATTGTGGTCAGGTTTCGAATTTTCTGCTGATGTAGATGATTCATTCTTCAACTACTTTGGTGGTGCATCAACTACAACAGGTAGTGGTGGAGCTTCTTTCGGTACATTCGAAGGTGGAGCAGAGAAAGCTGTTCAAATGGGATTCAAAACTTTTGCTTACGCAGGGTACACATTCCACAAAACTACTTACAAAGGATTCAACCATACACAGATGTTGGGATATGCAACTGTAGCTGGTGGAGACAGTAAGTACAGAAGTATGGCACTTGTTGTTCCTTCTGATTCACAGATTGATCCTGTAACACGTGCAAGCGTACCTTCACTTCAAATTCGTTACAAGGAAGCTGATGGTTACTCACGTGAAATGGAGCACTGGTTAGAAGGTGGAGCGGTTCTACAGAACAAAACGAGTGGTATTGATAAGCTGAAATGCAATTATCGTACTCACCGTGGATTCGAAGGGTTTGCGCCTAACAGATTCGCTTTAGTATCTAAGTAAGATAACCTTACATATAGAGAGGGAGTTTTCGAACTCCTTCTCTTTTTTTTTAATTTATTTAATTTAATTTACGAATAATCATGAGAGAAAAAGAAAACACACTCATTGGAGTGGATTCTAACAAGCCTACAGTTTTTAAGCTTGTTAAAAAGAATGCGAAGCCCGCATTACAAGGTAGATATTATCCTTCAATTAAGCGATTACCGCATGAAGAGACTATTTACGACCCAATAAAAAAATCAAACAGAATAATCCGATACGCCCCTGGCGAGCAGTCTGTCTATAAAGATGAACAGCCAGAAAAGGTTGTGCTTGGTGATATAGTATTTCAGAATGGAACTATTGTTGTTCAATATACCAATCCGTTATTACTCACATACTTAGGACTCTCTAATTACAATCAGAGTAATCCAAGTAGAATGAGAGGATTCAAAGCTGTATTTTCTGAACTTGATCCAGAAGATGATGCACATGCTCAGATTGATATTGAGATAGAGCAACTGAAAGCGGGTAATGCCGTTCTTCAAATGGACTTCTCAGAATTAAAAGCTTATGCACGTGTACTTGGTGTTAATATTAGTAACGGCGCTGATATGATCCGTCATGATATGCTAAAGAAAGCGAAAGCTTCTCCTGCAATGTTTATGGCTGGTATTGATGATCCAATTATTAAGAGACAACAAGTTCTACTCGATGGAATGAGTTACAAGATTATTGAATTATCAGGTCGTTCTCTGAACTGGTTGATTGGCGATAAAAAATCATTAATAGTGCCAATACCAATAGGTCAAGGTTTACCTTGGGTTGCTGAATGGACTATGAATGATAAGGATGGCGAAGAAGTATTTAGAGAAATAGAGAAGAAAGTGAAAGCTTTAAGCTCGTAATATTCCTCCTTAATATAAACTTTCTACAAGAAGCGGGCAAAATATGTCCGCTTTTTTTTGTTTTTGTCAATTATTTTTTGTAAATTTGCAAACATACAATTTCAACAATGACTAAACTTAATGCGTTAACAGAAACGCTTGTACAACTAGAAACGATAATCGGAAAAACATGCGATGGAGTAGTAGAGTATGAATTAGAACAAGGCACTGCTTTCTCTTCTCAGTTAAAAAACAATAAACAGGTAGCGGTAGTTCAGTCATTTTTATCTGCCGGGACTATTTTTCCATATCATAATCACGAAGCGTCGCAAGAGGTACTTGTCGTGTATCAGGGAGTTGTTACTGTAATTTCGGATGAGGGTAAGACTGAATTGAATCCAGGTGATTCTCTTCACATATGTAAGGGGTGCGGTCATATGCTTCACGCAAAGACCGATGTGAAAATTATAGCTATAACTATACCGAGAGATTCGGTTGCAATGCCTTGGGGGGGATAAAAATGGATGATAAAATAATGATTGAATGGATTAAAGAAGTAAATAACGAGTTTAAAGAAACGAGAAGTCACCTCGATGAGTCATTGAATGTACTGAAAGAGCAAAATTTATTTCAGCACGCTGCCATAATGGCTGAGGTTGCTAAGAATCGTGAAGAGTTTGTTATATTTAAAACAAGAGTAAACGTTAAGACCGCAACTATATCTGGAATAATAGGATTTGTTGTATTGTTAAGTTCTATTTTTATAAATATCGGAACTATAAAAGAAAGAATGCACGATAGAGATATGCTATTAAATCTTAAAACAGAATTACCAAAAACAAATAAAACATGAAAGAGTTTTTTAAAGATAAATCAGGGCAGTTAAGTTCTACAAGACTAATATTTATTATTGGTTCTTTCTGGAATTTTATTATATGCACATATTTACTTGCGATAGGAAAAGAGTCGACAACGATATTGTATTTTTTCGCAGGAGTGCAGGGGGTATTAGCTGGAACTAAAATCGTTCAGAAGCAACAAGAAAATAAATAACTATGGCACTAACATTAGCAAACGGATTAGGGGTTGATGATGTCTTTAGGTTTGTACAATTTGTAGCAAACAAAGAATCAAGGGGTTGGATTTCTCCAGAGGAGTTTCTGATTGCAGCTGAAGTTGCTCAATTATCGCTTTATAGCGAACTAGAAGCACTATACGCGCAAACAAAGAAGGTACATGCAAGTCTAAGACCGTTTGAATCAGTTTCTGATACTATAATAGATTCAGACCCACTTCCAAGTAGATTTAGAATACCTATTATTGCAAGTGTTGTTGGTGGTGGGGGAACGGTTGGTGCAGAAGTAAAGGAAATTGAAAAAGCTGAACTTCCAAATATTATAACAAGTTCGATTGTAGCTCCATCATTAGCTTATCCTATATACTATATAGACGGAGAAAATGTAATAGTTTATATTATTCCAGATGTAATAACTATAAAAATAGATTTTCTAAGAGCGCCAATTCCTCCAGTATGGGTATATACTGTAAGCGCATCAGGTAGACCTGTATATGCCGAGGTTAGTTCAACAAACTTTGGATTTGATCCATCATTATTTACCGATATATCAATGAGGATATTAGCTAACATAGGAATAAATATTGGTAAAGAGGAAATAACTCAATACGCAATAGGCATTAAACAAAAAGCATAATGGCAATAAAGAAACAATTAGCGGAACAAATTCTAAGAAAACTATCTGGTGGGAATGTAGTGCCTGACAGACAGATAGATATACGTGAGATTATGCTTGACATGGATCAGCTCAGGGATGAGTATGTGAAATTGTTATACTATAACAATATTAAGAGCGGTCACTACACAATAGATCAATCTTTTATAAGTCACTATTCAGGAATAGCCGTAACTCCCGTTACTGGAATTGGATATCAGTTTGATCTTCCAGCAAAACCGATTGATTTACCAAGGAATGTCGGCATTCATGCTATATATGAATACCTACCATATGATCAATGTATAATTATAGATGTTAATCAATTACATTCTTATAATAGAAAAACGGCACTAAATGTATCTGGAAAAAAATATGTTTATTTTAGAAATGCAAAAGGTGTTTTTTCAAATGATATCTGGTCTGTTTCTAGATGGAGTTCGCCATCATATGGTGCGATATATGATCTTTATAATAATCTAATAGAGCCAGGACTTATAGACATTGGGCTTGCAACAAAATATTGGACTTCTACTGAGGTTGACGCTACTCATGCTTATCTTTTTGATAAATCAGATGGGTCAATAACGTCAAGCGTTAAGAGTTTAATTACGCAAATTTTACCAGTAAGAACATTCGAAGCCCCTGCTGGAAGATATTCTATCGGAGATAAAATGGATGGTTATTATATTTTCCAAATAATTGGAACTACTCATTATCAAGTTTATGGAAAATCCGCAGGAAATAGCACATGGTCAAATTTATATTCATCAGCAGTTGGATCGACAGGATTCGGTATAGGCGATTCTGAAAGTAATACAGATGCGATAATAGCACAGGTTGGACATACATCAAGTACAGCGTCAATCGCAGCGGCACTTGGAATAGTGCTTCCAGTTCCATCTACATTACAGGCAGATATAATTGCTAGTTCAAAAGACATTTTGGAGAGCGAAGAATATCCACTTACTCCTGATGCAGAGTCTGCTATACTAGATAGATTATTCGAAAAGTACGTACCAACAAAACAAATCCCTCACGACGAAGTTGTTGATGGACAAAAATAATAATACATGGCTAACAGAGTTACATTAGACAATATAGTTACTGATGTTTTATCAGATCAGGAGAAATATACTACTCACGAATATCTAAGGCTATTAAACATAGCTAACAGAGGCTTACGTCAACTAACATATGATGTCCTAGGGGAAGTTAAGATTGCGATACTTGAAGTAAGCACAGCTCTTAAAATAAGCCTTCCTAGCGATTTTGTAGATTATAGTTTCATAGGGTTCATAAATAGTAGTGGGAGAATAGTGCCACTTGGTATGAGGAAAGATATTCCTATTGTGGGAACTACGAATACTATTCCTGCCGCTGATAACGATACGGGCTTTTCACAGGGCGGTGTATATGGATATGGAGGTGGTCAAAATGAAAATGGATATTACACCCCAATGATTGACATAGAGAATGATACAATGACATTTACGTCAGTTGCTTCAGGAAAGTGGATTTACATGGAGTATATCAGTAATGGAATGGTAAGCACAGGAGAGACTGTAGTACATCCCTATGCTGAAGAAACCCTTATCGCTTATGTTCACTGGAAGGATGTTCAAAACAAGTCTGGTATATCATTGTCTGAGAAGGAGTTAAAGAGAAGAGATTTCTACAATGAAAGACGACTAACTAAATCAAGACTTCAAGCGTTCACTAAGCAAGAGGCACTACAACAATCAAGAAAAGGATTTAAACAATCACCTAGAGCATAATGCCAGAACTACAAGATACTCATATTTTTAACGGTAAAATGAATCAGGATGTTGATCCTAGATTTATTGCCGAAGGGGATTACTATGATGCCCTTAATATTACAACATCAAATAAGAAAGACGGAAGGTCAGTAGCTGTTACTAATAGAATATCTAATGATGATGTTTCTGATCTTAGCTATATTTGGATTTCATATCCTGATTGGAATATTGGTGCTACTTATGACCCACAGGATAAGGTTGAATATGGGGGATATGTCTGGACTTGGGATTATTTAACAACAGCAGGAACTCCCGCTCCTGGTTCTGGTGGTGGAACTGATCATTGGATAAATGCCACACTTGAAGCCGATACTACTGCAAGATGTATTGGTTTATTTTCTGATTCTAGTAACGATCTACTATATTACTTTGTTACATTTGCTCTTGAGCAGGATAGAATAGTAAGTTATAATCCATATACAGATACATGGGCTACTGTTATACAAGATGATGCTTTAAATTTCGATGAAGATTATCCTATATTATCATTCACTTCATCAGGTAATTATATATTTTTTACTGATAACAATAATCCCCCAAGGGTTATTGATTTAACTTATGATTATACAGCCCCAACAACATTAGATGAAACTTATTTATCAGTAGCGAAGATAGCTCCAATACGAGAGCCGTCTATTGACGTTGTCTCAGATACGTCTGAAACTTCAGATAATATAACTGGAAGATTTCTTCAATTCAAATACAGATACGTATTTCATGGTGATTTAAGGTCGGCATTTTCAGCCATTAGTAAAGTGGCATATTCTCCAGATGATTATCTTTCAGCTAAAGAATTAGCTGGTTTAGCTATTAAATACAATGCTATTATCGTGACGATGAATGGAGATAATGCAAACGATATGATAACGCACATAGAGATTGCAGCTCGTGAAGGAAACTTAAATGATTTTAAATTAATAGATAAAATAGCAGTTAGTTCTACGTTTTTAAATGGTGGTGATCAGTCTATTACATTTTATAATAATAGTGTATATAAAACGCTTGAAATAAATGAATCAAATCAATTATTTAGTGATGTTCCATTATTAAGTAAGTCTTTATTATTTGCTAACAATAGATTGTTTATGGCTAACAATCTTTCTGGATATAATAAGTTCACACCAACAGCACCGCTTACATATCAAACGTTTTTAACGATTAATGATATGGCTGACATTTCAGCTTCATTATCTGATGCTAGAACTGGAAGAACAATATTAAGTGATGCTACAGGAGTAACCCTTACGTCTTATTTTAATATATATTTTGGAGGATATGTATTAAAGGAAGGAGATAGGTTTACTATATCTGGATATTCTCCGTCTTCAATATATAGAGCATTCGGATCTGTTGCATTTACTAGTGAGGCTGGCTGGACGACAGTTGATTGGATTAATAAAGCATTATCTTATATGATAAAGATAGGGGAAGCTAGAACTAGTAGTAATTTACTTGGCGATGTGCAAGACCCTGACGTAGAGGATAGCTACGGAAATTACGTTATGGATGGTTTGCATTGGTATAATGAGGGATTTACAGTTACTGTAGAGGAAAGAACTCATGATAAAACCTTTAAATCTGGAGCATGGTATGATGTTGGAATGCAATATTACGATGGGGAGGGAAGGACTAATGGCGTTCAATTAAACGAAGAGTTTTCTAAGATATATATACCAACTCTTCCAGAAAGAAATTTAGTAGCTGGAGACTTAACCGGGGCTGGAAGTGTTGAGGTATGGATGTATATAACAAGTACACCTCCATTGTGGGCTAAATACTGGAAGATCGTATATGCTAGAGCAAGCACGTATTCAACATTTATACAGACAACAGCGTTAGAATCTCGTACTCCGTCAACTGGAAAAACTAGACTTAATATAAATTCTATTTCACAATGGAATGATGAAAGCGGTGCAAAAAACGTGTATATATATGAGCCTGGAGATAAGGTTAGGATATTAACATATTATCAGGCTGGAACTATAGTTCAATATGATTGGGCTGAAAGATTATATGAAGCAGAGATAATTGATTCTGCTACAACTGATTATGATGGTCTTGGAACTCCAGACTTATTGCAATGGATTGAATTTTTTGATGTTGGATTAACTAATGTAGAACTAACTGGTTCTATAATAGAAATAGTTAGACCATCTCTCAATCTTGAATCTGAGGATATTTTATTTACAGAATCAAATATTACAGGGACTACATATCAACACCCATCATACGGATGGATTCATGAGTGGAATGGTAATTATCAAACACTTGGCGTCTTAAAGGTTACTGGAATAACTGGTGATGCCTGGATTAAAACAAGAGTCGATTATCCAATTGAGGGTGGTGGTGATTTAAGTTTGCTATTTGAGGGATATTCATTATCTGATTTTAGAGATTCTGTAGTATTCGATATGGGTAGGGCTACTGCAATAATTACAAAAGAGCAATCTCAGGATGAAGCTACTATAGCATATACAGAAAGATTAATACCAAACACATCTATTAATAATACAAATATTGTTTATCCAGATGTAAACTTTGAAGAATACGATAAGAATTTTGGAGCTATAAATCTAATGGTTAATGGCGGTGATCATATCCTTGTATTTCAAGAAGATCAGGTATCTAAAGTTATGTTAGATAGAGCCGTTATGTATGGCTCTCAAGGCGATGCTAATTACTTAGGCTCTGTAGAATCTGTATTATCAACTTCAATACCAATAGTAGATTTTGGTATTCATGATCCATTTTCATTTGTAGAGTTTGGTGACTATAAATATTGGGTTGATATAAAAAGAGGGGCAGTTATACAGTTAGGTAGAAATGGGGTAAATAAGATATCCGATATTGGAATGTCTTATTGGTTTACTTCTATATGTGAAAATACGATTAGTGCAATGAATAAAAGAGTTGTTGGAGCATATAATCCTCAAGATAAAGAATACATAATATCTTTTATTGAAGAGGGAGAATCTATCGTATACGGTGAGACTGATCAGGGTTGGAAAACTAGATTGTCATACGAAATGATATTTGCGGCACATCTTAATAATTATATGTACTTTGCATATAAAAATCAGAGCCTATTAACTTATCTTTATAAGTTTGGATATAGCACTTCAAATACGTATAATCAAGTTGGTAATAACACACTTGAAAGTCCTTATATAGTGTTTATATCTAATAAGAATCCTAATGCACTAAAGAATTATTTAGCCATAGAACTTGACTCAACATACCCTGCTGATGTAGATATATATACAGAATCTATTAACGGATTAACAGATCAACATTCAACATTAGATATTGATTACGACTTCACTAAAAGAGAGCAGGTTTGGCAAGCTGCGTTCTTTAGGGATTTAAACACACCGAATGTTACATATCCATTAATATCTGGTGATACAATTAAAGGGAAGAGTGCTAAGATTAAATTAACACTTGGCTCTAACGTTACTAAAATCAACATTGTCAGACTAGTAAATCTAAGATTATCTAATGGATAAATTTGGAATTGTCGAAAAAAATACTTATCTTTGCATAATTACAAAATTATAAAAATATGTCATTAGCAGCAATAGGAGCAATAGCTGGAGGAGCACAAGCTCTACTTGGGATTGGTCAAACAATTAAAGGGCTTACAATGCCTAAGCCTGAGATACCTGATTACGATATTCTTGATGAGATTTATCAGAATATGACTGATGCTGAGTATTGGGCGTTTCAAGGCATGCCTGAAGCTCAGAAGAGTCAGTATATAGATCAGATAGCTCAACAAGGAGCTACAGCTTTATCACGAAGCGGAAGTCGTAAAGGTGGACTTGGTATGGTAAGTTCAATAGCCGAGCAACAAAGGCAG
>Ga0114918_10004561_pt1 | contig 12012 bp, 16 predicted proteins | sample LantaG_FD_87015 | JGI IMG/M metagenome (GOLD analysis project Ga0114918, IMG submission 87015) | Deep subsurface microbial communities from Baltic Sea to uncover new lineages of life (NeLLi) - Landsort_02402 metaG | ecosystem: Environmental > Aquatic > Marine > Oceanic > Sediment | place... | reverse complement strand
CAAATATAGCTCACTCATTAGATACTTTTGGATCAGCTAGACGTTTATTATTTTTAGACACGACAGCAACATCTGGGAGTCATGGGGTTAAGTCATCAGTTAATTATACATTTACACCATCTAATGATACACTTTATTTAAATGGATATATGGGTATTGGTACAACACCAAACACAGCAAGAAGATTATCTGTTGGTGGTGATACTTATATATCAGGATTCTTAGGGGTTAGAACTACACCATCCTCTTCTTACGCAATACAAACAATTGGTGATGTTAGACTTATAGGTGGTAGTATTTTAGTTGAGAATGGAACAGAAGCAGAACCATCACTTAGTTTTTATGGAGATACAAACACAGGTATTTATAGATACTCAACAGACTCACTTGGATTCTCTATTGGTGGTAAATTAGCATTTAGAATAAGACGAAACTTCACCAACAATACTTATTTTGAATTTTGGAATTATAATGCAAGTGGTGGGATAAATGGATCCTTAATTAACTGGGGTAATAGATTAGCTTGTACTTTTGCTACATTCGAGACTAAGTTACTACAAGTAACCGAAAACACAACAAATAACTATGTTGCCAGAATTTATAATGACGCATCATCAGCAAGTGGTGGGGGTGGATTATATATAAGAACAAACAATACTTCCAGTTCTAATAACCTATTAATCTGTCAAAGTGTCACTGGGACAAATGTTTTTAGAGTAACTGGTAATGGTAATTCTTATGTTGGTGCTTCAACATTAGTAACATCAGATAGAAGAAATAAAGAGAATATTTTACCAACAGAAGGATCTTTAGATAAAATAATGAGATTAAATCCAGTAACTTTCAAATGGATAGATAGAGAAGAAGGTGATTTTAATTATGGATTTATATCTCAAGAAGTTAAGGAAATATATCCAGAAATAGTAATTACCGATGATGGATATGAAGATGAGGATGATTATAGGTTGGTTTTAAATTACCAAGCTTTAATATCAGAATTAGTTAAATCAACACAAGAACAACAAGAGTTGATAGTAGATTTAACTAATAGAATTAAAGATTTAGAAGGTTAATCTTCGATTGGTTCGAACCAATAATTAAAGTAGATATAGTTATCACCAACTAAGTTATAATATTCATTCTCATGACTTACAATGATTTTATCATCGTGTGATCTTATTAACTCAATTTCAATACCCTTTTCCATTCTTAATTGTTTACCAGTATCAACAGAGTAACATATAACTTCATCATTTAATAGTTTATACATACCTGGATCAGGCTTTAACCAAGTTTTAATAGTTTTAATAACCAACCCCTTTATCTTAATAGTCCATTCTTTTGGTTGATATAAATCAAAGTCTTTGAATACTTCTGATTCAAATTTTGGATCTAATCCTAATATATTAAGAATAGTTCCCCAATATTCTTCATCATCAATCATTATTGATAAATAAACATCATACTTAACAGAATTAGATTTGATTATTCTTTGTATTTTAATACTTTGTATATCTTGGTCCTCTAATGCTAATTTACTTCTTAGTGTAGAGTATGCACTAGTTCCCTTTAAATTATAAAGAATATCATCAATTCTACCCATAGCTTGTCTAATACCACTTTGGTGTTTATCAAAAGCATCCAATGATAATTGTGGGTTATCTGTTTGTGGTATACCAGTACCACCAGCAGACTCAGCTCCGAATCTTTGCAAATTAAATTCAGTAAATTCTAAAATAAGCTTATTCCTCTTCTTCATAATTAATATATATATTAAATATTAAAAACACAATCATATGAAAATTAAGAAAGTTTTTGAAAACGAAGAGACGGATATATCAACAGCAAGGGTTGGGGAGATAATAGAGGATTTAAGAGGATTTACTTCTACATTAGAAGATAAGAATAAGATGGTCGAATCTTATATAAATGAATTAAACAATTATAAAAACCAATCCAAGAAAGGAAATGACCAAATAGATGATTCGATTGCTGCTTTACAAGTAATAAAAAAAGAATTGGATGATAGTTTAGATAAAGTTGATACAGTTATCAATAATCTAATGGATTATAATGATGAGGGTAGAAAATACCTTTATACCGAAAACAAATAATCAAAATATTATATAATTCATAATGGCAATCTGGGAAAATTTACCACAATCAACTAAAGTAAATATAGAATATGCTTTTAGGAAATTTGGAAGGAATTCAAAAAGGAAAAGAAAAATAGAAAAGATATATGGCATTTGCAGCAGGATGGGGTAATATAGTCGTATATGGACCAGCAGGTAATAATTATGGCAGAGACCACCAAAAACTACCATCTTGGTTCTTTATGTCAGAGAAGATAGATTTAAGGAAAAGAAAGATTAAAAGAATATTCAATGTTAGGGAAGAAGATAAATAATTTACAACCAGGTATAGTTTGGATGCCTTATATACCAATACAAACGGTTCAGGTAATAAGTGAAAAGGATTTTAACCCAAGATTATCATTAAAATCTAGATATGCTGTCAAGATGGTCAATAGTGGAATGTATGGAACTTTCGGCAATGGTGGATTTTATATGTCTCCAAGTCAATTAAGAAGACATAAAATAGAAAAAATATTTAAAATGAAAAACCCAACTGAATAAGTTGGGTTTTTTTATTTATTAAATTTCAATTTATAAAGTGTCTTATAAAGAAGACAAACAATATCATCAATTATACTATGTAAGTGTGTATCTTCTTCTGATATACATTTTCTTCCGTGTTTAATATATTCACCTACCTCTTCAAAGTAAGCAACTGGCTCTTTTGATTTAGTTTCACTGGTATCAATAACATCATAATTTTCAATTATACCATACTGACCTTGGTAAACTTCAATAACATCATCAATCATATCCAATACATCCTCATAATAACCACCAAGTGCCATATGCTTAGCATAAGAACCTTCATCACCTCTAACTTGTAAGTGGTAAACGTGAGCCATTTCTCTACTCTCAAATAATTTAGAAAAAAATGTAGAAACATCATTAGATTCTGTTGTTCCAGCTATTTCATCATCATTTTTTTCTTGTGGTACGATTACATTACCAGGTAGATTAGCAGTAACAGGTTCACCATCCTGACCACTAACTGGTTGGAAGTCTACCGTTTCTTCTGCTTCGTTTATTGCTTTAACTGGTTTTTTACCACCAAAATCTGAAAACTTTCTCATTATATTATAATTTGTTTTTGTCTTATTTATATATTAAATTAAAATTTACCTTTTAATGCTTTGAATATAACCTCAGTTTCATAACCAGCCTTTCTCATCTCATGATAGAATTCCATTCTTTGATCCATATCTGGGATAGCATCACCAAACTCATTTTTCCAAGACAATTCAATAATCTCTTCTGGTGTTTTACCATCTCCCATCATCTCACCTTGTTTACCTTGATATAATTCCATATTCTCATCAATTCTCTCATCAGTAGCATCAATATTATCAATTTGATAATTTGAACCATATTCAATTGATGATAAAATAGAATCTGATAAATATCCAGCTTCTCCCTCATTATCAGCAGGTATTATAAGTTCTACTTGAGCATTTACTTTGAAGAATCGACCATTCTCAATTTCTTCCAAAACCTTAGTGAATTTTTTCATTTAGTTATTTTAATTTATTAAGATATATATTAAATAACCCAACTAAAATTACAGATTTACGAAAAATAGAATTATAATTTTAATATATAATCTGTACAAAAATAACTAAGCTTATGAGATTTTTAAAAAAGTTTGAAAAATTTAATGAAGAGTTCGTGATGGGTGGACAGGAAGTGGAAACTAAACCAGCACCAACAACAACTCCAGATGTTAAGCCAGGCACAAGACCTAGTAGACCATCACCAATAAGAAGGGATAAACCATCGGTTAATCCTAACCCTAAAGCAGAACTCCCAACAGCTAGTGTTGAAGATGTTGTTAATAGATTCGTTAGTCTCCTTAATGATAAAGGTGAAGACATAAAAAAATATGTCAATAAATAATGAAGAATTTTGAAGATTTTACAAATGAAGAAGTTTCTCTTAAAGGTAACCAAGGTATACCAGGAGAAGGTGATGATAGAGGTGAGAAGAAATATCTAAGTGATGTTGAGCGTAGAGCTCGTCAAAGACTTGGTGTACCAAATGAGGAAAACCCTAGATTTGGACCTCCAAGACAAACAATGCAAATTGGTAGAGAGATGATGCAAGTTATGCAACAATCTATGAGATTTGTACAAGGTAACGAAGATGCTTTAGAAGAATTAGCAGAAAGAATAATAATGCAAGAATATGGTTCTATATTAGATAATGTAGATTTAGATATTAAGATTGTTAGACCAGGAGCGGTTAAAGACTTTATGGATGAAGAAAGTGAAGACTGTGAAGACTGTCAACAACCATCTATGCAATTATTAGATGATCCTGAAATTAAGAAAGAAGTTGATAAAAGAAAAGTTATAAACAATATCACACAAGGTGAAGCTAAGAATACTAAAAGAATCTTAGCTATGCCAGAAGTTAAGACTGAATTACAAGCTATTCTTGGTCAAGGACCAGGTGAGGAAGCACATACATTATGGATGAGATTAACAGATTTGGCTGATAAGATGGATTGGTTAATACCAGTTGATGTTAAAGGTGATATGATGGAACAAGCACCAGAAGGAATGGCAGGAGCTTGTTCAGTTAAGTGGCCAGAAGCAAAAGAAGAAGAAGATTTATCAAATAAGATATTAAAAGACCTTGAAGAGGATGATGCTGATATCGATAATGAAAATGAAGATATACAAGAATTATTATCAAGTGGTAACCCTATTATAAAAGCTAGAGGTGTAGATTTCCCAATGTTATTACATGAAACTGTTAAAGGTATTTATGAATTAATAGCGGCGGCTGGTATACCAGAAGATAAAAGAACTGCCGAATTAGTAATGATGAACACATCTTCAATGGATGATGAAGCAGAAGAATTTAGATATGGTCCTGAATTAGCATCGGATATAAGAGATTTCGTTAACGAATCTCCAGATGTTGATAAATATGAAAATATAAGAGAACATTTTTATGGTATGTTACACGCTTTAGAAGCGGATGAGTTTTTACCTTTAGTTAAAGGTATTCTTTTAGAAACACCTTCTGCTAGAACTAAAGTTAATGAAATGATAGAAGAAATCATTAAATCATTAGACGAGTATGAATTAGGTGAAGCTTTACCAAGTTCTGATTACAATGAACCAGAAGAATCACCAGAAAATACAGAAGGTGGTGATACACTTGAACCCGGAAAAGAAAAAGAACTTTCATTTGAAGATGAGATGAAGCAAAAATCAATTGAAAGAGAATCAGATTACTCTCAATTAAGTAAAAGAGAAATACAAGATTTAATTGATGATGCTCTTGATGCTGGTGATTTTACTAAAGTAAAAGAACTAAGTGAATTCTTAGGAGAGGGAAAGGAAATATATTTGAAAGAATTAGAAAGAATAAACGAGGGTCACGGACACCACGGTAGAAAACAGAAATAAAATTATATGAGACTACTACATAAATATAATCAGTTCTTGGGTGATAAACCAATAAACGAAGATGTAAATAAATCTAAAAAGTTTTTAAAGGAAAGACACCTTTTAAGAAAAGCCGCAGAAGAAATGGGGTTAATAAAAGGTGAATTAGAGCAACAATTAAAACACGGTGAAAAGAGATCAGTAACCTTAAATGATTTTGATGAAGAAAAAGCTAAAGAACTTAATTATAAAATGAGAGGGATGAAAATTTCTGAGGAAGAAATTCATCAAATAGAAAGAGATCCTGAGTTCTTAAAGTTAAGAGAAATATTTAAAGATAATATTGGTTATTTATATAACTTCACTTATATGTATTATGTGGAAATGGTTTCTTTAGAAGATATACAATCCATGTATAATACAATGTTAGAGTATAAAGATTTACTAAACCATTTACCGAAAAAATTTGACATACGTTTCATAGATACAAAGTCAACTAATAATAATGAGGTTCTCTTAGATGGACTTGATAAGTTAGATGATTATAGAAAAGTTAAGAAAGTTGTAGATAAATTAACTCGCGAACTTAAAAAAGATTATAATGGATCACCAGAAGGTATTAAAGAACAATTCTCTGAGATTGCTAGAGCATTCAACGAATTGGGTAAAAAGACAGATGGTACTATCGATGAAGAAAAAAGAGATGGTCTTTGGAGATCTTTCTTTGGAGAAATAAGAGTAATAGCAGGAACAAAAAGATATGTTGGTCAATTAAGGAGATATAAAACTATTGGAGAGTTCATTAGAGCAGCTCAAAACTTCTTAAAAGCATCAGAGAATTCTGATATACTAGCTTTTTATGATAAGATAAATGACTGTAATGAGAAATATGGATACGCTGGAGCTGATATCGTATTTGATGAAGGTGGTATATTAATTATAGAAGTTAAATCATTCCCAGCAAATCAAATGTTAAATGGTCATACTAGACATTGTATTAAAGATTCTAACAGTCAATGGGAAAATTATGTATCAAATCATAATAATAAACAATATTATGTTTATAACTTCAATATACCACAATATGATAATATGTCAGTAGTTGGTATTACAATAGAACCTAACCAAAGAGTAAGAGCGGCACACGCTAAAAACGACTCAAGTGTTGGTAGTGGATTTCAAAGAACATTAGAACAATGGCAAAAAGAATATGGAATTGAAGAAAATCTATGGGCTCAACTTAAACCAATGACTAGAGAAGAAATTGAGAGAAGAGAAAGAGCTAAAATAGCTGAAAGACAAATTGTAAATAAAGGATTATCAATAGAAGATATAACTAGATATGTTAAAGAAGACGGAGCTAATATTAATAAAGATAATGGTGTTTGTTTGTTAAATGCTGTTGAAGAAAATGATATGGAAAAGGTTAAAGTTATTCTCCAATTAGGAGCATCTCCTAACTTAAAGAAAGGTGCTGATGCACCAATATCAAAAGCTAAAAACTTAGATATGATTAAACTACTTGTTAGTGGTGGTTCTGATATAACAGGAGATGTATTTAATAACATATTACATGATATGGATGCTTTAGAATATTGCTTAAAAGCTGGATTGGATCCTAATTTCAATAACTTCTTACCATTCAGAAGAGTTTGTAAGGGTAATTGGAAAACAAGAGATGACATAGGAAATAGTTATTTAGGAGCATTTAAACTATTACTTAAATACGGAGCTAAATTATCAGATGAGAGAGGAAACAATATGATAATAAGATGGGGAGCTGAGTATGGTAGACTTGATATACTTGACTGGTTAAAAGAAGAAGGTTATTCAGAAAAATTCACAGTAAAAGAATGGGAAGAAGCGATAACTTGGATAAGTCACTCAAGAAAAATAAATGAAGAAAACAAATCGGAAGTATTAAGTTACTTAGAAAATGAAATAAATAAAAGATCATAAAACAAAAAACCACTTAAAATTTAAGTGGTTTTTTTATTTTCTAATACTTTGTATATTAAGTAAGCATCATTACAATCTTCATAAGGTTTAGGTAAGTTCTTAACAGATAATAATTCTTCACTTGATTGTTTACAATGTGTAGCCCAAAAGTCAGTTAAATTATCATTCTCAACAATTGCTCTTAACATCTCAGGTTTCTTAAAGTTCCACCAGATATTCCCCAATTATTCTTATAAATATATTCTGTTCTTGGATTCTTACCACCAATCTTTTTTTCAATTGGTTTATAAGTCAATTTACAAGATTCTAACTTCAATGTGGAGGGTGAAAGTACGAATATGTCTTCTGATACTCTATCAAATAGTTTCTTTCTTAGGAGTGTCGAGAATGTAACCAAATCGATTATATCACCAGCGGTACTTGAGAAAGAATATCCCTCAATACCGATAGAAGTTTCTTGTTCTGGATTTATAGATTCTAATATATCATCTATAATATCATCAGTAATTCTATCATAATCTTTAAGCTTTGTTAACTCACCCTCTGAATAATCTTCAAATTCTCTATACTCAATATATTTATATGTTATAAATTGTTCTGCCATCTTAAACCACTTCTTCATACCATTCTTACCTGATACGGATGATTCACGACAATAATTAAATATTTTAAATGATTTACCATTAGAAACTACTAGTCCTGTGGAAATTAAACTTGGATCAACTGCTACTATATTTTCCATAAAGTATATAGTAACATTTCATGTCTTCATTCACGAAACTAATCTTCTCGATATCTGTGTCTGTTTAGCTTTGGTTTATTACCAATTTCGGTTATAACCAACTCATAATAAGCATCATTCTGACCAAAGTCTGAATAGAATACTTCCAAACCATACTTCTTTAATTGAGAATCTATATCTTTTATAAGATCATGTATTTTTGGTTCAACATAATGTAAAACTGGTAAATCCATAGGAAAGTCAATCTCAGAATCATAAAATTCTATAATAAATGATTTATCATCCTGTTCAATTATACCAGATTGTAATGAATCTTCTACTGAAAATGATAAGTTTGGGAATTCATCAGTTACATAACAAGCTATATCTCGTATATCATCATATGACATACCATAATCATTGATACCCTCATTTATAAATTCCTTATATTTTTTCAACATATACTATATATTAATTTGTATAATCACCAATAAATCCTTATATTTGTATTATTAATCACTACAAAATAAAAAACTATGAAAGGACACAAATTAAATAACACAGACGCTCTTAAATTTATCTTCTCAGGTAAATCAACTACAACATTCTTAAATACCGATACTGATAATAGATTCACTTTCAGAGTGAAGCAAGCTAAAGATTCAAACTTATTTTTCGTAAGTGTTCTAAACGGACCAGATAAGTATTCATATATCGGTACAGCAATAGAAGGAAATTACAGACATGGTAAAAAGTCTTTTATCACAAAAGATGCACAGTCTGTTAAAGTTTTTGAATATGTTCTTAATAAATTAAAATCAAATAACCTTTCTGATAAAGTAGAAGTTTGGCACGAAGGAACTTGTGGTAAATGTGGTAGACCACTAACAGTACCATCTAGTATAATCACTGGAATTGGACCATCTTGTGCTAAGAAATTATCAAAAGTAGAAAAGAGAGATAACTTCCTTAAACTAATTCTCGCGTAATATGTATATGTTAATTTCTATTATCCCATTTTTTTATATGGCTTACTTTTATTTCGTTGTAAAAAAGAAGTGGAGTGAAAATATTAGCTTTGACCTATCATATGGTATGAGATGCTATTGTTGTAAAGATGAAATATCGACAATGGAGGATTTAGCTAAGAATATGTTTAATTCTAGTAAAAGTATGGAAGATGCTAAGGAATTAAAATTATGCGATGCTTGTAAAAGAAATGAACAACTAAATAAGATTTTCAATAAAAAAAGTGATAGTAAATTCAAAAGATTATTAATATCAAATAAGTACAATAGACTAACTGCTATATTTTTGATATTGATGGTTTCTTGTATATCAATCGACATATTAGATATAATATACATAAAAGATAATATTAGAATATTCTTTATATTAGGACAAATATTTCAACTATCATTTTGGTATATACTAATAAAAAGATGGAAATATACGGCAATAAAAAAACCCCAATCATAAAGATTAGGGTTTTTGGGACCGACTTTGGATTGTCGAACTTCCACCACCTTATTTTTCTAAACAAGGAAACTTATTTTTTTCTTTCATTAATATAACTAATCATCCCACGTACAAAGAGTTCTTGTAATACTGATTCACAAGTGTATTGTTTATCGAAATAGTACTCAATATTATTTCTAACATTTTCCATACCTGCTTTATATAGCTTTTCCATCGGAAAGTTTTCACTTTCAACATTTCTTTCGTCCAGCATTTCTTTAATTCTATGTAACATAGGATGATTGTTATATTTTTATTTTTTAGCCTCTTCAACAGACGCTGCTCTATAAGGAGTTACTAATTTCTTAATCTCTCCTAAAGCCTTACGAGCATCACCATCAGACTTCTTAGTAGTCTTGTTATGATTCTCTTCAAATGTTTCCCACAATTGTTTTAATTGTTCAAAAATTTCTTGCTTCATAATTATTTTTTTGTTTTATAACCCGTAGGTTTGGTTTTCAAGATTTACTTGAAAATATCTTCTGCATCAGACGCATCTGTAAATCCATTTGTTTCATCATCATCATCATCATCAATAACTTCATTAAATTGTTTCTCAACTTCCTCAATCTCATCAATTGATTTGAATCTGAAATAATCATTTACAATAGGATTCATAGCTTCTAAAACTTCTTCTGTGAATATCTCAGGTTTGAATAGTTGTTTTGTTGTAACTGATTTATTTAAGTGATTAACATACCACCTATTACCACCTGGTTTGAAAGACATCTCACCAGTTTCTTTATCAACTTCCATTTTACCTTTAGCGATACCAATTTTATCAAAATATTCTGGTCTACAAAAAGCATCCAACCCAGTATAAGGGTTCATACCATTCGCAAATGAAATATCAAATCTAATTTTCTTAGGTTTAGCTAATCTATTCTTTTGAGTCTTGAACAATACACTAATACCAGAAGATCCTAAATCCATATCATCTTCCTCACCAGTCTTTAATTTAGACTTACTCATAAACCCAATAACAGATGCAGAATATAATAATCCATTACCACCTTTCATAACACTTCTTGGAAATAAATCCATTGTTAAATATGTGTGGTTACATACAATCATTGGTATATCAAGGAACCCAAGGTCATTGTTAATACTTCTAAACATAGAACCAATAGCTTTAGCTTTGGTCATATCTTGTTTTATATCACCTTTAAGTAAATCATTTTTCTCTTTGTTAGATGCCATTTGTCCCAATGAATCCAAAACAATCATCAACTTTGGCATTTCATAACCATCTAATTTTTGTTCTTTTAATTCATCAACCAATTGTGATAAAGTAATATTTATATCTTCAACTTTATTAGATCTAACTAATCTAAATTTACTCAAGTCATTATCAACTCCGAATTTAGGCAAATCCTCTAAATCAACTGCTTGTTCAGTATCGATATAAATAACTGAATATCCTTCTCTTTGAGCGTTTTTCACAACAGAATAAGCTAGGAATGATTTCCCTGCTCCAGACTCTCCAGCAAATACACTAATTCTATTAGTAGCAACACCACCTTTTAATAATCTACCCGACATCGCAGCATCCACGATATAAACACCCGTAGATATAAATTGTTTTTCTTTAATTTCCTTCTCTACTAAAATAGGAACTGATTTTGCTATATTATCCAAAATCGATCCTACTTTACTAAATTCAAATTTTTTAACTTCTTTTTTCTTAGCCATAATTAAAATATTTTTTATTTTCTTATGTTATATATTAAGTTTTCACACCCCCTTTCGAAGTTTTTTAAATTAATTCCGAAAGAGGGTGTTATTTTTTAATATATAATTTATGAAGAAGTCAAGTTTCCTAGAAAAAGCAAGAGATACACACGGATACAAGTATAAATATTTAAATTTATCTGATAAAATTACATTAAAAGATAGATTAAATATTGAGTATGATGGTGAATTATATACTCAGACAGTATCTAAACATTTAATGGGTAGATGTCCTGAGAAATCTATTGCTAAAAAAACAACAACTGACTTCATAAAAGAATCCAAATTAATATGGGGTGATAAATATGATTATTCAATAACTGAATATACTGGTGCTCTAAATAATATCAAAGTTATATATGATGGTATTGTTTATGAACAAAGAGCTAAATCTCATTTAGAAGGAATGTCTCCTGAGTTTAGAAAGACTGATGAGTCTAGATTAAAAGATATAATAAGGAAAGGTAATGAATTGGGTAAGAATGAGATTGAAAGTTTCTTAAAGAAATATAAGATTGATTATAAAAGAAAATACCAAATAGGAGAAATT
>Ga0114918_10004560_pt1 | contig 12013 bp, 18 predicted proteins | sample LantaG_FD_87015 | JGI IMG/M metagenome (GOLD analysis project Ga0114918, IMG submission 87015) | Deep subsurface microbial communities from Baltic Sea to uncover new lineages of life (NeLLi) - Landsort_02402 metaG | ecosystem: Environmental > Aquatic > Marine > Oceanic > Sediment | place... | reverse complement strand
TAGCCTCATGCGCTGTAGGCTCCTCTCTCGATGAGGATGCCTTAGATAAAATACTAAAAGAGTTGTCTTTGTTAGGATTACAAAGTTTGATTGCTTTAACTGATAGGTAAAATAGAAGGAATTCAGAAAGAAATCACAAAGGCCCATAGATACAGAATGTTAGGCAATGGATGGACTGTTAATGTCATTGCTTATATATTTTCTTTCATAAACTTCTCCAAAAAAACATCGGCTTAAAAAATAATTCAAAAAAAAGTGAAAAAAACGCTAAAGCTTTTTCGAAATCTTCCGATAAGATCTATATAAGGGAAAGAAACCTAGCAACAAGGAGAACAAAATGGAACTAAACAGCCTACCAAGAAAAGACCTCAAGGAAACAGTAGCAAGCCTCCGTGCACTTCTCCCACACCTAGACGCAAGCGAAGCTAAAGATATAGTATCAGAAAGCTATTACATAGCAAGAGACGGCTCGATAATGGAGCAAGTAGCAACTGATAAAGTTATTGACAAGGCGATAGAGATCGCGGACTCTGAAGAAGAGCAGGACGAAATCATCGCCCAGGCGAAAGCGTACTTTAAGAATTGGGAGGAATAAAAAAAGAGAAAAAAGGCATCATGGTTTTATATGTTTAACTATAAAGGAGTGATTTTATGGATATTAAGGAACAGATTGTAGAAAAATTGCTAGAGCACCAAGAATTTGTCAGGACAAAGCTTGCGTTGGTAAGTTCCCTGCCTGGCTTTGGAGATACATGGCAGCGCGGCCTTCTTCAGGGGTCTATCGGTATTATTGACGAGGCGAGAGAGGTTAGAGACTCTAGCAGCGTGCTTATAGGCTATAGGGACACATACATCCTGAGCGAGATAGGGGACCTGATTTTTTACGCGCTACAGTTTACGGATGCGATATCTGATGCTTCTGATATTATGTCGTCGAAGGAAATAATAGAAGAGGCACTAAAATCAAGAGGTTCTATTATATTTGTGTCTAATCGGGATTTTCATCCTGAAGATAGTAACTTACTTGGACTTTCTAAAAAGGCGGTATTTCAAGAAAGAGTTGATGTTTTGCCTGAACTTCTTAATATCTTTATGGATATTTTTGCAACAATTCTTTGCCTTTGCGGAAGTTATGAGAGAATTCTTGAAGCTATCAAGAATAATAAAGAAAAGCTAAGCAAGCGATACTCAAAAGGTTTCTCAGTTGAAGAGTCAAAAAATAGAGTAGAGTAAAGATTTCCCTAAAGCTTTCAACATATCCCTCCGATAAGATATATATAGGAGGAAAACACGATGAAAAACAAAATCACACTATTAATTTTATCAATAATAACAAGTTGCGGAGATGTAGGTATTTCTCCTGAGCTTCAGGAGGACCTTTCGTATCTTGAGGAAGCTCTCGGAATCTCAGTCTCCTACGATATGAGAATAGGCCCTCTTGATGGTGCAGCGGCTGCCAGGTGCTATCGATACCCAGTTAAGCGAGTGGTAATCGATATCGAAAAAATCAAGGCAGCAGGAGACTCTTTAAGGCTTGTGATGCTTCACGAGATTGGTCATTGCTCCTTTGATGTGCGAGGGCACGAAGAAACCAGCCTGAAAGAAGTCGGTTGCCCGACCCACATTATGGAGTCGAGTAACAAACAAATACGATGTGAAAAATATATTGGTCAATATATCAGTCAGTTAAAAAATAATTAGAAGAAAATGCTAAAGCTTTTCTGAAAAGCTCCGATGAGTATTATATGGGGGAGAGAAAGGGTCTACTCCCCGAGAAACCAGAAGGAGATTAAAATGAAAAACGAACTATTCTTTATGAATGATGGATTTGATGACAGTGGAGTAGGGATGACTAAAGAAGAATGGAGAGAAACGCTTGAAAAAGAGGCACATATGGTTGATGCAGCTGATATTGATGCATATGTTGAATTTCATATGGCGGATTTAATCTCTGAGGATGAATACAGAGATCTGCAAGAATAACTATAACTTTTATGGAGGTGAATCATGAAAATGATTAATGAGAGAGAATTTGACCTAGTTACGAGAGGGATTACTGGCGCAGACGAGGCGAAAGCACTTGGAGAGCTGACACTCGATGGTTGGCTTTTCTTCTCTGATGTCGCTCTAGAATCGATGAGCAGCATCATGAAAATTCTTTTGGGAGTAAAGTGATGCTATTTAAGGAGGAAATTGTAAGTAAATGCGGGAGGTACGTAGTTGTCTCACACTTTGAGAAAGAGACACAGAAGCATCCGTACGGAGACGCATTCGTTACTGAGACTATAAGTACCCTTATTCACGAAGACTTTTTTGTTGATGACAGTCATTACACTTTTGAGGAATTATCCTCGGAAGAGCGTGAAATTTTTAAAAAACTTTTAGGGGAGTGATTATGAGATACGAAATGTTTTTAGACAAAAAAGAACTAGCAGAAAAAACGGGGAACCCACAGATTGCTGTTAGCGATACAGGCATGAGATACATCTTCTTCCCCGATGGGACTATGAAAGTCAAGACTCAAAAAATTTCAGAGACTCTTTTCGAGAGCGTTCTTAATGAGTGCCTAGTAACCCCTTTTAATTCGGAGTGTTAAATGGAACTAATACAAGCAGGAGTTATTCTTTCAGAGAGTGATTTAGGAAGAAGAGTGAAAAATTCTCTTGGCGAGTTTGGAACAATAACAGTATTCAATGAGAATATGGACGGTACCTCTGATTTTTCCATCACTTATCTCGGTGAGTTTACGGAAAAATGTATGTATACAGGACATAGACAAAAAACGATGAAAAATTACATCGTTAAGACATCCTGTATTGGAAAAACAGTTGACAATGCAAGTAGGAAGTCGGAAGTGATTTGTTTTATTTAACTTTTAGGAGAGTGATTATGATTAGACTTGAAACAATTATTGTTGGAATGGTTCTTGGCTCGACAATTGGGATTACATTAGCTATGCGCTTTCAGACTGCAGACATTAAGGAGGCCGTTGAAGAGATGCAAAGCGATTTTCGTATTGCCCAGTTCAAGAGCTGCTACATAACCTATAAAGATGGACCTGCTTGCGCCGGTTTCTCAGGATTGACTGAAGAAGATACGGAGCGCCTAAAATAGCGCTAAATGTTTTCCTAGGAATACCGATAAGAAAGTAAGGAGGTATTATGGAACGGTATGTTTTTGAGACAGAAGAGTGTTTGGAGTGCTACAAGAAAAAGTGTGAAGACTTAGAAGAAAAGGTTCTTGCTAGAGAATCTAAAATTAGAATCAAAAAGGAGAAACAGATGATTTTTAAAGCAACGCCTTTGTTCACGCCAGAGCAGAGAGAAATGATTGAGACCAGGTCAGGGAATCCAAAATCTCTCACATTCCCTTGTGATGTAACACCTAAGAGCGTCAAGCACTTAAGAAATGCTGACCCAAATACAGGGCATGACTTACATCTTAATGGGTTACCCCTACTTGTTGACTTTGTTGCTAGTAAACGGTTAAGAGTTCTTTTGTTGGCGCGATACGGTAAGTTTATTGACGTCGTATCGAGTGCTAGTCTTATGCATAGGCCAGATTTATCCGATACCTCTGTAGATGATACCCCTAGTACTTTTCGATATGGTATGTCAGTGATGATGAACTTACGAATCATAAAGAAAATGTGTGCTGAGCTTTGTACAATTCGACACATTGATGAGGAAATAGATGAGTTCGTCATAGAAATTGAAAAGACGCTCATCGATTATGGGGTTACGATACCTGAACCTTTACCGGTAGAAACTTTTGAAAATGCTCAATTTAAATTAGAAAAAGCAGAAAATAAACAAAGGTTTATTGTCGGATGCGGTAGGGAGTTTGAATGGCAGTATGACTTCTTAAAACTGAATATCTGGTTTACTAACCTATCAATTTATGAGCAACTTTTAAGATACAATAGCGGGATACTAATACCTAATCCCGATTATGATGCCCTGTTTCAAAAAGATTACAAGATAGGGGGCAGGTTCTTTTGTTTTGCAGTTTTAATGACGAAAGAGCAGGCGCAAATTATTATAAATCAAAGGGAAAATCACAAGCTCGAAGACTGGCGAGTAATTTGTGCTAACCTCAAGGACGCTCTTTAATACTCAAGAAATATTAGTGTAAAATACCATAAGAGCCTAATCTTATGGAGTGAATATGAATAAAAGACAGAAAAAAGAATTAAAACTTGAACTACTTAGGGAAAAGAAAAGAAGAAACTTTTTTAGCTTCCTGAAAAACACAATCCCAAGATATCAAGACTCTGATTTTTATCACCACTTTACAGACAAACTACAAGACTTTGATAAAAAAATTCACAATATCGAATTCCCTCATCTCATCATCAATTGTGCTCCACGCGTTGGAAAATCAGCAATGATTCTAAGGTACTGTCTATGGGAAATGCTCAACAATAGTGATTTTAAAGTGATTTATGGCACATATTCAGACAGGCTATCGAAGATCATGAGCCGCGAAATGAAGATGATTCTTGAGTCAGACTATGTCAAGAAATATTGGCCTCATGTGAAACTCAAGGAAGGCTTCAGTGCTCTTGACTCCTGGGCGATAAGCAATGGAAGCTCGATCTTTTTCACGTCGGTTGGTGGCTCGATTTCGGGTATTGGAGGCAATCTAATTGCGCTCGATGATATCTTCAGCTCCATGGAGTCCGCAAGGTCTGACGCTTATCGTCAGCAGCTTTTCTCTTGGGTGAGTTCCGCACTCATGACTCGCGTTATGCCAGAAAAGCATGCGATCATTTTCCTATTCACGCGATGGGTCCAGGATGATCTCGCCGGTTTTGTTGAAAGCGAGGAGCGGAAAAACCCACAATTTCCAAAGTTCGACAGAATTCAGTTTCCCATTATTGGGCGAGATGGTGTGAGTCTGATACCAGAGCGCTTTCCGCTCCCTCTTTTGGAGCAGCTTAAAGCGAAGTCAGGAACGAAGGTGTGGGACGCTCTTTATATGTGCAATCCGACTTCAGATACGGATCGAATCCTGAGAACAGAATGGATTGATCAAGTTGATAAGCTACCGATATGTAATTGGAATAACCAACAAGTTATCGTAGCTATCGATATGGCTTTCAAAGGGAAAACGACAAGCGATTACAATGTTTGTGTATGTCTTGCAAGAGGTCTTGATAACCGTATATATTTACTTGACTATTTAAGGATTCAGGCAGATTTTACGGATTTTCTAGTTAAGTTTTCTAAGTGGTATTCAGGACTTCCAAAAATCAATGCACTCGTCATTGAAGATAAGGCGAACGGGAGCGCTCTCCAAAGTGTACTGAAATCAAAGTTCAATAATATCAAGATGGTAAATCCTGACAAAGATAAGGTCTCAAGGGTTTCTGCAATAGCGCCAATGGTAGAGTCAGGAAGTCTTGTCTTTTTGAGAAAGAACACAGTCGATTATTTAGAGATTATTGAAGAGATTGATAAGTTCCCAAGTCCTTCTGTCCATGACGATTTTATCGATGCTCTGACTCATGGGCTTCAGTATATATCTGATAAATCGGGCGGAATAGTCTCCGGATTTAATTGGAGCTCTGTTCTTGGTAATTTTTAAGGAGTGGTAATGAAAGAAGAGCGAATCAGATTTTTTGGACTATTGAAGAATTAGTAAAGAAAAGATTAAAAAGAGCTTAAGTTTTTCCAAATTCTCCCGATATGTACTATATATACAAGAAGGAGAACAAAATGTTAACAATGATTTTTCTTGCATTTTGTGTTCTAGCGAAAATATCGCTAGGAAGTAAACTTAACCAAAAAGAAAAAGAAAGAGTATTCATAAAAAAAATCCAATATAAATAAGGTATAATAGACTCATTAACCCTATCGTGAGGTAAATATGAGTCAAAAGAAAAAGCAAAAACAAGAAAGACGGTTCGATGGTTCCGTCTTTAATCGATCTTTGCAGCTAGGTTGGCGAGATCCTAACCAGCAATCAGTGATGCAAAACACAAACCTACATAAAGAGTACCGCGACTCACTCATGGAGTCTTCAGGTATCATGAGCCGCATCGTGACCCTACTTCCCTTTTTTGCGACGAAAGAAGGTCTTGATATCAAGACTGGCAATCTCTCTCTTGATGAGAAGATTGAGCGATGGATAGCAGACGACCAGATCCTTAATATCCTCAAAGAGAGCTGGATTCAGGCACGAGTGCACGGGGGGAGTGCGATATGGCTTTTCAAGGCGGGCGATAATGAGCAGCCAGGAAGGTCGGACTTTACTTCCCTTATTCAGCTCGATAAAGACGAGCTTTCCCAAGGCGGCGTCGATATTATCAGAGACCCATCAAGAAAAGACTTTGGATATCCTGCTGTTTGGGAAGTGAACCCGACTCAAAGTGCAACGAGATTCCCAATCAGTACAGACAGAATAATTCGTTTTGAGGGGATTCCTGTTCGAAGATCAAGAGCTTCTGTGTATAACTATTTTGGAAAGTCATATCTTGAGAGCATTTACCACAAAGTCTTACTTTGGAGTCAAAGCGTAGAGCATGCCTCACAGCTCCTAAGTTCAGTGACTCTCGACATTCTAAAGACTGACCTTATGAGTCAACTTCAGGATAATGGGACGAATAATCTCGAAAGCAGGCTTGCTTATCTTGGAATAACCAAGAATAACCGAAGTGTTGTAGCAATCGATAAAGAAGGCGAAGATTACAGTCAGATATCGAAAACCTTTAGCGGGATCGACTCCCTTTTTGAGCGCTTTGATGATGCCCTTGTTATCGAGACTGGCTACCCAAAACTCATTCTTCTTGGCAGGAGTCCATCAGGAATGAACGCTAATAGTAGTAACGAAATGCAGCACTTTCTTGATCTCGTTCGCGTTGAGCAGAAAAATTACCTTGAGCCAAAAATTAGAAAACTTGTAGAGTCTAAGTTTGGAATTTCTGAGTTCGCAGTCGAATGGCGAAATCTCGATAAGCCTGGATAGAAAAAGAGCAGGCAGCGAAAAAGTCTCAAGCCGAGATTGATAAGATTTATATCGAGTCAGGCGTTCTTGAGCCTGAAGTTGTTGCAGAGCATCGCTTCGGGGGAGACAAATACTCGTATGATACGCAACTCTCAGAGCAGGACTTGAGTATCATTAAGAATGCCCTAACAGCTGAACTTGACGAGAATAATCCTGATCCTGAAAGCAATGGAAGTAACGAAAATAACAGATAAGGAGTGAATATGAAAGCAGAAATAACGTTTCAGAATGGCGAGAAGGTAGTTCATGATATCGAAAAAGCAGATTCAATGCATAAGTTTATCGAGCTTTTGTCGAACTCGTCTCTTAACAACATGTTTGCTATCGGTAACTTATGGTATAATCGGTTATGTATACATTGCATAAAGGAGAAGATCGATGAAAATAAATCTACCGAAAATCTATCAGGCTCAAGCGAGAAAAAGGAAGCCGAAACTAAAAGCGCCGCTTTACCCTTCCAGTTCGGAAAGAAGCCTGAATCGACTCCTAAGAGACGCGGTAAATGACGCCGAGCGGCTATACAAGATCATGCTTAAGCCATATATAGGTCAAGCAAAAGTGACCTACGGATACAAAGCAGACGAAGAAGCTAAAAGTTTTTGGTCAAGACTTTCCGAGTGGCAGGCATCTGTCGATGGAATTTTTCTTTCTGAAGCTATCAGGAAAAAAGCAGTAGCGATATATAAAAGACTGATATCGCAAAATACAAGAGCTATAAATTTACAATCTCAAGCGGTCGCGGCTATCGATATCGCGTCTGATATTGACACTTATCTTCCCGCCTACCTTAATGGACAAATCAAGAAGCACACAGCGCTTATAAAGAATGTTTCTCAACAAATCAAGGACGATATAACTGGTATTATTCGTCGTGGCGCTATGTCGGGAGCTTCAACACAGTCGATTATAGACGAGATAGAAGTTGGACTCCAAGGGAGAAAAGGACGCTTTAAAGTTGCTCGCACGAGAGCTGAGCTTATCGCGCGAACCGAAGTTGCTAATTTCAATTCCGAACTTACTGCAAAGAGGTTTACTGACGCTGCTCTTGAGACTTATATTCGGGAAACGGCCGGAGACTCGCGGGTGAGACCCTCGCACAGAGTCCTTGATGGACTCGTCTTCCGGTGGGACGATCCACCTCCTGAAGGGCATCCTGGGCAGTCTTTTCGATGCAGATGTACAGCTAGTATGAATATGGATGAAATATCAAGCTCCAAAGGCTTGAAAGAAGTATAGAAAGGAGAAAGATATGGTAAAGCGTTTTGACAAAGGTCGAGACTTCAAGATAAGAAGAACCGACGCTGGAGGTATGATAGTTGAAGCCTACCCTTCTCGGGTTGGTGTTTTTGAGTACATACTCCCTAATGGGAAGATTCAACGAGAGCTCAGGAGGCCGGAAGAAGTTTTCAAAGCCGATTCGCTTGATGCTTTTCAAGGGATTCCGCTGACTATTGAGCATCCTCTTGAGATGGTATCTTCTAAAAATTTCGCGAAGTACTCAGTAGGGACCGTTCTGGAAAAAGCCGTTCAGGATGGAACACACACGAAGACTTTTGTGGCTATAAATCGTGATGATGCTATCGCTCTTGTAGAGTCGAGACAGAAGACGCAACTCTCTGTCGGCTATTCATGCGTGCTGAAAGATGGAAAAGGAGTATGGGAAGGCCAAGAGTATGATGTCGAGCAGATAAATATCATACCGAACCACTTAGGGTTATGCGCAAAAGGGCGTCATGGACCAACTGCTTCACTGAAGCTTGATTCTGAAGACGGAATAGAGGGTTGCGAAAACGATGTTGAAATTTATGATAAAATTGATTCAGGTGTAAAAACAAAAGGAGGCACTATGAAAGTAAAGATTGGTGGCGTCGATTTCGAGATCGACGATACCGCAGCGCAAGCACTTCAGATTGAGCGTGATGCTTTGTCTGCAAAGCTTGATTCTGCTATAGCGAGAGCTGATGAGGCAGCTAAAAAAGAAGTTGAGCTTAAAGAAAAGCTTGACTCTATTGATATTGGAGCTTTAGTCAAAGAGCGCCAGGAGCTTATCGCTCGATGTCAAAAGGTCGATAAAGATGTTGACATATCTCTTGATAATGAGGCAATGATTCGTTCGGTAGTTGAAAAAGCAGTTAAGCTTGACTCCGAAAAGAGCGACGCGTATATTCAAGCTCGATTTGATGCTATGCTAGAAGATATAGAAAAGAAACAAGAAAAGAAAGCTGACTCTGAAAAAGCGGTTTCGAGTCTTGTTGATAAAAAAGATAAAGAAGACTCAAAGCCTTCTGGTCTTTCGTGCTTAACGAACAGAGTAATGTAATAAAAGGAGGAACTTATGCCTATTCGTATTAGTGATTATCAAAATGCTCCAAGTAAACTTTCGGGCCAATTGCGCTCAATGAAAGGTTCGGAGTCTTTTCAAGTTGGTGTTTACCAACAACAAATTCAAAGCCTAACCGTTACAGCTGTTCTGGATGCGAGCGCAGGTTTTGTCGTTACTGACTCTGTCGGTAATGTAAGCTCTTTTTCGGTGACAGGATCAGCGATTGATGTTGCAGCTACTGGAACTATTACAGGTTCGGTCGGTGTTCTCGATTTCGAAGCGGATACTTCCGGAGATTCTGGAAACCTGATTCAAGTTATTCTTGCAGATACTGCAACCGCTGGCTCTGAAACTGTCTCTGTCGTTGGATCGGTCATTACTGTTGGTATTGAGTCGGGAGTAAGTACAGCTGCTCAGATTAAAGCGGCTATTGATGCTGATGTTGATGCAGCCGCTCTTGTAGATACTGTTGCGACTACTGCTGGTGCGATGGAATCTGATAGTGTGACTCTTTCTGGTGGGGATTATTTCTCTGCCGTTGATATGCGCGATGCTCTTCTTGCTGTTATTCAAGCTAATAAAGGGTTTTCTGCTCTTGTGAAATCGGAAGCTGCTGCTACCTCCGATATCAAACTAACTGTCCTAAATAAGGGTCAAGACGTTGTTATTTCAAGTCTTGTTGGTGCAGGCTCTCTTTCTGAAGATCAAGCCTCTTCTTCCGGCTCTAATCTCCCTGTCGGACGTGCGGTTGTTCGCAACTCAAGTGACTCTCAAGTAATGGAGCTTCCTGGTGCTGGTTCGGTTTCAGCCGATTTACTTGGAGTTACGGTTCGTAAGCATGCTTACAATGTTCCTTCAAATAATGCAGAGATGATTATTCCACTTGGTTCTTTTGGTGAAGTTCTTTATCAAGGCGAACTTTATGTTGAGATTGATGATGCGGTTGTCGCTGGAGACCCTGTTTATGCACGAGTCGCCAATGGTACACTTGGAATCTTCAGAAATGACGCGGACGGAGGGGATGCAGTTCTTCTAGCATCTGCGAAGTTTATCGAAGCAGGGTCAAGTGGAGATGTTGTAGCAATTAGAGTTAATATGCCGTAATGGCTTAAATAAAGGAGAAATTTATGGCTGATATTAAACGTCTCGATATCGAAGAGGCTATGCGTGAAGCTGGTTTAGCGTTAAGGGAAAATTCAAAACGAACGGACGCGGATTCGTCTTTGATTCTCGCTGAGCAACTGACTCACATTGAGAGCACACTTCTTGAGCCTATGCGCCCAATGTTTGAGGCGCGCGATTTGATGAGTGTGAAGACTGAAGGTAGTCCTTGGCAAGACTTCTTTAAGTATCATCAAAAGGTTGGCAACTATGCTAAGGCAAAATGGGTTGATGATCTTGGAGATTCAAGCCTTCCAACTGTCAATGCTTCCGTTGAAGTTATTCAAAAGCCAGTGAAAGCATTTGCTCTTGCAGCTGTTTGGAGTCGCGACGAAGTAGAGAAAATCATGGCTGCGAACGCAAATCGTCGCCCTGGTGAGCCGATGATCAATATTGAGAATGATTTCTTCGCTGAAGTTGCTCGCGGTATGGCTGATATGGAGAATGACGTTCTGCTTTACGGCGATCGTGCCCGTAATCTTGATGGCTTCTTCACTTCTATGGATAAAGCGATTCCCTATATCGTCGCACTCAATGGAAGTTCAAAAACCGCATGGGCAGACAAGACTCCAAGCGAGATTCTTGAGGATCTGCACGATATTGCATGGCAACAATATATTGCTACTCGAAAAGTAGAGCGGCCTAATGTTATGTGTATGAGCTTGACTATGAAAAAACTTATTTCCAAGACTCGTATGAGCGCCGATAATGGTGAGACTGTTCTTGAGGCTTTCCTTCGGACTTCTGAGTTCTTCTCAAGTTCTGAGCAAATCAAAGCACTTTATTCTTTGGAAAAAGATGAGCTCACGGCTGCTCGCGGGTTTGAAGCAGGATCTCTTTATCCAAGCAGAGGGTTAGCTTTCTGCTATAACGATAGCTCTATGGTTTTGAATGCGGTTATCCCTATGCCAATGAATAGAATCGCAACCTTCCTTCCTGACCAAGCGAATCCCTTTGGTTTCAAAGCTATTTGGATGGAGCGTATTGGCGGTGTTGATATCAAGCGCCCACAGGCGATTCTTCCTTTTTCAGGACACGAAGGTAATCCTTAACGCTTCAAAGCAAGTGCCTTCACAAAGTCTCGGCGATCCTTATTTGAGCTGAAAAGCAAATCAACTGTCATTCTTCCGATACTGAAAATTTTACAAGCAACATCCCTATCTTCAAAAAGACCGAGACAAACCCCATTTACCCATACAGAATATTCAGTAGAATCATTAACTTCTTTTATTTCTGTTTGATTACTCATATCGTTCTCCTTATGGAAGCTTAATTGCTTCACTTACTATATAGCAACTCTCATACCAACCCTTACCTACCTAACAACAGATACTTACATTATCATTAGGTGTTTAGGGGTTAGACAGTGTCAAATAATTGGTTTACACTCCCCCTAACGCTAAAGGTGGAGCCACTGTCTACTAATGAAGCTGTGACTATACCTACTGTCTTCCACACCTTCCCGTGCTGCCTTATCGTTACTTCCTCGCCTAGTACATCACTCCAACGCCTTGCAAGCTG
>Ga0114918_10004559_pt1 | contig 12013 bp, 5 predicted proteins | sample LantaG_FD_87015 | JGI IMG/M metagenome (GOLD analysis project Ga0114918, IMG submission 87015) | Deep subsurface microbial communities from Baltic Sea to uncover new lineages of life (NeLLi) - Landsort_02402 metaG | ecosystem: Environmental > Aquatic > Marine > Oceanic > Sediment | place: Baltic... | reverse complement strand
AGAGAGCCGAGTGAGCGCGGGGCGAAGGCGGTGTTGATCAGTTTTCCGCGCAACAGTGTTTTCTCCTACCCCGCTCGATCCATTTCCGCTTCTGCCGCCCGCCCGCCTGCAGGACGCCTGCTGGACGCCCCGCTGGGATGGGGCGTCCTGCAGGGCGGGTGTCCCATCCATCCATCCATCCGTCCATCTCTCCATCTCTCTCTCCCTCTCTCTCTCCCCGCCCGGCCCTCCCTCAAGCCTCTAGCACCGCGACCGCCAGGCCCTGCAGCCGGTTGCTGGCCTTGATGAGCGCGCCCATGAACGCCAGGTGGCGCACCACGTCCGCGGGCGAGGTGAAGGTGGCCGCGGGCTCGCCTCCCGGCGTCACCATGGCCGCGTGGTAGGCCCGCCGCGCGGCCGCCTGCGCGCCGATGGACGCCCGCCGCGCGGCGGACAGGTCGGCCAGGGCGGCCGCCAGTGTGGCCCGCGTGCGGGCGGCCCGCGCGCTGCCGCCCGTGACGGAGGGACCGTCGTCGTCGCCGCCGCCGCCGCCGCCGCCGCCGCGGGAGGGGCCGCAGTAGGCCAGCCACCCGGCCCGGTGGGGGTGAACGACCGCGCAGTGGGCCGCCAGGGCGGCCACCATGCGGCGCAGGCTGGCGAAGACGGCCATGACGGGGCCCCACGTCGCGCACACGTAGGCCTCGTATAGGTTGCCCGTCAGGCAGGAGGGGGGGCCGGCCCCGCACGCCCCTCCGCCGCCACACCCCGCCTCACCACCGTCCGCCCCGCCCTCGCGGCCGATGGTGATGATGGCTGGGTCCAGCGAAAAGGCCAGCGCTGCCAGCGCATCCAGCACGCTCAGCGCCGACCGCAGCACGGTGCGCACGCCCGTCGGCGTGGCCAGCACGCCCCGCGACCAGGCGGTCGTGTCCCGGGCCAGGGTGGACTGGACGTCGACGAGCGGGGCGGCGACCGCGGCTTGCAGCGCGGACGCCGGGTCGGCCGCGGTCGGCGGGAGGAGGGGCCTGCCCCGGACGTCGCGCAGGGGGAGGGGGTGCCAGCCGGCGGGGGGTAAGGGGTGGGGCATGGCCTCGATCAGGCCGTACGCGGGGCGCGGCCGGGCGAGCGGCGTTTCCTCGTCGTCATCGGCCGAGCCGGGGCCGACCTGCTGCCCGCGCGCGGCCGCCGCCCGCAGCCACGCGTCGCGCCCGCCGGCCACAAACAGCGCGGCCTGCGCCTCCATGAAGGGCTCCGCCCCGTCCCGCACGGCCGCGCCCACCGATGCCAGGGCGTAATCCGACACGTACCAGGGCAGGATGAGGACGCACACCGCCTGCGCGAGCAGCACGCCGGCCACCACCGAGACCGTGCGCGCGGCGACGGCGACCCAGACGGGGACGGGGTCCGGGGCTCCCGGCCCGCCCGCGCCGCACCAGGGGCTGGCGCCCCGCCCGCGCGAGCCGCAGGCCGCCGCGCCCGCCACGGCGCCCGCCTCGCACAGGGAGATGGAGGTCAGGGTCAGCAGCGTCAGCGTGGTGGCGGTGCGGAAGCCGGTGCGCGCGACCGCGCCGGCCGCGGCCGCCAGGGCCGTCAGCACGGCCGCCAGGGCGGGCGGGTGGGTGAGCAGGGCCGGGATGGATGCGACGCCGCCGCCCACCACGCCGCCCACCAGGGTGGCCACCATCCACACCGCGACTTTAGAGACCGCCGCCTCCACCTTGTCGGACGCGGTCAGCGCTGCGGCCGTGAAGCCCGCGACGGGGCCCAGCCGGGCCAGGGAGGGCGAGGCGGCGATGCCCGCCAGGGTCACCACCAGGGCGCCCCACACGATGAGGAAGTACTTGGCCGCCGCGACAGAGGCGCGCCAGGGGCGGGGGCCTGGGGCGTGGCAGGGTGGCGCGGGCGGGCGGTGGTCCGCCGCGCCTGCCTCCGCCTTCCGCACCCCCCCCGTGACAGCTGCTGCTGCTGCCCGGGCGGCCGCCACCGCCTTCCGTAGCCCCGCCCGCCCCGCCCGACCCACGGCCACCCACACTGGCACACACAGGGCGATGTGAGCCAGGCCTACCGCCCAGGCCGCCCAGGCGGGCGCGGCCGGCAGCGTGCGGGGCGCCGCCGCCGTCTCCGGGCCCGCACACTCACCGCCGCCCAGGGCGGCCTCAGCTGCGGCGTCAAGGTCGCCCACCCGCGCGACGACCGCGGCGGCCGCGACGTACGCAAACGCATGTGAGCGGGCGGTGTAGGCGGACGGCAGGATGACGGGGTGGCCGGGCCGGGCGGACCGGGCCTTGGCCACGTAGCCCGCCACGGAGTCGGCCATGGCCGCCCGCAGCCCAGCCGAGCGGGCGGCCCAGGAAAGAGGGGCCTCCTTGTCCTCCCCCTCCTTGCCGCCGCCGCCGCCGCCCTCGCTGTTGCCCCACCCCTCCTCGCCCTCCTCCTCCTCCTCCTCCTCCGCCACGCGGGCCGCGAGGCGGGCCAGGCAGGCCGCGGCCGCGGCCAGGGCGGCCTTCAGGGCCGCCTCCAGGGCGGGCGGGTACAGTTCCCGCGTGTCGGACAGGGCGGTGTCGTCGCCCGCGACAGCCTGCAGGGCGGACAGGGCGGTGACGAGGGAGTCCAGGCAGGCAAGCAGGCGGCCCCAGGCGTGGGTGCAGAAGGGGCGGGCGCCCCAGCCGCGCAGAATGGGCGGCTCGCACGCCGCCGCGGCCAGGGCCGCCCGGGCCGCGCCCAGGAGCGGGCGCAGGGAGGCGACGGGCGGGCCCGGGTCGGCGAGGCCGAGGGCGTGGTGGGTGGGCGCGGGCGCGGGTGCGGGTGCGGGTGCGGGTGCGGGTGCGGCCGCACCGCCGCCCGTGCCCGCGCCGGGCGTGGCGGTGGTGGCGCCCCTGCGCCCGCGGACGACCGACTCGAAGCCGGACACCAGGCGGCCCGTCAGCCCCCCGCCGGCGCCGGGCCCGCCGGCGCCACCGCCGCCACCGCCGCCGCCCCCGCCGGGCGCGTCCACGGGCGCGCACAGGCGGGCCCACCACTCCTCGAATGCTGGCGCCTCGTTCGGCTCGCGCTCCATGAGCAGAGGGGGCGAGGGGTCGGACGGCGGGGTGCCGCCGTCCGACCCCTTTCCGCCACCGCTGCTGCGGGAGACAAGCAGCACCAGGGGCGCGGGCGGCAGCGCGGCTGCGCCCGCGCCCGCGGGCGGCAGGGGCGCGCCCGTAGAGGCGGACCGCGCCAGGATGCCCGCCGGGTCGGCTGCCACCGCGAACAGGCGGGCGGCCGTGTGGGACAGGGCCTCGCCGCACCCGTCCAGGGCGCGCGCGGTGACGGCCTCAACGTCGGTCGACGCCAGGGTAGGGACCAGCAGGGAGGCGACCACCGTCGCACCACCCGCGATGCCAAAGGCCGCCAGCGTGGGGACGACCACCAGCCACCAGTGCTGGTGGAGGATGCTGGCCGGCTGGGCGGCAGGGCCGCCGCCACTGGGCGACGCCGCCGCGGCCGCCGCGTCCCGCGCGGCAGCCAGGGCGGACGCGGCGCCTAGCATGGCCGACCCTGGCGCAAGGGACAGGATGAGGCCCATCGATCCGACGTAGGGCGCGGCGTGGCTGGCGCCCCGCACGACGGCCGCAGCCGCCAGGATGGGGGCGGCGGCGAGGGCCAGAATGACAGTGAAAGCCGGGCCCGCTGCCGGGTCCATGGCGGCCGCCAGCGAGACGGCGCAACCGCCGGCCAGGGAGCCCACCACGGCCGGCCCCAGCATGGCCGCCACGTTCACCAGGCGGACGCCGACCGCGGGCGCGGGCGACATGAGGAGCATGGCGATCAGAAAGTAGGTGGGCGCGGTGCAGGCGGCCGGGAAGGCGGGGGCCCAGCCGGGGCCCAGCACGGCGGGTGCGGATGCCAGGGCAAAGCCGACCGCGACCTGGAGGATGGTGCGGCCCGACCCGCCGCCGGCGTCGGCCAGGCGCGTGAGGAGGGCTCGCGCCTTGGCGGGCGGCCGGTGGCGGCGGGGTGCAGGGTGCTGCTCCAGCTCCGGCGGCGGCGGCGGCGAGGGCTCAGGCGCTGCTGCTCCTGCTCCTGCTCCCGACCCGCCCTCCTCCTCGCCCACGGCCACCAGGAGGGCGTCCAGGCCGCCACCCCGGGGCGTGGCCGCCGCGCCCGCAATGAGGGCTGCCGAGGTGCGCCAGTCCGGGGCGGCGGCGGGTTGTGAGAGCAAGTGGGGCGAGCCGGGCGCGGCAGTACTGCCGGCCCGCCAGTCCGGCCCGCCCTCGCTGGGCGCGACTGAGGACCGGTCGTCGTCGGCCTGGTGGGGCGGCATTAGGGATCTCTCTCCGAGTGGAGGGCGGGGGCCCCAGCGCGGCGGTGAGAAGGCCCGCGCTCTCGCGCAACTGGGGAATGGGGAAGCTAACGCGCCGGCCCAAAGTCGCGTTTCCGTTTCCCTTGCTTTTTTTCTTTTTTTTGCGTCGGCCCGCAGGGCGTGCCCGCAGCCCCACCAGGACGACACCCGGCGCACCAGACACAACGCTCCTGGAGGACTCCCGCCACATCACGCCCGTGTGTGCGTGAGCGTGGGCGGCACCGCGCGCGCGTGCGAGAGAGAGAGGAGAGAGTGTGTGCGCACACCTCATTGGCTTGTTTTCTCTCCCCCCTCCCATCTCAACCAGCGCGCTTCCTTGGCCCCTGGGGGCAGCCACGCAGGGCCCCTCCGGCCCCTCCGGCCCGCGCATCTGGCTCTAGCTCCGCGCCCGGGCAGCCAGCCACCCCCCAGAGCCATGTCTTCCGTCTTCGACCGCCTCGGCCTCCCCCTCATCCCGTCCAACGCCTCGCTCAACAATGGCTCAGCCTCCACCACCGACGGCGCCCCTCCACCCCTGGTCCTGTACAAGAACCACGTCACCGACTCCCAGATCGTGTCCGGCGCGGTCACCAACGCCGCCCTGGGTGCGCTCTGCCTACTAGCCTGGGTCTGCCTGCGCGGGTGGATCCCTTTTTACACCGCCCGCCTGCGCCTGGCGGCCGTGTGCGTGCGGCCTCCGCCCCAGCCGGGCCTGGGCAGGCTCCGCCAGGCCTGGGAGTGAATCGGGCCGACCCTGACGACGTCCGACGCCAAACTGGCCCGGTCGGCGGGGCTGGACGCCCTGGTCACGCACCGGGCGCTGACCTTTGGCGTCCTCTTCTTCTGGCCCGTCGCCCTGGTGGGGTGCGCGGTCCTGCTGCCCGTGTATGCGCGCGGCGGCGTGCGCGGGGCCGGCTGGTTCCCGCCGCCGTCGCCCGCCGAACAGGCAGCGGGCGGGGCCGCGCCCGACTCCCTGGCCCGCCTCACCCTGGCACACGTCCCGCCGGGGGTGCTCGATGCCTGGCTACCCGCGGCTTTCGCCCTCCTGTCCATCGCCTACGGCTGCTGGCTGCTGGACCGGTTCCAGGCCGAGTGGCTCCTCCTGCGCCAGCTGTACCTGAGCGCGGGGGAGCCGGTGCTGTCGGACTGGGAGGCGGCGTCGGGGGCGGCGGCGAGGGCGGGGGGTGAGCGCCGCAGCAGCAACGGCGACCCGGCGGCGGCGGCGGCGGCGGCGGCGGCGGCGGCGGCGGCGGCGGCGGCGGCGGGAGAGGGCAAGGGCGAGAGTGGTGCCACTGCTGGTGGCGGCGACGAGGAATTGGGAACTTACTCGCCCTCTTCCCCCTCGCCCTCCTCCTCCTCCCGCCTGTCCCGGTACTGGACCGACACGCTGACGCTGGTGAACGCGGCGGACGGGTCCGCCATCACCATCCCGGCCGTCGCGCCCGCGCCCTTCCGAAAGACGCTGCGCGTGGTGGGGCCCGACGGCGTCCCTCGCGCTGTGCCGGCCGAGCTCTACGCCGCCCTGGCCCTGGACGTGCCGCCGCCGCCCGGGCCGCGCGTCGTGGGCCGGGCCGGCAGCTGGGCGCGGCTGGTGTCGGTGGGCGGCGGCCGGCGGAAGCAGGCGGCGGCGAATGGCGGCGACGCGGTCGCGGCCGCGGCGGGGTTGGAAACGGCCGGTCAGCCTGCCCCGCCCGCGCCCGCCTCGCGCGGCTGTTGCTCCGGCTTGGCCGCCCTGGGCGCCGTGTGCGGTGCCCCGCTCCGGAGTGCGCACACTGCCGCCGCGGCCGCCTTTGCCACGGAGCACCACGCCGCCGCCGTCCGCCTCACCAGCGGCGCGCACGCGGCGGCGGCCCGCCTGCCGCCTCCACCCTTGCCCCGCGCGGCTCTGCACCCGCCCACGCCGCCTCCACCCACGCTCACCACCACCACGCACGCCCTGGACCCGCGCGCCCCGCCGTCCGTCTGGTTCGAGGCCGCCTCCCGCCTGGGCGGCCGGGCCCTGGTCGACGCTGTCTTTGGCAGGCTGTGCCCGGGCGACTACCTGGGAGCGGTGCCCGTCCAGGACGCCCGCCCCGTGCACGCGGCCCTGCTGGCCTGGGACGGCGCCTGTGTGCGGCTGGAGGAGGCGGAGAAGCGGGCAGCGTCGGCGGAGCGGGGCGGCCGGCCGCGGCCGACCGTGAAGGGCGCGCCCCCGGGCGACCCAGAGGCGCCCAGGCAGGACGCGGCGGCGGCCGCGTCGGCGTCCGCGGCGGCCGCTGAGGCCCGCGTCCTGGCCGCCCAGCAGGCCGCCCTGGCCTCAGCCGACACGGGCGCGTCGTCGACCGCGTTCTTCGCCCTGTTTGCGACCCAGGCCGCCGCCGCGGCCGCCGCGGCCGTGCCAGCTTTTCCCCAGGGCTGGGGGCGGGCCTTCCCCATCCTGCCCGCCCCGGGCGCGGACGAGGTGGCCTGGGACACGCTGGCCACCCCGCCCGGCCCCCGCCGGACCCGCGACCGGGCGGCCGGCACGGCCTGGCTGGCCACCTTCATCTGCCTGCCCGTCGGCATCTTTGCGGGCGCGGCCGCGAATGTGCAGTTCGCAGTCTGCGCGCCGCCACGTGGCGGGGGGGGTGAGGGTAACAGCGCCGCCTACCTTTCCGCCTGGTCCCCCGCCCGCCGCGCCTTCTGCTCGCCCGACCCCTCCCTAGCCCGCTCCCTGCTCACGGGCTGGCTGCCCTCCATCGGCCTGGCCGCCTGGTCCTGCCTGGCCATGCCGCGCGCCCTGATGCGGGGCTGCCAGCTGCTGCGGGCGGACGCCTCCCTGTCGGCCCTGGACACCCGCGTCTTCTGGTGCTTCTTCATCTGGACCTTCTTCAACGTCATCCTGGGGGGCATGCGTTGCGTTTTTGTTATGGAGGGAGGGGAGCGAGGGGACAGGTGGAGAGAGAGGAGAGAAGAGAGGATCGAGAGAGGCGCCCGCCCATCACCTCACACCCCTCCCCTGTCTCTCCCCCGTCCCCTCCCCCTCCCCTCTCAGTCTCCGGCTCCGCCCTGCAGACCATCCCGTCCGCCATCGCCGACCCGTCCCTGCTGTACAATCTGGTCGGGTCGGCCCTGCCGGCCTCCTCCAACTTCTTCATCAGCTACCTGCAGACCCAGGCAAGAGGGGGAGAGAGGAGGAGAGAGAGAAAGAGGACGTGCCCGCCGCTGGCCCCGCCGACCCAGCCACCACCTGTCCTCATCACGCGCGCCCCCGCCCCCTCCGTCACGCCCGGTGCTGCCCGCGCGCCCCCTCTTTGCTCAACCTTCACCCCCTCCCCCTCTCTCCCCCCTCCCGCCCTCCCCTCTCCCTCCACACACGCAACAGGCTCTGCTCATGGTCCCCTTCCGCCTGCTGTGGCCCTGCGGCGTGCCCCTGGGCAGCCTGCTGCGCCGCCTGCACCTGGCCCGCCGCCCGCCCGGCTCCCCCGCCCGCGCGGCGACCGCCGACCTGCCCCACGTCTCCCTCCGCGTCGGCCGCGAGCTGGGCGGCGTCGCCTTCAACCTGTTCGCCATCGCGCTCGCCTACGGCGCGGTCGCTCCCTTAGCCCTGCCCTTCGCCGCCCTGTGGTCTGCGGGCGCCTGGGTCGTGTGGCGCCACCAGCTGCTGTACGTGTACGAGCGGGCGTGGGAGTCGGGCGGCGCCGCGCCCTGGCGGTGCATCCGGGCGGGCGGGGCGTGGGCGCTCGCGGCGCACGGCTTTTTCACCGGGTGCGCGCTCGTCGCGAAAGAGGCCTTCTACGTGGGCGGCGCCCTGGCGGTCCTGGCCCCCATTGCCGTCGGCGCCTGGTACTGGCGGGCGACGGAGCGGGCGGACGTGGCCGGCCGGGGCGGCGGCGCGCCCGGGCTGCTGGCCGCGGCCGCGCCGCGCGCGGTGCCGGACGGGCGGGCCTACACGCCGCCCGCCCTGCGCCCGCGGGCGTCGGGCTGGTGGCCGTCCGTGGACGCGACCTGGGTGGGGTGGGGCGGCATCGGGCCGTACGCGCCGGCGGTGCGGGCGGCCAAGTGAGAGTGTGGGGGGATGGATGGAGAAGGGGGGTGGGGAGGTTGCCTATATTTAGAGTTAGACGACTCAGTTGGGTATGTGACGTCAGACCGAATCCCGGCCGAAGCTCTGGTGGGCTGCTGTGGCCGGCTAGGGTGGCCGGCCCGTACCAAAACAGGTCGGCCCTCTTTCATATCTCGCGGCTCTCGCTTCTTCACTCTTTCTTTGCCCCTTCCCCCCTCTCTCCGCGCGCGCCCCGCTCCCGCGACATCGACCCCCCGCTCCGCCTGCACATTGGAGTTGGTCCTGTCTTATCGACCCCCACGAAAGCGCCAAGCCCCGCACACACGCACACGATGGCTGGTGAGTCGAACGAGAGAGTAAAACCGACCGAGAAAAACGGGTCGGGCCGTTTTTTTTGCAGTCTCTGCCAGCGGCTGCCAGCGCCCCGCTCGCGGCCCCACTCGCACACGCCCTCCAAGGGTTCACCCTCCAAGGGTCAAACTTTGAGCGTTGATCATCGACGGGGGTGCGGAAACGGGGCGCCGGGAGCGTGCCCACCCCCCTCCGGGAGCGTGCCCACCCCCCACTGGCAAGGCCGTCGAGTCGAGCGTGCAGCGCTCTTTCGCGCGAGCATGCGCACTTTGTGTCTACCCTCCCGCTCCTCGTGCCCACGCCCTTCCACACGCACACGCACACAGACACAGGCATCGACACCTTTGCCGACTACGAGGTACGCGGGTGACGAGCGGAGGAGGAGATACGAAAGGGAGGTGCCGCAACCCGCTCTCTCTCTCCGCCCCGCTTCTGGCTCTTCCGACCTCGGCCCCCCTCCGGGCAAACAATCTTCAGCCTCACAGTCCTCCTCACCCCAAACCCTCGCCCTCGCTTGGCGCGCGCGCACCTCTCACACACACACAACCCTCACACCCACACACCCTACCCAAAAAAACAGCCCTGGGCCGTCTCCCACCCGCTCGCCTGGCCCGCCAAGCTGCCCTCCGCGGACGACCTGAGCGCCGCCTGGGCCGCGGCCGTCGGGGTGGCGACGGCGCCCCCCATCGTCGCGGAGGAGGAGGAGGCCGTGGTGGTGGCTGTCAGCACGCCCGGTCCCGCCACGCCACGGGCGGCGTCGCCCACCGTCCCCGCGCCTGCTGTTGTGCCCGCACCTCCCGCGCCCGCGGCCGACGACTGGGCGGCCGCGGCCAGCCTGCTCCTGTCCGCGGCCACCTCGCACGCGCCGGCGCTGGCGGCCCCACCCCTGCTGCCGCCCATCGCCTGCTGGATGGACGCCTTCCCGGACGCGCCGCTGCCGCCGACCCACCCTACGCGGGCGCGGTCCCTGCGGGGGCCGGGCACGCCGGTCGCGTCCGAGTGCGCCACTCCCACCCTCGCGCCCGCCCTGCTGCTGCCCCGCCGCCCGACGCGCGCCCGGTCGGCCGCCGCCGCGGCGGCCGCGCGTGCCGCCAAGGCCGCCGCCGACAAAGCGGCCGCCGCCGTGGCGGCGGCTGTCGCCCTTGCCGCGGACGCGGCCCGGCCGGAGCCCACCCGCCCCCGCCCCGTCGCCCTGGCCGCCTGGCGCGCCAAGAAAGCCCGCCGCGCGGCCGGGCTGGCCCGCCCGCCGCCCGCCATCCTTTACCAGAAGCGCAAGGACAACGCGGATCGGCGGCCGCGCGTCCAGGGCCGCTTTCTGTCCCGGGAGGCGGCGGCCGCGCACTTTGCGGCGCTGACGGCCGCGGAGGCCGCGGCGGGCGGCCCCGCTGCCTGGGCGTGACAGAAGCAAGCACTCCTCCTCTTATCAAAAAATTTATTGCCCTGAATCCCCTTTATGACCTCGCTCAAGACTTCTTTTGTTCCCCTCCCTTCCGTTCACGACGCCCTGGCGGCACGCTTTGCGCGCGCGCGCAGCAAGGACGGAGTGGCGGGAACGGTATTTTTTTTAACTTGCCCTCACGCCCGGGGCACGCCCAGGTCCAGCAGGCGGCCGGACGACTCTCAAATCCCCTTGCCCATTTTTTGCGTTGAGCACCGCCAACGCGCCTCCTCCAAGCAACCCTGCCTCCCAATTTTGGTTTTTGTGTCCGACACCCGTATTCAACTTGCCTCACCTCCCCCTCCGGAGCCGCCCGCCGCCCCCCTCGCGGCGCGCGACGTATCAATTTTGTGTGTGGAGAGGGGCGGTGCGTGCGTGTGCGCGTGCGAGCTGGGTGTTGGGAGGGGAGGCAGCAGAGAGAGAGAGAACTGATTCTCTCCTCCCCCTCCCTCTCAAACCTCATGACCCCCTGCCCGCCGCTCCACGCCCGCGCTCCCTCTCCCTGGAACGCCCCGGCGTATCTCATTTTTTGCACTAAGGCAGCCCCCCCCTGCCCCTTAAAAGGCGCGCGCGCCTGTTATCCCCTTTGCCCCCCCGAATCTCTTTTGCAACAAAACAAAACACCAGAGCGCCGCGCGCGCGCCCCAAAACAACACAAGAGCACTTGAGCACTTCTCTCTCTCCCCCGCTTTTCTTCACGCGTCTGCCCCGCTCACCAGGCCCACCAGCGTCCAGTCGCCCTCCCCACCCGCCAGGGCGGCCTGCCAGGTCGGCAGCAGGGCGTCAGCCCCCGCGCCGCCGCCCCCGCCGTCCTCGCCACCCCCGCCCGTCGCTTCCAGCAGGGCGGCCGTCGCCGCCTCCAGCCGCACCGCGCACCCGGCCAGTGCGGACGCGGCTTCCTCCCACCCTTTGTTGTGGCCCAGGGCCAGGACGGTGGAGGGGGAGGGCGCGAGCGGCGGCGAGGACGGTGACGACGACGCCGCAGCCGCCGCGTCTGCCTCAGACTCCTCACCCCCACCCCCACCCGCCGCCTCCTCCAGCGCGGCGGCCAGGGCGGGCGCGGTCTGGCCGTCCAGGGCGGCCGCCGTGTACAGGGCGCCCCGGAAGAAGGCGGGCGCCGCGCCCAGGGCCGGCACCGCCTCCGCCATGGCGGCCAGCGTCTGGCGGGAGCGGGCCGCGTCCGAGGCAAGGACGAGGTCGGGGAGCCAGCCACGAGCCGCGAGCGCGCGCGCGACGGCCGCCGCCGCCGCCGCGCCGGCGGGCGTGATAGGGCGGTCGTGGTCCCGGCAGGCGGGCGAGGAGGTGGACGTCTCCTCCGAGGGGGCGTGCCGCATGAGGATGAGGCGGCGGCGGGCGGCGGTGTTGCTGCTGGTGTGTGTGTGCCGGATGGAGGAGAGGAGAGAGAGGTTGAGGAGAGCGGAGCGGGGAAAAACGAAATAGCCCTCGATCGAGGGGAGAGTGCGCGCCCGCGACCGCCCGTGTCCTCCCTGCCTCTCCTCTTCCGCCGCAAGCTCGTCTCTAACCTGGTGGACGGCGCGGCGTCCTCCGCAGCACCGGCGGCGGCAGGCACGGGCACGCCACCGCCGCGGCGGGCCGCGTGCGAAGAGCGGCGGGGCGCCGGCGCCGTCCAGCGGGGCGCCGGCGTGGGGGAGGCGGGCGGGGCCAGGGAGGGGCACGCGGCGGTGCCACCGCCGCGAGGCAGCAGGGCGGAGGGGCGCAGCATGTCGCTTTGGGAAGAGAAAGGCAGAGAGTGGGTGGCGCGCGCGCGCGCGCGAGTGCGGGCGCGACAAAGACCGACAAAGACCGAGAGAGAGAAGAGCGCGAGTGAGCCAGCGGCCTGCCCGCCTGCCCACTCTTCGTAGTTGGGGGCGAGCGCGCGCGCTCTCCTCTCTCTCTCTCT
>Ga0114918_10004558_pt1 | contig 12015 bp, 19 predicted proteins | sample LantaG_FD_87015 | JGI IMG/M metagenome (GOLD analysis project Ga0114918, IMG submission 87015) | Deep subsurface microbial communities from Baltic Sea to uncover new lineages of life (NeLLi) - Landsort_02402 metaG | ecosystem: Environmental > Aquatic > Marine > Oceanic > Sediment | place... | reverse complement strand
TGCTGTTGCTCTCGGTGCATCTGTTATTGAAAAGCATATAACGTTGGATAGAAATCAAGATGGTCCAGACCATAGTTTTGCTCTTGAACCAAAAGAGTTTCATAAAATGATTAACGAAATCAGAAATATTGAAAGTGCAATAGGAAATCCTGTTAAAATTGTTACAGATAAAGAAAAAGCAACACTGAGGCAAATTCGTGAAAAGACTTGATATTTTAAAAGGCATAGGAGAATTGGACAACATCAGTATTGAGACAACATCATATTGCACGAATCGTTGTTACATGTGTCCTGCGAGAAAAAGAACGATAAAGCAAGGACTTATGTCTGATAAAACATTTGAAAAAATCATTAAAGAATTAGCAGAGTATAATTATTCTGGACTGTTACATTTGTATGCACAAGGAGAACCTCTTTTAGATAAAAAACTATTTGAAAGAATAGAGTATACAAGAAAGTATTTGCCAAATGCTAACATACGATTAATATCAAACTTTGTTTTGTTGAATGATGAGATTATACAAAAACTTTTAAATGCACCTTTAAATTCATTGGTGATAAGTGTATATGCTCTTGATAAAGAAACGTACAAGAAGATTTGTGGCAGAGACCATTTTGACAAAGTTATAGTAAACTTGATTCAGTTTTGTAAGGAGTGGGCAAAGAAGCAACCTTACATGTTTTCTGTTTTTCTTATAGACAGTGAATATAATGAACACGATGCTGATTTTATCCAACAATTTTTAGAGAAGTTGCCTTGTAGTGAAGTAGCAAGAATGCCAGTGTATAAGATACCAGGAATTGCTAAGAGAGAAAGCAAACCATTGTTTTTTTGTTTAAACATATTTTCAACTTTGAAGATAGATATAAATGGCGATATGAGTTTTTGTGTTACTGATGTTAATTCTGAAATGAAAATTGGTAACGTAAAAAATGATTCTTTATTCTCTTGTTTTAATAGTGTTGAAGCAAAAGGTTTAAGAAAGAAATTGTTATTTGAAAGAAATAATAAATGTGATTATTGTGACTTTGCAGGAGAACATAAGATACTGTATTTTTTGTTGCCTGTAACTTCTCCTGTTCGCAGTGCCATTTATTCTATCCTAAATGTGCAACCAATAAAAGGATATAAGAGTAAAAAAAGAGTCTACAATACACCAAAAATGATAAAAGAAAAGGCAAAAAGTTTTGATAAATTGTTTAATGATGATTGGATAAAAACAATAGAATATTTAAGAGATGCAAAATGAAAAAATTATTTTTTATTGGAACAGGTTGGGAGCAAACACCTTATTTAAAAGAAGCACTTCGGCAAGGTATAGATATTACAAATACAACAAGACTCCCTTTTTCAAGAAACATAGAATCAATAGAAAAGTTGTTTAATTTATATAAACCAGATGCAATTTTATCTGATGCCTGCGATTATTCATTGTTTACTCAAGCATTTTTAGCACGCAAATATGGGTTGCTTGGACCTGATTTTTATTCTGCTACATTATCAAACAACAAATTTATGCAAAGAGATGCTGTTAAATATTCTGTTCAACAACCTGATTATAGACTATGTTTAACAATAGAGCAAGCAAAAATGGCAATATACGAATTGAAATATCCTGTTGTGATTAAACCAATAGATAGCAGAGGTAGTATTGGAGTCTATAAAATTGATAATGAAGAAATGTTGGATAAGTTGTTTTATGAATCAATAAAGCATTCTCCTGCTCGGCAAGTAATAATGGAGCAATTTGTTTCAGGACAGATTGTTTCGGTTGAAGGATTGTATGCAGATAAGTTTTATAATCTTACATACTCGACAAAAACAATGCACAAGAAACACACTGAAAATGCAATGGAGTTACAGTTTCCTGGCAATTTGGATAAAGAAACAGTTAGCAAATTATATGCTTTAAATGAAAGAGTCGCAAAGGCATTTCGCATTAAGTTCGGTTTAATGCACTCTGAATTTATAATTAATGGAAATGGTATCCATTTTTTGGAAGCATCAAACAGAGGTGGTGGTGTTCATATTGCAAATAAGGTAGTGCCTGAAGTTACAGGAATTGATATACCGAAGTTCCTTATTAACAGTGCATTTGGGAAAGAAACAGACATAAGAATCAAACATGGAAAACATTGCTTTTTGCACTTCTTTGACTTTGGAGTTGGAATGGTAGGACAGATAGAAAACTATAAAAAGGCACAAGATATTAAAGGTGTGTTGGATATTAGATTAAATTTTGAAAGAGGGCATTATTTGGAAGATATTGCTACAGCAAAGCAACGTCCAGGCTTCGTAATTGTTTCTGGAATTACTGTTAAAGAGTGCAAGGAGGCAATAGCAGAAGTTGAAGATACGTTGAAGGTGATAATATGAATGTGTTAGAAATTGACTTAGAGATAGTAAAAGCAAAACTGAATTTAAAGAAATTAAAAAAATTAAAGAAACTTGTAAAAAAAGATAACAGATTATCAAGATTAGTATTCAAACCTCACCCTTATTTTGCTTTTCAAGATTTGATGTTTGCACTAATTGATTTAATAAGAAAACCTGAAGAAGAGTGATAATATAGATATCAAAAAAATAGATGCAGAGACCATTGCAAGATACAATAAAAGATATAAAGAATTTGGTATTGGTGCAAAAACATTGGGTTGGAATAATTATGAGTCGCAAGAGACCAGATTTGAAAAAACTTTTGAGCATGTTGATTTTGGAGGCAAAATTGTTTTGGATATAGGTTGTGGATTTGGAGACTTTTATCCTGAAGTTGATAGTCGTTTTCTTATTGCTAATTATAAAGGTATAGATATAAATGATACTTTGTTGGAAGAAGCAAGAAGACTGTATCCGCATCTTGAGTTTGAGAACATAAATATACTGTTAAATAATTATAAAAAAAAGCAAGCAGACATTGTTGTTGCTTTTGGGTTACTGAATTTTAAGATTGAAGATAATCTGGCATATACCAAAAAGTTTATCGAGAGTGCGTGGAGCATCACGAAAGAGACTTTGGTTGTTGATTTTCTTAGTTCGCATCTAGACAATAGTTATCCAGAAGAAGGTGCTGTCTATTATCATAATCCAAAAGATGTGTTGGATATATGTTTTGAATTAACTGATAATGTTGTGCTTGTGCATGATTATCAACCGATTCCACAAAAAGAGTTTATGATTATTTTGAGGCGATAAAATGGATTGGTCTGCATTAATATGGGGATTTTTAATAGGTTCAATATATGGAACTGCTGTTTCTGTATATTTGCAATATAGATTAGAATTAAGGTGGATGAAAAGATGAGTAAATTTATGACATTACGAAAAGTGGCAACAAAATATGTTGTGTTGTCTAAAAAAGATAATGAAAGACTTGGTGTAATTAGTTTTCATGTTAGTTGGAAGAAATGGATATTTGAACCAGATGACAATACTTTCTATGATGCTGAATGTTTGAAGGATATTGTTGCTTGGTTAAATAATATTAAAGAAGGCAAATCATGCAATTAATAGATTCTCATGTTCACATAGAAACAGACATACATAATACGTCTGAAGATTTGGATAGAAATGGCATATCAAAAGCACTGGTGTATCTTAATGATGGCATAATTCCAAAAGAGAGACCAGATAATATCATTCTTGGCACTACTATAAATTACCTTTCAGACGTTAAAAAAGCATACAAGAAAGGCATACGCATTATCAAAATGTTGCCATACGAGCAACGTATAACACTTAATAAATTGAATGATGAATATTATAAGTCTATGAAGTTTATGCAAAAGCATGGTATGATTCTTTCTATGTGCTCAACATATGGTTCTAAGTTATTATATAAAACAAATGGTCTTCAATTAGCATTTGCTGTTAAAGAAGATTTTCCAGATATACCAATAATCTTAGCACACGGAGGAGGTCCGAGAGTCTTTGATGCGATGACACTTATGCTTGAGTATCCTGATGTTTATATGGACTTGTCGTTTTCTTTAAAGTATTGGTGGGAAAGTTCAGTAATTGATGATTATGCATTTGCTCTGCGAAAGTTGAAAGGCAAGAATGTGCTTTATGGGTCAGACTATCCATATGTATCATTTGCAGAATCACTAAATTACTTTTTATATTTTGCTAAGGTAAAAAATATTATATACACCGAAGATATATGTTACAATAACTTTAAAAAGTTTGAGGAGTTACATCTTGAAAAAAGTTGATATTTTGGAATGCACTTTGCGTGATGGCAGTTATACGATAGACTTTCAATTTACTCTTGAAGACACTGCTGATATAGTAGAGGCATTAGATAAGGCAGGATTTAAGTATATCGAAGTTGGACATGGATTAGGTTTAAGTGCATCTAAAAGTAAAGGAAAAGCAAGACATACTGATGCTGAATACATGTTAATAGCAAAAGATTATGCAAAAAAAGCAAAGATTGGTATGTTTTTTATTCCAGGTATTGGGAGTAAGAAGGATTTAATTACAGCATCAAATATGGGATTAGACTTTGTTAGAGTTGGGTCTAATGTAACAGAAGTTGACAAAGCAATTGAGCACATTAAGTTTGCAAAAGATTGCGGTTTTTTAACAACATCAAATCTTATGAAATCGTATGTGTTACCTGTTGATAAGTTTGTTGAGCAAGCAATAAAGGTTGAAGATGCTGGAGTGGATATCATAGAGATTGTTGATTCTGCTGGTTGTATGTTTCCTGCTGATGTAGAAGCATATATTGATGGGATGAAATTAGCAGGAATCAAAACAAGGATTGGATTTCATGGACACAATAACTTTTCCTTGGCAATTGCAAATAGTTTAAAAGCAATAGAATGTGGAGCAACACTTATTGATTCGTGTCTGTTGGGATTAGGAAGAGGAGCAGGTAATGCTTCTTCAGAGATTTTGACAACTGTTTTAAATAAGTTGGGTTATAACAAGAGCATAGATATCTTTAAGACAATGGATGTTGCTGAAAAGGTTGTGCGACCGATAATTGAAAGCAGAACTGGTTTGGATTCAATTGCAATTACTTGTGGTTATGCTGAGTTCCATTCAAGTTATCTGGATATCATACGAATGGTTGCTCGCAGATATGGTATTGATGTCAGAAAGTTAATGGTTGCTGTTGCTAAAGAAGATAGAGTTAATCTGACAGAGCAACTTGCTGATAGTATTGGAAGGAGAATGAAAAAATGATATTTAACAAAGGTGATAAAGTAAGGATATTAAGGAAAGATATAACTCAATTATTATGTCCTTATGGTATTGTAACTAGGCAAGATGGTGGATATGTTTATGTAAAACCTGTGTGGACTAGGCATGAAATGGAGTTATATGTTACTGAAGTCGAAATTGCAAAACCCTTTTGGGATGGATATGATAAAGAAAAAGAGAAACAAGTAAAAAGATGCAGTGAGATAGTTAACGAATGTGTTGACAGATATAAACACCTTGATAATTGTTCTTATAAAGAAATCTTTCTTAATCAATTAATCAAAGATGTTGTTATTTATGCATTATATCAAAGAGATAAGAAATGAAAATATTAACAATAGCATCACACCCAGACGATGAGATTTTAGGTTGTGGTGGAACAATAGCAAAACTTGTTGCTGAAGGGCATACTGCATACACTTTGATATTAGGTAAGGGTATAAGGTCAAGAGAGAATTGGACTGAAGAAGAAGCAGAAGCAATTGATGGAAAAATTGTGATGGCAAATAAATTAATAGGTGTTGATTTTGATAACATTACTATTTTTGATTATCCAGATAATGCTTTCGATGTTATGTCATTTTTAAGTATTGTTAAAGATATTGAACGGATTAAGAAAGAGATTAACCCTGACGTCATTTTTACGCACTCTAAGAGTGATTTGAATATTGACCATAGGATAACACATGATGCTGTATTAACGGTAACTCGACCTATACATGAGGAGTCTGTAAGGACTATCTATTCGTTTGAGGTATTGTCATCAACAGAATGGAACTTTCCAAGTTTGTTTCATCCGAATGTGTTTTTTGATATAAGTAAAACGATTAATCAAAAATTAGATGCAATGATGCAGTATAAGAGTGAAATAAGAAAATTACCACATCCTCGTTCTTTTGAAGGGATTGAGAATCTTGCAAAGATGCGAGGAATGATTGTTGGTGTAGAATGTGCAGAAGCATTTGAGTTGATAAGAGATGTTAGAAAGTGAAAATATAATTTTAAGACAGATAGAAGAAAAAGATTTGGAGAAGTTAAAAAACTGGAGAAACTCTCCAGTTGTGCGTCCTACTTTGAGGCAGTTTACTCTGCTCAATATGATAAATCAAAAGAAGTGGTTGGAGTCTCTGTATACAAGTTATTTGCCAGAAACAGTTATGTTCGTGATAGAATCAAAAGCAGGATTGTTGCTCGGTGCTTGTGGATTGACTTATATCAATTGGAAAGAAGGGCATACTGATGTCACAATTTATATTGGAGAAGAAGATTGGCAAGGTAAGGGTATTGCAACTGAGGCACTGCAAAGGTTGATAAAATATGGATTTGAAGAGTTAAGATTGCATAGGTTATTTGCTGTTATCTTTGGATATAATACTCCAAGCATCAAACTGTTTGAAAAGTGTGGATTCAAGTATGATGGTGTGCATAGAGAGGCAAGGTTTTGGGAAGGCAAATATTGGGATGAAGTTATTATGAGTGTATTAAGTCACGAGTACTTTGAAAATATTAAAAACAACAAAGGTATTAAATAGGTATAAAATATTAGGAGTCTTATGAATACAATTTTTGCAGAAAAATATAGACCAGATACTCTTGATACAGTTTGTGGTCAATCACACATCATACCTGTCCTTAAAGGTTTTATTGCCAACAAAGACGTTCCGCATATGCTCTTTTCTGGACCTGCTGGAGTTGGTAAAACAACAGTAGCAAAGGCAATGGCAAGAGAGTTGTATGGTGATGATTGGAAAAACTATTTTTTGGAAATGAATGCGAGTGATAGCAGAAAGTTAGATGACGTGCGAACGAAGATAAAAGATTCAGCAAGGATTAAGATTATCGGACACGATTTTAAAGTTATATTTCTTGATGAAGCAGATTCAATGGAAAGGTTAGGACAAAACGCATTACGCAGAATCATTGAAATGAACTCTGATAGATGTCGGTTTATCCTCTCTTGTAATTGGCCTAACAAGATAATTGAACCGATAAAAGATAGATGCGTTATTTTTAGGTTTAAATCAATTAAACCAGATGATATGAAATTGATGTTAAAGAAGATAGCACAATCAGAAGGCATTGATATTAAAGAATCTGCTATCAACGTTTTGGCAACACTATCAAATGGTTCAATGCGAAGCGCCTTGAATACGTTGAATCAATTAAAGTTGAGCAACATAACTAATATAAATGATGAGACTATATATAATAATAGTTGTTATGTTAATGATGATTTTGTAAGGAATATGTTGGTTGCTGTGCGAAAGGGTGATATTGAAGCAACAGATGCTTGTATGGATACTTTGTTGAATGATAAGACGTATGCTCCAGCAGAGATTTTGGAGTCGTTGAGACGGTTAATAAAGGGTTCTAAGGTATTGTCGCAAAAGGCAAAGATTGATGCTTTGGTTGCAATTGGAGAATATGCTTTTAGGATAAGTGAAGGTGCTGATGCAGATATCCAGATGAAAACTTATGCAGTATATTTAATAGATTTATATAATAGGAGTGTAAAATGACAGAAGAAACAGAATTAGGATTAAAGATTTGGGTTACAAAAACAATAATGACCTTGCTCATATTATTGGCAATAGTTTATTTAGTGCAATTTTATATGGATGTGCCTATTTTAGTTGATACTATTTTGGCAATCATTATTGCTCTTGCGATTGGATTTACACATGAGGGATTACATTATTGGCAAGCAGTAAAGTTGGGATATAAACCGAAATGGTATAGAACAGCAATTATGATGGGATTCATTATTACACATCACACAAAACGTAACGTTTGGATGGAGCATAAGAAGAAGATAGCAAGAGCACCGTATGTTGTCCTTGTGCCTATCTCTCTTTTGCTTCTTATATCAGGATTTTTTATGAATCAACTTGGTATTATGATTGGTGGAGTTGCTGGATTATTATTACATGGTGTAAGTTGGTTTTCGGAAGGGAAAGATGCATGAAAAAAGAAAATAAATATATATTAATATTTGCAATATTTGTAATTATAATTTTCGGGTTTAGTTTTACACAAAATACACAAGAAACAGAAATAATAGAAGATGACGTTGTTGATAATGTAAAGGATGACAACGTGAAAGATAATGGATTTAGCGATTACTGGAAAATATATGTTGATGTTGGAGAAAATAATACTAATGAATAAGAGAGGTATCAGTCAATCAGCAATTGCTATTTATAGGAGTTGTCCTTATGCATATTATTTAAGATATAAGTTTAAGAAAGAGGCAATGTTTTGGGACCAGAGCATTCTTGATGTTGGTAAATATGTTCACGATGCGATTGATAAGTATTACAAACATCATTATATGATTACTGATAATCCAGAATATATTTTGGCAGAGTCGTATGATGAGTTGAGCAAGATTTGGGATATTTCGTTTACTCCAGAGCAACTTGCAAAGGCATACAGGTGTTTGGAGAATCACGCAATATTTGAAGCAGGTAATAAAATTGAACCATTGAGTGAAGAGAAGATTGGTGCAGAGGGTTTTTATGGTATTATTGATTACATTGATTTGGAGCATAACAAAGTGATAGATTGGAAGACTGGAGCAAATGCGTATCTTTCATATGATTATAGAATGCAAGCACATATTTATAAGAAGTTGTTTGAGAGCAAGTTTGACAAGAAATTAACACTTTTTTATTTCTTTTTCTTGGGTTGTAACGAGTGGAGAACTGTTGCGTTTGATAAAGAAAAACAGATTGCTGTTGGAGAAGATGCCGAAAACTTTAAGAACGCAATAAACGATTCGTGGTCTAACGACGACTTTCCAAAGCAACCGAGATTAAATTGTAAAAATTGTGATTATAAGTATTATTGTAGGATTGAACAATGAGAAGAAGCAGACTGAAATATAAATGGATATGTCCGATTTGTGATAAGACAGGTTGGAAATGGTTATCAAGATATAGGGCAGGAAAGTGTGGCAGAGCACACTTAAAAAAGGTGCATAAGATTTTTGATAAGGATACAGAATTTTTGATAAAAAGAGTTGATGTGAATGAGTAATGGAAATGTAGAGCATAAAGAGTTAAAAAATACAGTAGTTGATGGAAGAGAAAATGTTGAATATAGCACTCCGATAACTGTGACGTCGCAGTTTTATTTTTGTGGAATACCATTTAGAGTTGATACATATCGTGGTTGCTCGCATATGTGTAAATATTGTTTTGCTAATTCGAGAAAAAGTGGAACAGGTTTTGGTGATGATTTTAAACCTGCTTGTGCGAAGATTGAGTTTTTTGAGAAATTGTTCAAAAAGGCATTTAGCACAGACAGAGAATATGCTGATGTGAATGTTGAGTTTTTGCGACATAGAGTACCGTTGCACCTCGGAGGGATGAGTGACCCAGCTCAACACAGAGAACGTAAAATTGGTATAACATACAAACTGTTGAAACTGTTGAAAGACTACGATTATCCAGTCGCAATATCAACAAAGAATAAGTTGATTGCTGAAGACAAATATTTTGGACTGATTGGTGATATGAAGGCAATGTTGCAGGTCAGCATCATTAATGACCAAAACATTCCAGATATGGAACCAGGAGCATCTACAATTGAAGAAAGATTTCAGGTTGTTAAGCAGGCAAATCAATCTGGGATTCCAGCACATATAAGATTACAACCATTTATTCCAGGTTATGCTGATATTGATGAATACGTTCGTAAAGTTGCTGATGCAGAGTGTCCGTTCTTAACGATTGAGCATTTGAAGTTGCCGTTGGATTATAGTTTGATTGGGCAGATATCAAAAGTGTTGGGTTATGATGTTAAGAAGCAAATGAAAGAATGGGCAGGGTCTGGAGGACTGAAAGCATATGGAAGAGAGTTTGAGTTGCCTCCAATTGCCAAGTATAACTTTTTGTTGAAGAAAGGTGGATTGGTTGATAAGTTGCACAAAAATGGAATCAAATATGGAGCAGCTGATAATCAGTTGCATCAATATAATGACAGTGCGTGTTGTTGTGGTGTTGACCTTTACAAAGGGTTTGAGAATTATTTTAAGGCAAACTACACGCATTTAATGGCAACGCACAAAAATCAGAAGAAGTTTACGTTTGATGATTTATTGGCAGACCATTGGATGCCGAAAGTCGACATAAATGATAATATGAACAGAAGTATGAGATGGAATGAGAATAATAAGGCAAGATATATGTCTGGACACGTGGAGAAGAAACCAATTTACAAACCAAGTGATTTGGTGCCAAATAAGATATATTATCATTTGAGAAACAAATGGCACAATCCTGATTTGAACGATAGTCCGACTGATTTGTATCTTGTTGATTATGAAAAGACAAACAAGAAATTTGTTGATAAGGTTTCAAAGAAAGAGACTGATATTGATGAGATTGTTTATACTAGAAAAGAAAAACAAAAAGGTGTAGATGAGTGGTTGTAAAATGACAAAACATAATACAGGAGAAGCAATTCTTATTTCAGCAATGGTATTTTGTGCTCTTTACTTTGAACTTGAATTGTTAGGTCTTATTGCTCTTGCATTGATAACAATTTTGCCTCTTTTAAGTTGGGTTACAGTGAGTAACAGCATACGAGATGAAAGTAATACATTAGAATTTCAAAGAATGAGATTAGAAAATACAAAATTGGAATTGCAGATTCAAAAATTAAAAAAGGAGTTATAATGTTTCAATATAAAACCCCGATAGAAGAATATAAAGTTGGCAAAAAGACTGTTTATGTTAAAAGAGATGATTTGTTTGGGCAAGACCCAGCACCTCATCTTGCGAAGTTGCGTGGAATCACGAAATACGTTCGCAAAATGGACGAAAAAGGTGTCAAGATTTTAGGCGATTTAGATACGAGGGTTTCAAAAAGTGGTTGGGGGTTAGCAGCTGCGTGTAAAGGCACAAATATTGAACCGTGGGTTTTCTATCCCAAATTAAAATCTGAAAAGTCGTTGCCAACCATTCAAAAAAACGCTAAAAACTTGGGTGCCAAGGTCTTTCCATTGAAAGCAGGACGAACGGCAGTTCTCTATAGCAAGGCGAAATCTACTGTAGAGAAAAACGGTGGAATAATGTTGCCGATGGGATTAACATTACGAGAGACGACAGAAGAAGTTTGCAAAGTTGTTGGCGATATGCCGAGAGAATTGTTGGAAGGCACGATTGTGATAACAACGGGTACAGGCACTATAACGGCAGGTTTAATTTCTGGGTTGCGTCAAAATAATATTTTTCCAAAGAAATTGTATGCTGTGTCTTGTGGAATGAGTATTGATAAGCAAGAGAAGGTGATTGGCAGATTGCAGAATCCATATTTTTCAACAAAGTTGCCAGATTATTTGCAAATGGTTTTACCGAGTATGGAATATTATCAGGAATGTAATATTGAAACGCCGTTTCCTTGTAACCCTTATTATGATAAAAAAGCATGGTGGTTTTTAACGAAATTTATTTATGGAATGAAAGGGAATATTTTATTTTGGAATATTGGCGACTAACCAAAACTATTTAAACGTATAAGGTATGTGAAGTTTCGTGTATATTAGAAACCAGGGAGTCGATGAAATCCATAATCGAGTTGTGAACCAAGCGGTGGATGAAATCCATTCTTGTACTGTGCACCCATAATATACATGAAATCCAGAAGTTAAGTTGCGAACCAAAATGCTTATGAAATCCAAGATATATACGTGAACCAAGTTACGATTGAAATCCATACAAACGATGTGAAATTAGGTGAAAGAAATGAAAGAAACCCAAAAAGAAAATATGCGAACCAGTTGTCGTTTGAAACCCATT
>Ga0114918_10004557_pt1 | contig 12018 bp, 19 predicted proteins | sample LantaG_FD_87015 | JGI IMG/M metagenome (GOLD analysis project Ga0114918, IMG submission 87015) | Deep subsurface microbial communities from Baltic Sea to uncover new lineages of life (NeLLi) - Landsort_02402 metaG | ecosystem: Environmental > Aquatic > Marine > Oceanic > Sediment | place... | reverse complement strand
TTTATGGATGAACTGAAGAGAAGGATGTAAATGGTAGATACCAGTAAGATGATGTTTGCAAGACCGATACATTGCCGCTATTGTGGACATGGGTACTATGGACTTGGTCATGTTGTTGATTATGCAAATCAGATTGGAAAATGGACTATAATAGATATGGAAAAAGAGCAGTCTGTTAAAGCCCCAATATGTGCCGCTATAGACCAGCACGACCCTGCCAGCTATGACGGATTTGGACATGGGAATAACACCGTATACACTGGAGACACCGAACAACCAATATTTACGTCAACTGACTGTGATAAACTTGCCGGTCGTATCGTATATCTGCTTTCGTGCCTTACTGCAAACGGCCTTGGGCCCGCAATAATAGCAGCTGGCGGCAAATCATATGCTGGTTTCAACATAAGTTGGACATGGATGAGTGACTCGGGTACTGCTGGAGATCCATATGATGACATATATGCCAAAGGATTTTATGAAAGTAGTAATGAATACTGGGTAGCATTGATCGACGGTTATAATTTTGGAGATGCTTGCCAACGTTCTATAGATAAGTACAATGAATGGATAGATTACTGGATATATGAAAACCCTGGTGCATCGGGGGCAGCATCAGCAATTACTTGGTTGGCCCATGATAGAGACGGGCTTGTAGCTCTTGGCGATTTATCAGCAAAGCTTCTTGAATGTGATGAACAAACGACAAAAGATGATTGTCTAGCACATGGGTGTTACTGGTGGGAAGGGTCATGCCATAGTGAACTACCGCCAGACATACAAGATACCAAATACATTACCATCAATGTGCCTCCTGGAACGGCATATCTTGAAAATGTTTTATATCCAATCGAGGCATATGAGGATTTTAGCATTGAAATAAAATATGATTGCAGGAATCTTGGTGGCCAGAATCTCATATGGGGTCACATAAGAAATTTAGATACCGATGAAATAATAAACGGCACTTACTGGGAAGAAATAATTCCACCAAATGAAATAAAGTCAGTTTCTTCCATCATTCCGCCAATTACCGGAGACTACCTGAATCTGCGAATAGAAGTCGGACATTGAAAACCTTTTAATACTATTCTATCTATCTATTACTGGTGAAGTAATTGGCTTGCAAAGGAAATGGCCATGATTGGTTGTGTAACAATTCTCCTAATCTTCTAAGTACAAAAGTAACTGATTTGAATGGCAACACAATCACATCAGCAGAGCAAGGACAGACAATAAAACTTTGTGCAAAAGTAGAAGGAATTGGATGGTTTTCTTGTTCAAATTTTTCTCTTCATTTTTATCTCCATGGGAATCCTGGTGGTTGGTATATAGATTGTTATGAAGACCGAGTTGCTTCTGGAACTATATGGTGGGTATGCATTGAACATACAATTTCTGAGGCACATCAGCCAGGCAGTCATGAATTCAATGTGATAGAAGCATTAACAAATAGAGCACTAGCAATAAACTTAGAGATAATACCAATATATCAATGTGAGGACTATACAAATGGAAATGATTGCATTTACGCTGGTTGCTATTGGTGGAACAACAGTTGCCACAGCTCCCCACCTCCGTCTTGTGAATCAATCAATAATCAAACTGAATGCGTACAAGCAGGATGCTATTGGTACAACGACAGTTGCCACGGCTCTCCAGAATGTTCAGATGGCGACCTAAAATGCGTTGGATATGATTTATACGAATGCCAAAATGGGCAATGGGTATTTATAGAAGAAAATTCGCCAACATGCGGATACGTTCCCCCGGAGTGTAGTCCAGATGGAATTACAAAATGTGTCGGATATGATTTATACAAATGTCAGAATGGCCAATGGATATTAATTGAACAAAATTCTGAAACATGTGGGTATCCGAATGGAAATGGAGATGAATGTAGCCAACACACAAGCCAATCAACATGTGAAGCTGCTGGTTGTCACTGGTATGCATATCCAAATCCATTAGGAGAGGCATCATGTCATGACAAAGAAATAATGATGGCGTATTTACCATTTATAATCGCAGGAGTGGGTGGAGTAATATTACTTTTAGCGTTGGTGACTCCAAAAGCAGCACCAGCCCCACCTCTACGCTCACCTAATGGGAGATATCATGGATAAGCGCTATGCTATTGTTGGTGGTTTATTTCTGATAGGCGGTGCGGCCGCTTTCTGGTACCTTTCACAGCAGAATGGAAACGGAAAACCATGTAATTACTATACTAATCAGTTGGCATGTGAGGCTGCTGGGTGCTATTGGTATAGTGGAGGTTGCCATAGCTATCCCCCTAATGGGGAAGCATGCACACACCTCCTTCCTGGAGATAGTCCCGGATATGGTTATCCAAATGGATGGAGAACATGTGATCCTATGGATGGAGACCTATGCCAGTGGGATGACATCGGAAAGAAATGGTTTTTGATAGAAGAGAACTCACCAGATTGTGACACTGAACATAAAAAATGTTATGTCTCATCGTCAACAGGCTACCCTACTTGTGGATTGTGGCCAGGAGAAGAAACAGATGAATGCGGCAGCTATGCCAAAGGATGCCCTTGTGCACCTGGGAGCATATGCCAACCAAATACTTGGTGCGAGACAAGAGATTATATATGTCGGTTAACAGCGTTAAATACTACAATAACTGCAACATCAGCAAACATGAATTGCTTTGACCAGGGTGGAGCAAGCTACTGTAATTATTGGCTAAACGAACCTCTTGCTGCAAATTCAATTTCAGGAGATTTATATTACAAGTGGGGCCCATGGCCTGCTGAGTGGGCAGATTGGGGAATATTCGCATACTATAAAGGACATTGGCGAGCGCTCCTAGAAAGAACAGATTGGATTGTAGGCCCAACTGGAAAGATAACCGTTCCTTTAACTACTTTTGAAACGCAAGGCATAGAAATGCTGCAGTTTGGAATAGATGCCCTTGTTTCCAACATTCACATAGATAAGTTTATAGGACACATAAATTATTAGAAAATGGTGAAGTGTATGGATTTAGGAAAGAAATCCCAGCTTGAAGCATATGGATATACGGTATTAGAATTACCTAATATTGACCCACATTTCAAAACAAAAACATTCATACAAAAGCCAGATGGAACTTTGATCGGATACTATGATTATCTATGGCAAGTTCCAATGAATTTAAATGAAGGGGATGAAGTATCAATACCAGATACTGGGGTTCCTGCACCTGCAAGAAACACACAGTCACATGAGCTACATGCACAGGGTTTTACTGGAACGGCTCGCCTGCCAATCGGAATAATTCTTGTTTTAATTTTCATAGGTATTGTAGTCGGCATACTATTCATGAAGGCTTTTTTTGCAAACGCCCAAAATCCTCCTCCATGTGGTGAAAGGGGTAGCGTAATAGAAATATCTCAGTGTGTAAAGGAAATAATATATCCCGATTGCAGCGGAGTCATGTACGATAGTTGCAAAGAAGAGATAATAGATGAGTTCGAACCGCCAGAGCCACCACCGGCGGATTGGTGGGTGTGGGCAGTACTCGGCATCGTTGCTGTTGGAGCCATAATTATCATTCCAAAGATACTACATATCATAAAACCACCTAAACCACCTAAACAATAAATATAAATACTTTTATCTCTATTATTTTTACGGTGAAGTGAGTTATGAGTGATACACATACTTGGAATGTAAGCATAGCTGGTGAAGTAATAGGGGTAATTGATGCCGCTACTGTCTATTATTCTGGTCCTTTTGAGCCTGGTCAGGAATATGTCTCAGTTGCAGACCTATATGTTAAAAATACTGGCACAATGGCTGGTAAAATCTGGATAAAGTTATACGAATACCCAGGAGAGGCAAACGAGGGAGTCGTTACAGGGCCGATGTACACAACACCAGATGTGCAACCAGGAGAAACCCGTCCAGTATTGTTTTATGTTTCTACTCCAAGCACGCCTGGTGCGTGGCCTCTTGGATTAAAAGTTTGGGGTGATGACGAATCAGAACCAAGCTGGAGCCTGGGGTTACAAAACGGACAAGCACACATCTTTGGATTAAATGGTGAACTACCACCATGGGTAATACCTGCTGTAGCGCTTGGCGGACTACTCGGTATATGTTATTTAATTACAAAAAAATGAGGTTTTAAATGGCGTCTGATGTACATCAATGGTCGGTACAAGTAAGTGGAGCACCTCTATGTGAAGATCACACAACTCAAGTTGAATGCGTACAAGCAGGATGCTATTGGTACAACAATAGCTGTCATAGTGACCCACTACCCCCACCCCCACCAGATACCATGATGTACATTTTACTGGCAGCAGGCATAATAGGAATAGCAGCAGGTGGATATATCCTACTTAAACGGAGGAAATAATGCCTGCACAAGCTAAGTTGATCGGGATTTCTGTACCGAGTCCCGTAGAGTCAGGCGTACCTTTTATAATACAAACCGTAGTTGAGAATATACGCGACTATGGTACTCTTTATTGGAAACTTGACAATACAACAACAGGTCAACAAATAAAATTACAGACTAGAGTATTTGATGCCGGGGAAAGATATGTATTCTCAACGACAACCAGCATAACTGAAACTAGTGTATTTCGTATCGAAGTTGGGCATTATCTATTTGGAAATTATTACGAGGATGAATCAGTAACAGCTACATCTGTATGCGTATCTGGCGGAGCTACACTACAAGAGGCATTGACATGTGCATGGGCAAATGGATGGCAAGACCATGGACCAATGAAAACATCATTCGAAATAGATGAAGAAGTAGTAGGATATAGTGAGGTTGTCGCCAGTGACATGTACGGAAAGGTTATCAAACACGAATGGTGGTACAAAGAAGAAGGTCAAGCGAGTCCAACTAAAAAATGGGAATATAGTTGGCCCCCCATAGATGACCACTATACAGGCATGGCTAATTGGACACATTGGGAAATAGGTGGGGCATATGGCCCTGGCACGGGGTTCATCAAAGTATTTTGTGATGGAGTACACCTTGGAGAAACCAATGATTATACAATTGTAGCAGCTGGATGTTCTGGCTATCAAGATCAAACAAGCTGTGAGGCGGCAGGCTGTTATTGGTGGAATAACTCATGTCATAATGAACCAGGAGTGGGAGCTATAGGCGATATTCTACCATCAAGTGAATTTTATTCAGGACCATTTCATCCTGGGAGCTATGTAAAAATAGCGATGTGTGATTTTGGAAATATCGGAGACATAAAAGGTAACATAACTTGCAGACTATATGAATATCCTGGCCAACCGAATGAACAAGTATTGTGTGAAGATGTCGTTTTAATGTATCCTGGAGCGTATAAACGTTGGCACATAAGAGAAACCATACCTAATCTACCTGGACAGGCATGGCCACTTGGTATAAAAGTTTGGGGAGAAACCGAATCAGAACCAAGCTGGTGACAAAGAAACTTTTAAATAGGGTTTAGCATATTTAGATAATAGGTGAAGTGATATAGATGGTGAAATTTGATAAAGAATTTATCGCCACTGGAGCAGGCTGTGGAATAGCGGTAATACAAACCGTTTTGACGAAAGAATATATAGATCCCCAATTTGGGCCTATCCCCGTAATAGGTGATTATTTGCCTTACCCGTGGGGTAACTGGTCAACGTTTGGAAATATCTTGATCGGCGGGATAGCATTTGGTCTGTCAACCTTTACAGGTTTAGTTGACCGCAACTACGACGTCAAGAAATTCCTACAAGTATACGGTATTGGTACACTTATCGGTGGACTAATCAACGGAATTTTTCCAACGCCAGCACTTAGAGCACGAGCTGCTGTAGCACCAAGACTTGTAGCGACAGCTAATAGGATGACACCACTCACTCCAACAGGCATCCCAGCAGCAAAAGTATTAGCCTAAACTTGGTTTAGAGGGGCGATAACATATGCAAAAGAAGTACATAGCAATGGGTACTGGGGTAGCCGTAGGTGCAGCCCAGTCTTTCATTACAAGGCAGTATGTGGATTTTGTCATACCGTTTATTTCTGATTATCTGCCTCTAAACTGGGCAAAGCTATCAAGCTTGGGCAATATAATCATAGGTGGAGTAGCTTTTTCAATAGCACAGTTCACAAATCTCTTGAAAAAAGACGACATCAATGATTTTCTTAAATTATACGGAATCACTACATTAGCCGGTGGAGTTGTAAATGGACTTGTACCGCCAACAATGATGGGAGCAAGTATGGGCGTATCAACTTTATCATATGGAAGAAATGGATACATATCCCATGACTACTATCCAGACGTTAAAGGGACCTTCGTAAAGCGTCCAGCAACAAAAGCTCGTGGTTTCGGTAGCGACGTAACAAGAAATCCAATGGCTGCGATACCAACAGAAGTAAGATATGATAAAGTCCTGTTTTAGTACTATTTTCTATTTTTTGAACTATTGCAAGAACCACATAGCGGGTTAACATTATTAATTGTATAATGAAAGCCTTTTGGAGCTTTACTTATCAGTGGCTCATGGTCTATTGTTGCTGCCTGAAAACAAAATACTATTCTAAGGCAAAAATTTTTTCGCTTTTCTTAACATATAGATTACATAAATCAGTCAAAACTTCATTAATCTCACGATTATTTTTACGGCATTTATAAATAAATTTATCATAAACCTTTTTGTCAATAGGTGTAGGTCGAGCAGTGGTAGTCTTGTTCACAAAAAACAATCAAAAACCAACTATATAACCTTTTTGTCAATTTGTCACTACGCTAGGATTTTTTGTTCTAATTCTTTTAGATATTCGATAACTGCTTTTCTGACGAATGAAGATCTATTATCAAAATCTTTGTTGGTTACTAACCGGTCAATCTTTTTAACATCCTCTTGGTCTAGTCTTGTAAAAACAACTATTTTCTTTTGCTTTTGCATTACATTCATAATACAACTCCTACTTTAAAATGCTTTTGCCAGACACAATTATATAAACAATCTATCAATTACTTAGAATATAGGAAGTGAAGCAATGGTATATTTAGCAAGCCAAAATGAAACATTTGCCGAAACGGCTTTAACGCCTGAGGAAATGGGAATTTTAACAGCGCAGTGGAAAGAACTCTTCATGCCGCCATGGTCTTACGAACGACAGTTCGTCAATTCCAGATGGAACATCGTGATGGCAGGAGTTCAGGCAGCCAAGAACGCCTTGGAAGAAAAGAAATTTGCCGGTTTCAATGCAGGAAACGGTGAAATTGGTATAAGTCCAATAAGACCAGGGCATGTAGGGCTAGTGAATGGAACTGTTCCAGAGTCTAACAACGTCTGGAAGTGGAAGCATGATTGTGTCAAATCAGCGCAAGGTGTCGGTCTTGAAAACTGGATTCATAGTCCGGCCACAGCTGCGACTGCATATACCACTCATGAAGATCAGTTCGTTATACCGCTATATATCCTAGAAGAGAACTGTTGCCCAAGAATACAAACAGTAAAACTGGATATTGGCAGAGCAGATATCTTGTATTACGATGTATGCGCATCCAGGATACGCGACTATACTTCAGGCATAAACCTGATTCCGTTGCCGACAACATTCTGGCCGCCAGAAATAGACATCCTTGTTGCATTGGGACATAAGATGAATGGAACAACTGAACCAAGACTTGGTGGATTCACCATTGCACTTGGCTCGTTCCTTGATGCAGGATACTACACCGCAAGTGGAAACACTGTCGTTCCTGGAACCGCCGCTCAATTCTGAGGATTTTAGGAGGTAACTAAAATGCCAGAAAAAGTAACCGGAAAAAAAATAACGCCATTTTCTGAGGAAGACGTCTGCGTGGTTAGCAAGAGAGAGCCTTGTGTCATATGGGCAGGCACAAAAGTAATGCATTCTGGTGTATACGATGGTACTCCTCAACAGGCAAGCGGATACAACTACCAGAGTGGTGAGACGGACATTGAACCCATCAGCCTATCAGGATGGGGCGGTATCAGAATACCAGAGGTAAACCAATTACACAAGCTATTTGTGTTCCCAAAACCCTGCTGGATTCTAGCGCATCCTAATTTCCAGAGCATGCCGGCTGGCTATACTGCTGAGAGCGGATATGGCGGATGTAGTGGTAAAGTTGCACTATTGAAATACTGCAGTCTCTGTTCAGGCGGTGGAATTAGCATAGGACATTGTTCTGGGGCCACTTGGCAATCTGGGGTATTCACATCTGGTCTAGTAGATGTAATCGCATTCGGAAGTGAGTATTAAACTCACTCCTTCTCTTTTTTCTTTTTTTTTATACTTTTAACTACCTATATTAAATTTATATAGGAGTAAACCATAGCCATATTGACAATGAAAAAATGTACAAAATGCCATAAAGTCAAATCTAAATCCAAGTTTTATAAAAATAAATTAATAGATGATGGATTAAATCCTAGATGTAAACAATGTGAAAAAATAAGAATGGAAAAATATTATAAAGATAATAGAAAAAAATTATTAGAGCAAAAACAAGAATATTACAATAGCAAGAGAAAGCAATTTAAAATAAAAAATGATAGATATTATACTGAAAAAAGAGAAGAGATATTAATACAAAAGAGAGAATACTATCTGAAACATAGAGTGAAAATATTGCATTATTTATATGAATATATGCGACGGCCTGAAATTAGAAAGAGAACTAGAGGCAACAGAGATAAACGAAATAAACGTCAAAGAGCTTATAATAAACAACATCCTGAATTAATCAAGGAGATTAAAAGAAGAAGGCGATTAAGGAAAAAACAACTTTTTGAAGATTTTACTATTGAGGAGTGGAAAGAAAAAGTAGATGCGACAAAGGGAATTTGTCCGATATGCCGCAGAGCATATTCTGAAGTATATCCTTTTGTTGTAACTTTAGACCACACTCCACCAATAAGTCAAGCATCCGTGGGCTTTCGGTATACAATCAATGAAATAATGCCTATGTGCGGGCAATGTAATCTTGCAAAAGGCGCTTCTTTCTAAAAACATTTAAATACCTCCAACAATATTAGAAGTTAGGTGAAGTGAAACATTATTCACTAATGACACCAATAAAGAAAAGGTCTGAGGTGATAAAATACTAGAAATTGAACGCTATATTCCGCAGGAAAATTATCATGTGGCACTACTTTTTGACGAAGGATATTGGCTAGTTAAATTGCTTCGTAAGCAGCAGCTAACTCTCTATAGGCCATATGGTTTTGATGCTGGTGCAGTTATAGAATTAGGCGCAACAAGTGGCTGGGAAGCCCCCGCTGACCCACAGGGTAGATTTTACCTTGAGCCACAGGAAGAAGAAGTAATCTATCAATATTTCATTGGTATTTCCCCAAGTATGGCAAAAATGTATCTGCAATATACGCAGCGTGAAGATCGTATGAACCTTATAACGCCTAGACCAGTACCAGGAAATATCGGTTTCTGGGAAGGGGAATATACTCGATATCTCGACCCATCGCCAGCTACGGAACTTTGGGGCGTACATGATCTATACCCATATTTCAATGTTGAGTTGCCGAATTTTGGCGGTAGTGCATATGCATCTGATAGACAAGAGATTTTTGCCAGCTTCTACATCACGCCATTTACTTATCAAGTAGTCAAAGATAAAACCAAGATACTGAAACTTCTACGACCAGATGAAAAAGGACGTTGTAATGTAAAGACAATGGGTGATGGACACAGACCAATTAAAGCACCATCATGGCTTAACGAGGATTATGGTAAATTTATGGTTCAACCCGAGGAGGTGTGAAGATGGCAGAGAAAACTACAACATATCCACAGCATGTTACTTTCCAGAAGAGATTTGTAAGTCCTTTAGATAACCCAAGATCATTTGACAACCGCTATTTAGAAATTGCCACTGCTGGAACCAGTGGAACACTATACGACTGCATGAGCGGTCATTGGGGATATATCCATCAGGTACTTATCTGCGAACACAGTGGAAATGCAGCTAAGGTAGCTCTTGTTGATGAGGGTAAAACTACTACGCAATATGGCAAAGTAACACCATGGATTCCTGTTGATGGTAACAGTTGCGTAGCAGTGCAGTGGTGCCAGTGCCCACTTGGTCCATTCCAAAGAAGTGGTAATTATGGAAATGCTGGAGGAATAGGATACTACACGGATGGAGCGTTCTACGGCGGCATAACTCTTATTGTGCAAATAGATCCGCGCATGAAAGAGTAGAGATACGGTGTTCATAGTGCATTCTTGATTTCGCGTTCATAGTGGTGAATAAGATGGAAAGAAGAAATACTGCTGAGATGACTTATAGAAAGACAGCAGCAAGTCTTAAGACTGCCAGTCAGACTCGTTGGACGCCAGTAAAAGGGATTATAAACAGAATAACGATCTCTTGGCCTCGTGGATGCAATTTTTTAGTGGAAGTAATGTTCAATGATAGAACCGTACAGTTTTTACCAACGCCTGAGACCGGCGGTTCTGGTACGAGAGGTGTAGCACTTGATAATTTTACAGAGACACTTAATCCTGCCTGGCCTGTAGAAAAAGATACTCCTATTGAGATGTTTCTTATTAACCATGATAATACCTACAGTCACACCATCTCAGCAATAGTACATATAAGCAAAGAGGAGGAATTTTTCAGATGACCGAAGATATTGAGATAAAGACGAATCTTACCGAAGGAAAAAAGATTACGAACAAAATAATTATTGGTAAAAGCTACACTAAAGAGGAATGGGAACAAACGGAAAAAGAAAAATGGAAAGAGGCAAGTAAATGACCGTAGAGGACTGGGGAATAGGAAAACCAGATTTCGTAGAGATTACATCTCCAACAAGAACAGAGGTACAGGCAGATAGCCAGACATCGTGGTCACTTACCTTTGCTGGTGTACTGCCTCCAAATTCAATAACAGAAGCAACACTTTATACAGTACCAACATCAAACATATTAATATTTGGGCATTCAAAATCTTCGTCGGCTATTGATGGTATTGGATATGCATATTGGTTGATAGATGGAGTCCCTCGCTTTCCTGTTTATTTGGGCTCCCCAGCAGTAGTTGAGTCCTTTTCTGATATGGCTGGAGTTGAGTATGCTGCTGGAACTGTGTTGGGCCTCCATATGGAAAATACATTAAGTTGTGCACAATCAGTTGCTGGCGGTTTTTCAGGTTTCTTATATAAAATGTGATTAAAAATGGTAGAGTATCAAAGAAGAGTAATACACGGGACATACCAGAGATACAACTCCTCTGGTTTATCCGGGGATTACCCACCAATACAAGTTTGTGCCAGTGGAGAGGTAGTTATATGTTCCGGTCTTCATGTTGTAGCAGATGTTGAAATAATCGCTTCAAGCGGATTATTTGTTCAAATCTCCGGTCAGCATGTTTTTGTAGAAAGCGGAGTTCACATCATTGGTACATTTTTAGCAAGTGGCCAACCTGTTACCATTTCAGGCGACCATGTCTTTGTTGAATCGGGTGTTTTCGTCCAAATATCTGGTCAGCACGTCGTTACAGGCGGTACAACAGATGTAAGCGGTGAAATGATACATATTGGGTGTGCAGATACCATACGAACAGCAGATTTGGTAGGCATTATAGGCGGGTCATCTGGTTTTATCGGTGGCAGCGGGGGTCAATCTATATGCGTTAGTGGATACTGGTGCAGTGGATTAGTACATACTGTGACAGTAAAAAACATGGATGGAAATGAAGACATGTTTATTGGTGGTTCAGGATGCAAACCATTCAGCGGTCACGGATACGTACTAGGTGGAAATGAAACTCATACATTTGATGTATGCACTCCTTGCGTAATCTATGCGGTTTCAGTTCTCAGCGGGGAGTTTTTAACATGGATAGGAACAGATTATTGAGGAATAAAGATGAGCTTTCTATGGACTGGGGATGCAATAGATGACAAAATATACAAGCTAAAACAAGACGGCACAGTACTAGATAGTTTTAGCACTCCTAAGAGTGATGTTGCAAGTCTTTCCATTGGCCGACATGGATTCATCTGGCAGGT
>Ga0114918_10004556_pt1 | contig 12020 bp, 9 predicted proteins | sample LantaG_FD_87015 | JGI IMG/M metagenome (GOLD analysis project Ga0114918, IMG submission 87015) | Deep subsurface microbial communities from Baltic Sea to uncover new lineages of life (NeLLi) - Landsort_02402 metaG | ecosystem: Environmental > Aquatic > Marine > Oceanic > Sediment | place: Baltic... | reverse complement strand
GGCGGCTGCCAGCAGGTCCTCCGCCTCCAGGCATGCCGAGGGCACCTCGAACATCACCCCGTGGCGGAGATCTCCCTTCGCCAGGTCTGTTGTGGCCTCCTCGAATACCTGCCGCATCTCCTGAAACTGCGACAGGCCCACGACCATGGGGTACATCACGTGGACGGCGCCGCCCTCGGACGCACGCGCCAGGGCCCGCGCCTGGGTCTTCAGCAGGTCGGGCCGACTGAGCAGGTACCGGGCACCGCGGCAGCCGAGCGACGGATTCTCCTCCCGCCCGGTGTCAAACAGGGGAGACGGCTTGTCGCCCCCAATGTCCAGAAGCCGGAAGTAGACCGGCCACCCCCGCATCGTCTCGACCACGGCTGCGTAGCGCTCGGCCTGTTCGTCCTCCGACAACAGGCGTCCGGCCGCGAAGAACTCAAACTCGGTCCGGTACAGACCGACGCCTTCGGCCTGCGCGGCAACGGCGTCGCCCACCTCGGAAGCCAGGCTGATGTTGGCCATGACCACAAGGCCCTCGACGGGCGCTGCGACGGCATCGGCCCGCCGGCGTGCCTTCGCCCTGGCGTCGGCAACCGTCTCGGGGCTCGGCCAGACGACGACCTCGCCGGTATCGCCGTTGACCAGCAGTTCCGTCCCGCAGGAGACTCGCTTCGGCGCGTCGGGAATCCCGCTGACGGCGGGGATGCCGGTCGCCCGCGCCAGGATCGCCGCGTGCGAGGTCGTTCCACCGCGAGCCGTCACGATGCCGCGCACCTCGTGGGTGTCGATCTGGAGCGAGACGGCAGGGGTGAGTTCCTCGGTGACGATGATCCGGTTCCGACCGCGCTGGCAATGCGCCTCCGTCTCGCACAGGAACGACGGCGCGGTATTGAGGAGGGCGTCGAGGAGTCGGCGCTTCAGTTCGCCGATGTCGCTGGCCCGTTCTCTCAGGTAGTCCTGGTCCACGGCCGCCAGTTGCGACTCGTAGGAATCGAGGACCTTCATTGCGGCTGTTTCGGCGTTGTCGCCTCCATCCACGGCCTCCATGATGCGGCCGACGAGTTGTTGATCCTGGGCCATCATGCGCTGGGCGGCGAAGATCTCGGCTTCGGCGGAGCCGATCCGTGAGGCGGTGACCTTCTCGAGCGCTTCGAGGCGACCAACGGCAATTGCCAGGGCCCGCTCAAGCCGCTCCTTCTCGTGTGCGACCGCTTCGCCGGATACCCTCCGGCGAGGCACATTGTCATGCCGGCCGCTGTCGCGGAAGAGGCAGACCTTCGCCACGGCCACGCCGGGACTGACCGGCAGGCCACGAAGCCGTGTTTCGTTGTTCGCCTTAGGGTTCATCTTCGGTTCGCCGTGCCTCGGGCGCAGCAGCAGGTTCGTCCGACTCCACCTCCGCACCATACCCCAGTTCCTGAACCGCCTCGCAGAGAACACCGGCGGGGGAGGGGTCGGGCCCGCTGCCGGAGACCCGGGCCCGGCCGCCGCCAAGATCTACCTCGACGGCCTCGACGCCCGGACATTCCTGCAGCGCTTTCCTGACCGCGTAAGCGCAGTGGCTGCATTTCATACCTGTTATTCGCAGCGTCAGCGTCCGGCCCCTGTCGGAAACATCGCTGCGGCCCTTGTGCCTGGGCCGATAGAAGGCTCCGGCAGCCAACACGCCCAACAGGGCGGCGGCCGATACGGTCTTTACCCATCCCGGCATCCAGCCGTGATGCATGGCCGCCTGCACCTGGTGAGCGGTCACGATTCCGTCGAGCACCAGACCACCAACGAATGCGGCCACCATCATCGTGGCGAGGTAGATCAGGCAGGTTCGCTTGCCCAGGATTTTCCATATGGTGGCCACCGTGGCGGCGTTGGTCGCCGGGCCGGTCATCAGCAGCGCGAAGGCGGACCCGGGCGAGACGCCGGTCAGGATCAGGCCGGATGCGATGGGGATCGACGCCGTCGCACAGATATAGACCGGAATGCCGACCAGCATCAGCACCAGAATCTGCCACGGGCCCGGAGGAACGACGCTTGAGAAGTAGCCCTCCGGCACAATCGCCGAGATCAGTGCAGCCACGGCCAGACCCACGAGCAGTGTCCGTCCGATGTCGCGCGGCAGCGCGACGAACCCGTAGGCGAGGGCGCGGGTGGTGCGGCTCCGCCTCGGACCGGGCGAGCAGCAGGCCTTGTGGCACTTCTGGGCCGGCCCGGCCGTGGCGCCCCCGGTCTCGGTGGCCGCGACGATCGCGCCACCGAGGACGCCGGCGACCAGCGCCGCGAGAGGACGAAAGACCGCGAAGATCGGCCCGAGAAGACTGAACGTCACCAGAATGCTGTCCACGCCCGTCTGGGGGGTGGAGATGAGAAAGGCCGTCGTGGCGCCCTTGCTCGCGCCGTGACTGCGGATGGAGGCGGCCACGGGAATCACACCGCACGAGCACAGCGGCAGCGGCACGCCGAACGCCGACGCCTTGACGACCGGCCACACGCCGCGCCCTCCCAGGTGCCGCTCCACGAACTCGGGCGAGATGGACACAGACAGCACGCCCGCCACGAGAAAGCCGAACAGCAGGTACGGGGCCATCTCGCCAAGAACGGCCCAGAAGTTCACCGGAACCTCGGTCAGCCATTCAGTCATGGGCTCGCCGCCCGGCCTCCGCCCCGCAAGGGCGAGGAAGGCCGATTACCAGTTCTCCGCAAGCAACTCGAAGTGCGCCTGCGGATGGTCGCAGGCGGGGCAGGCCTCCGGCGCCTCGGGGCCCTCGTGCAGGTAGCCGCAGTTGCGGCAGCGCCAGACGACCGGCGCATCTTTCTTGAAGACCGTACCCTCGGCGATGTTCTTGGCCAGGGCCAGATACCGCTTCTCGTGCTGCTTCTCGGCAACGGCGATGGCCTCCATCGCGCCGGCGATCTCGTCGAAGCCTTCCTCGCGGGCGACCTTGGCGAATTCGGGGTACATGGTCGTCCACTCGTGGTTCTCGCCGGCGGCGGCGGCCTTGAGGTTCTCGGCCGTCTCGCCGATGGCGCCGAAGGGGAAGGCTGCGGTGATCTCGGCCTCGCCGCCCGTCATGAACTTGAACAGGCGCTTGGCGTGCTCTTTCTCCTGGTTCGCTGTCTCCTCGAAGATGGCCGCGATCTGGATGTAGCCGTCCTTGCGGGCCTGGCCGGCGAAGTACGTGTAGCGGTTGCGCGCCTGCGACTCGCCGGCGAAGGCGGCCATCAGGTTCTTCTCCGTCCTGCTGCCTTTCAGTTCCATGGTTTCGTTCCCTTTCTACCTTGCCCTTTTCCTGCTGCGCTTGACGGACTTGCGGCAGTCCGCACACAGGCCTTCGAATTGCAACTCATGGCCGAGGATCTCGAAATCCGTCTTCCCCCGAACCGCGGCATCCAGGTTCGGGAACACCTCGGCCGCGATGTCTTCGATTCTACCACACGCGAGGCAGCGGATGTGATAGTGTTTATGGATTCCGCCGTCATACTGCCGCGGGCCACGGCCGAGGCAAAGACTCCTTATCAGCCCGGCGCGCGACAGGATCTCCAGGCTCCGATAGACCGTTCCAAGACTGATGTTGGGAATCCGCCTCCGGACCCGCTCGTACACCACGTCGGCCGTCAGGTGCTGCCCCGGCTTCTGCATCACCTCCAGGATGGCGCGCCGCTGGCGCGTCATGCGAAGTGCCGGGGCCGGCTTGTCGGGCATCCTCTTGCTCATAATAGTAACCACTACCAACTATAGGCCCTTGCCCGCGGGATGTCAAGGGCATTTCACGGGAAATGGTGGCAATGCTACCTTGTCAACTTCCGCCGAGCACGCCCGTTCGAGCCCGACGCGCCCGTTCGAGCCCGACGCGGGAGCGTCGGGTGACCTTGTGCCGCTCTCGAACCTTTGATCCGGTGCCGTGTGCCACGGCCGGTCTTGTCCGGCCGTGCGCTTTTCGAACCCCAGGCGCACCCGTGGAGCGCGTCGGGTGGGTGATTCGCACCCACCGTCCGATGCCCAGTGCTACCTTGTCAACTTCCGCCGAGCACGCCCGTTCGAGCCCGACGCGGGAGCGTCGGGTGGCCTTGTGCCGCTCTCGAACCTTTGCTCCGGCGCCGTGTACCCCCGCCGGCGAAAACCGGAAATCCGCTCGGAATTGACATAGGTCAAGGCAGCCGGTCGGGCGGTATGCTATCATGGTAAGCGGATGGGGGATCGGCTGCGCGGCCGCATGCGCAGGCGGCGGCGCGCGTGAGGTTGGCGGCAGGATGCGTATGGAGGAGCGGCGCCCGTGCCCGGATTCCGCTGCCCCGGCCAGGATATGCGATACTGGAGACCGGATGATATCTCCGAGGGTCCGTGTCCGCGCTGCGGCGAGGCGATCGAGTTCTGGAAAGACGATCCGCGCCGGCGATGCCCGTCGTGCGGGGCGATGGTGCTCAATCCCAACTTCGACATGGGCTGCGCCAAGTGGTGCCAATTTGCGGACAAGTGTCTCGGCGCGGGGGCCGTCGAGCAGGCGGACGCGGCTCTGTCGGAGTTGACCGAGAGGGCATTCAGGACCGCCCGTGCGAAGCGAATCGCCCAAGCACTGTTCTTGAAAAGGAGACAAGAATGAGCATGTTTTGCTACCAATGCGAACAGACCGCCAAGGGGACCGGCTGCACCGCGGGGGGCGTCTGCGGAAAGGACCCGGAGACAGCCGCCTTGCAGGACCTGCTGGTGTTCGCCGCCAAGCGTCTCGCGCAGTACGCCCACCGGCTGAGGGGCCTCGGCGCAGCCGACCGCGAGGCCGACGTCTTCATCCTGGAGGCCCTGTTCTCAACGGTCACGAACGTCGACTTCGACCCCGCGCGCCTGGAGCAGATGCTCGAGGAGGCCCGGGAAATCGGCGGCCGCCTGAAGGCCCGGTACGAGCAGGCCTGCCGCCAGGCCGGCGCCGAGCCCGAGACGCTTTGCCGCGGAGATTCGCTCTTGGCCGAGACCCGCGAGGCGATGCTCGAGCAGGCCCAGACGCTGCGGATCGACCGGCGCCGGGCCGAACTCGGCGACGACGTCGCCGGCCTCCAGGAACTCATCACCTACGGGCTGAAGGGCGCCGCCGCCTACGCCGACCACGCCCGGATCCTCGGCGTCGCCGATGAGGAGGTCTTCGCGGCCTTCGCCGAGATCCTGAGCGCCCTGGCCGAGGCCCCCACCGACGCCGGCGAACTGACGGCCATGGCCCTTGGGGTCGGCGAATTGAACCTCAAGGTCATGGAACTCCTCGACAAGGCCAACACCGACGCCTACGGTCACCCGGAGCCGACACAGGTGCGCATCACGCCCGTGGCGGGCAAGTGCATCCTCGTCTCCGGGCACGACCTGAAGGACCTGAAGATGCTCCTGGAGCAGACCGAGGGGAAAGGCATCAACATATACACGCACGGCGAGATGCTGCCGTGTCTGGCCTACCCGGAGTTGAAAAAGCACAAGCACCTTGCCGGCAACTACGGCGGCGCGTGGCAGCGGCAGCGCAAGGAGTTCGACGCCTTCCCCGGCGCCATCCTGATGACCACCAACTGTATCCAGAAGCCGCGCGACGGATACATCGGCCGCATCTTCACCACGGGTCTGGTTGCGTGGCCCGGTGTCACGCACGTGACGGCGGGGCCCGACGGCGGCAAGGACTTCGCGCCGGTCATCGAAGCCGCCCTGGCCGCCGAGGGCTTCGCGGAGGATGCCGAGGAGAAGACCATCACCATCGGCTTTGCCCGCAATGCCGTCATGAGCGTCGCCGAAAACATCGTCGAGGCCGTCAAGGCCGGCAAGATCCGCCGCTTCTTCCTCATCGGCGGTTGCGACGGCGCCAAGCCAGGTCGCAACTACTTCACCGAACTGGCCCGGCAGGTGCCGGACGACTGCGTGATCCTGACGCTGGCGTGCGGCAAATACCGGTTCAACAAACTGGACTTCGGCCGGATCGGCGGCATTCCGCGCCTGCTGGATTGCGGCCAGTGCAACGACGCCTACTCGGCCATCCAGATCGCCGTGGCCCTGGCAAAGGCGTTTGAGTGCGGCGTGAACGACCTGCCGCTCTCGATTGTCCTCTCGTGGTACGAGCAGAAGGCGGTTGCGATTCTGCTCAGTCTGCTGCACCTGGGCGTCAACGACATCCGCATCGGGCCGTCTCTGCCCGCATTCGTGCCGCCCAACGTCTTGCAGACGCTGGTTGAGAACTTTAACATCATGCCCATCACGACGCCCGAAGAGGACCTGAAGGTCATGCTGGGCGGCTGACCCGGCGCAGCGAAAAAGGATGGACATGAGACAACGCACGGCCTTGCTCGCATGGCTGGCACTGGCGGCCGCAGCGCCGCCGGCCGCCGCAGCGACTCCCGACGCGTGGCTCAAGGCCGAGGTCCTCGTGGACCGCACCGCCGTCGCCCGCGGCGACGCCTTCCGCATGGCCGTTGTCCTGGAGATCGACCGCGGATACCACATCAATGCCAACCCCCAGGCCGAGGAATTCCCCATTCCAACCGTCGTCCGACCCGAACCTCACCCCGCCGTAACGTGGGGCAACGTCGCGTATCCCGCGGGCGAGCGGCTGTCGGCAACGTGGGCCGAGAGCGGCGGCATTTCGGTTTACCAGGGAAAGGCCGTCATCGTACTCGAAGCCACGGCCGCCAACGACGCGCCCACCGGGCCGACGATCCTGCGCTTGCACCTCTCCTACCAGGGATGCGACGCCGACACGTGCTACCCGCCGAACTCGATGCTCCTCGAAAAAACGGTTACCATCGTCGAGGCCGGAACCGCCACGGACAAGGCCCACGCCGACGTCTTCGCGGCGGCAGCAAAGGCCGCCCCTGTCGGCGGCCTTCCCGCCTTTCGTTTTGAGGGGGAAGCCGACGTCGCCTCGTGGTACGAGCAGGGGTTCCCTGCGTATCTCGGCCTCTTGTTCCTCGGAGGGCTGGCGCTGAACCTGCTGCCGTGCGTCTTCCCGCTCATCCCCGTGACGATGAACGTCTTCGCCCAGCAGGGCGAGAAGCGGCCGCTCAAGGTCCTGCCGCTGGCACTCGTTTACGCGCTCGGACTGGCCGCAACGTTCACCGCCGTCGGGGTGTTGGCGGCACTGGCCGGCAAGAGCCTGGGCCTGGTGCTCCAGAGTCCGTGGGGCGTGCTCGGCGTCGTGACGGTGATGGCGGCGATGATGGCCAGCACGTTCGGCGCGTTCGAGATACAACTGCCCTCGGGCGCCATGGGCAAACTCGGCGCGCGGCGAGGTCTCCTCGGCGCAGGCTTCATGGGCATGGTTATGGGTGCGATTGCCGCTCCGTGTGTCGGGCCGATCCTGATCGCGCTGATCGCCTTCATCGCGATGAAGCGGTCGGTCCTTCTGGGCGGCGTCTCGTTCTTCGTCACGGGCCTGGGCATGAGCCTGCCGTACGTCTTCCTCGGCACGTTCACGAGCCTGATCAACCGGTTCCCGCGAGGCGGGGCGTGGCTCATCTGGGTCAAACGCCTGCTCGGCCTGGCGCTGGCCGGGCTGATCCTGTACTTCATCCAGCCGTACGTCGCGCCCGCGTTCTTCTGGCCGGCCGTGCTGGGCCTGTTCGTGTTTGCGGCCGTCTTTCTGGGGCTGCTCGAGGGGCAGTCGCGGCGGCCGTTCACCAAGCGGTTCTGGGCCGTGCGCATCACCGTGGCGGCGCTGCTTCTCGCCGGAGGCATCGCGTTCTACGCCAGGTACGCGCCGGCCGGCGGCCAACCGGCTGCGACGCCTGCCGCTGCCTCCGACGGGCCGCACGTCGAGTGGACGCCGTGGCAGGAGGGTGCACTCCGCAACGCCGCAGACGCCGGCGAACCCGCCCTCCTCTACTTCGGCGCCACCTGGTGCATCGAGTGCCGCACATGGAAGGCACATATCTTCACGAACCCCGATGTCGTTGAGGCGAGCAAGGGCCTGGCCCGCATCTACGTGGACATGAGCCAGGCGCCCGAAGGGGCGAAACGCCGGTTCAGCGACACCTACCGCGGAACGAACCCTCCCGCCGTCATCGTCTTCGGCCGCGACGGCCGCGTCGTCACCGCCTACCGCAACCCGCCGTCGCCAAAGGCGTTCCTCCAGACGCTCAAGCGCGCTGCCCCTGAAATGTAGGCCGGGGCAAAAAGGTTCCAGGATCCTTTTCCCTGAAGGGCCCGGATGGTGCTACGCAGAAAAGGTTCCAGGAACCTTTTTGCCCCGGCAATCATGCTGAGGGCATACGTCCTGGCCGACTTCGGCATTGCCTCCCCGGAACCGCCCCGCCCGAAGCCAAACGGCAAAGGGAGATAAGGTCTATGTCACCCGGAACTCTATGTCACCGGAACTCCTCCGGCTTGGCCGAGTTGGGCGTTACGTCAACGGAATACCCGTACGGTGGGTGCTCCGCACCCTCGCACCCTTTTGGTATACGGCTGCAGGCTGCCCCTTGACGCGCCGAGGGTTCGGGTTATGCTGGCATCAGGTTTCCTACCGGGCAAGTCAGGGCTGCTTGCCGGTTGCGGTCCGGTGGGGGAGTGAGCGCTGAGGAACACAAGAATCTGCGTGGGTGCATAGCGTTTAGCTTAAGGCCGGATGAGGGGCGGAGAATGGCAAAGTCCGAACGTGTTCCTGTGCAATGTCCGGAGTGCGGTATGGAGGGCCGCGCAACTCCAGAGACGTTTGAAAAGGAAGTGGTATGCCCGAAGTGCAAAAGGCGAGTGCGGTTCGTTCGCCTGATGACGGAAGATGAAATGTTCTTCGAGGGGTTCAAGAAGGCGGGTACCTTTGCCGCGGGGTTTGTCAAGAAGGCCGTCAAGTTCGGCAGCAAGCGGATTTCCCAACGTCGCCAGAGATCCTCCGCGAGGAAAAAGCTTCTCCCCCGACTGCAAGAGCATTTCCGGGGAGAATGCATTACGAAGGCTGCTATATCTCACATGCGGCAAACATACGAGCCTCTTGGACTTAACCTGAAGCGCGAAATGATCCCGCTCAAGGAATCATTCGAGGCCTTCATGCGCCGAGAGGCCCGGCGAGTCGTGGCATTGGGAGGGATTGAACCGGAGGAGAAAGAGGCTTTCGAAGAGTACCTGGTCGCCTTTGGTGCCGACGAACCGCTTGTATCATCAGTCCGGCGTAACCTTGCGCTGGCGGAGGCGATCCAAAAGGTGGAGTCAGGGAGAGCCGAGCCGCTTGAGCAGGTCCAAGGCCTCGCGGTGCGAAACTCGGAAATCGTTTGGTACGAAATGCCAGCCGTACTTGTAGGCCGGTCCCGCGGCAACGATGCGACCGAGCACGAAGGGAACCTTTATATCACAAACATGCGCATCGTCTTCACCTCGCGCAGCGAACCGAGGGAAACCGACATCAGCAACGTCAATGCCGTTGAGAATCAAGCAGACACTCTGTACGTTCTGGGAAAGACACAACGAGCCTCTAACGAGTTCATCCTTAACCAGCCAGAACTCGCGGCTGCACACATCCGTCATGCCGTCCGGGTATATCACAGACAGACGGACGTCGGTTTTGAGCGCCCCTCTAGGCAGATAACCCAAGAAGTGAAACAGGCGGTGTGGCAGCGTGACGGAGGATGTTGCGTCGAGTGTGGCGCGACGGACTACTTGGAGTTTGATCACATTATTCCGTACTCGAGGGGCGGGGCCAACACGGTGGACAACGTTCAGTTGCTGTGCAGACGATGCAATCTCAAGAAATCGGACCGTTTGTGATGTGAGAATGCAGCGGTACCATGGGTCTGTAGCGTCCACCTTACCACAAAGACGGAAAGGGGAACATAATGGCACGGCGCCGCAGAAGTGGCCGAGGTAGGTTCCGGTTCCGATTAGGGCCATTTACTTTCGGGTCGACAGGCACGCGCCTGAGCTGGTGGAGCAAGTACTTCGGTTTTTCCACACGCCTCAGCGGCAAGGGCCGCACCTTCGGGAAAGTACGCTTCCCTTGGCCATTCAGTTTCTTGCGCTGGTTCTTCTAGACACGGCTGCAGGGGTTCCGGGGACAGCACGGGTTGTGTGTCACCGGAACTGAAGTGATTCGTTAGGGAGAGCGACGATGCCAACAGTGGATGAGCTTGCCGAGCGCACAGCGTCAGACCTATCTTGGCATGCCTTTGTTCACAAGGCGGCGTGGTGGCACCGAGTCGAAATCACAAAAGACGCTTCTGCATTCCTGTTTTGGCCACATCTGTTTTTCCAGAAGGCGCCCCAGTTGCTCGGCCTGCTCAAGTCACTGAAGGGCAGAATCAAGGCTCTTCCCTCTGACAACCCTGGTCACTACCTCAACAAGCAGGCCATTGTCTATGCTGTTGCCGTACTTGAGGCATTCCTCCCTGAGGCGTACGCGGCTCAGGTTGGTTTGCCCATGCCCGGCCAGAGCCTCAACTTCTTCGTGAAGTTCATATCGAATAATGCCGACCCGAAGCACTATCAGACGGGACATAAGATCATTCAAGATTTTGACCAGACGGCGCGGCACGCCTGCTTCCTGGCCGAAATGCGTCACGTCATTGTCCACAGGGGAGGCCAGGTGGACTCCAAGTTCCTTGGCAAGATAGTGCCACTCAGAGACGTCTGTATCTGGAGGACCGGCGAGGACTTTGCTCAGGACTTCCAGGATGGCGCGCAGGTGTGCGTGGACGTGGACAAGGTCGTCATACCGTACCTTGAACACGCTGTGTCTTTCGTTGAGAATGCGGCGTACCGGTTGAAGAAGGATCTCCAGCCGCGCCCTTAGCTCTTGGGCAGTTCCGGCAACACCCATAACCGCCCTCGTGTCAAGGGCCCGAATTCACATCCCAAGACCACCCATAGCGACGCCAAACCCTTGAGCCCGAACGGCTCGAATGCGTCAGGGAAAAAAGTGAAAAAGGTACCTGGTACCTTTTTCTGGACTGCGGCGGCCTGCCGCCGCTTTGACGTTTGAACGGCAGTCAAAGCGGTGCCGCGGGCAATGCGTCCTCTTGACGGCTGAGTGTCGCGGCCGTATCATTCAAGCATGGCTGCGATGTCAGTCCACTTCGAATGGGACCGCGACAAGGCAAAAGCCAACCTGTCGAAGCATGGCCTCTCATTCGAAGAAGCGTCCACGGTATTCGCCGACCCTTTGTCAATGACCATTATTGACCCGGTCCATTCATCCGGCAAAGAAGAACGATTCGTCACGATTGGAACGTCCTATCAGGGGGCGCTTATCGTTGTGGTCCATTGCGATCGAGGCGAAAGTATAAGAATCATCAGCGCGCGGCGCGCGACAAAACGTGAAAGAAGAACCTATGAGAACGAAACGAACAGATAACGGGACGAACATGCTGGAAGAGTACGACTTTTCCAAAGGCACGCGCGGAAAATACGCTGAAAGGTATGCGCGAGGGTGCAACGTCGTCGTTCTGGATCCGGAAGTGTCGAAGGATTTCCCGGATTCCAAAAGCGTAAACGACGCCCTGAAATCACTGGCCCGCATTATCAAGGCTCATCAAGAGGCCGGAACCGGTAACCGATGAGGTTCACCGGAAGCGCGCGGCGTGGAGCAGAAACGTTGTAGGGTGCCTGCACCCACGCGGCGTTTTCTGAACAACGCACGGCCCGTCCATACGGACCCGTACCGGGTACGGGCCACCGGCACACCTTGGTGTTGCCCGTTTGCCTTTGCCCGGATTGAGGCCGTTCGCTACGCTCTCGGCGTACTCTCCGCGTCCTCTGCGTTAGAATCTGTCGCCGTTGCCGCTTGCCTTTACCCTGATTGACGCCGTTCTCTGCGTTCTCTCCGTGCCCTCTGCGTGCTCTGCGTTAAGATCTGTCGCCGTTGCCGTTGTCATTCGGCATTTGGCATTTCTCATTCGGCATTGCCCCTGCAAGCACGCGCTCCCCTCCGGGTCGCGGCTAAAAGGGCCATAGCGACTCTCTTCCACCCCTATTCCCCATTCCCGATTCCCCATTCCCTGCCGTTTTGTTAGAACTCTAACTACTTTTTCGCCCTCCCCGGATTTTGTTAGAACTCTAACAACTTTTCGGCCTCTGCGCGGCCGCGCGCGCCGGCTGC
>Ga0114918_10004555_pt1 | contig 12020 bp, 12 predicted proteins | sample LantaG_FD_87015 | JGI IMG/M metagenome (GOLD analysis project Ga0114918, IMG submission 87015) | Deep subsurface microbial communities from Baltic Sea to uncover new lineages of life (NeLLi) - Landsort_02402 metaG | ecosystem: Environmental > Aquatic > Marine > Oceanic > Sediment | place... | reverse complement strand
CATCTCAGCCATGCCGCGGCAGGATTCCAGACCTCGCGGTTCGATCGTGCTGCAGTGGTGGTGATCGATGCCATCGGGGAACTTGACACAGTGTCTATCTATCGAGCATGGTATGATCATCAAGGCCGGGCACAATACCAACGGCTATGGCATCAGTCTTACCCAAACAGTGTGGGACTGTTTTATTCTGCAGTCACACAACATGTAGGTCTACGCGCCATGGACGAAGAATACATCACCATGGGAATGTCCGCGTATGGCAGCAACAAACGTGCCAGCGAAATGCTTATGACGTTCTGGCAGGATTATTACCAGATCAAAACCGCACATAATCTGCACATTGGCATGCAAGGTCTATGGAAGGACACTCCTGAAAACACAGCCGCTTGTGCTCAGACAGTGATCGAACGTCTCGTGGGCAGCATCATGCATCGAGCCAGAACTATCACTGGCGAATCAAATCTTGTGTACATGGGAGGTGTAGCACTGAATTGTTTGGCCAATCGACGACTAGGAGATTATTTTGATGATTTCTGGATCATGCCCAACCCAGGCGATGCGGGTTCCAGCCTTGGCGCAGCCGCTCTGGTATATGGTGGCCGCCTGCGTTGGCGTGATGCTTTTCTTGGACATCGCATTCCTGGCGATTATCCTGTGGATGATTGTATACATCACCTACTTGCTCATGGCATCGTGGGTGTGGCCAGTGGGTGTGCTGAGTTTGGTCCGCGGGCGCTGGGTAATCGCAGCCTCCTGGCTGATCCTCGCGGCGCAGATATCAAGGACCGTGTCAATGACATCAAGAAAAGACAACGGTTTAGACCTTTTGCACCTGCTATCCTTGAAGAACATGTGGACCAGTATTTTGAGCTGCCTAGACATGTCACATCCAGTCCCTACATGCAGTATGTGATGCGCTGTCGTCGGCCCGACCTGTTTCCAGCCATATGTCACGTGGATGGCACCAGCCGTGTACAAACAGTGGCTCCAGGAGAAAAAGGTATGCGTCGGTTGCTGGAAGCCTGGTATGCCAAAACCGGATGCCCTATGTTGCTCAACACCAGTCTCAATATTAGAGGCGAGCCCATGGTAAACGATCGTGCTGATGCTGATCGATTCCAAGAATTGTATGGAGTCAAGGTATGTTCGTGACCTGCGACCGAGATTCCAGAGGTATCATCTGTTTCATTGGTGATAGTTATGCCAATTGCGGTTGGGGCACTGTTGGCTGGCAGGAACAAAGGTCCTGGGCGCAGCAAACATGCGGATCAATGATCAAATATCCAGTCTACACAGACATGGTCAGTGACCGCATGAATCTTAGACCCCTGGTACTGGGTTGTGGCAGCGCCAGCTGGTGGCAATCGCGTGACATAATACTGCATTTTTTCGAACAATTTCCACAAGAACGACCATTGATCAAATATCTAGTGGCCATGCATTCGGATTCACATCGAATCAACAGTGTCAACTGTGGGGATGCCACGGACAAGAAATTTCGTGCCTGTGATTGGTTTGATGCAGAATATCAAGAATGGTCACAGCGTCAATGGTTTCGAGAATTGGCCACTGAGGTATTTCCCGACGTTCCCAGCGTACATTTTAGCTGTTTTGGGTGGCAAACTGAATCGCAAGGCAATTCACACGACTACGATTGCTTGCAAGGCGCAATTTTTTTAGATCCCTTGATCTATGTCACGGTAGGAGAATTCACAGGAACCAAAAATCAAGTGGATACTGCCTTACGGAACAGCTCAGACAGCACAAAAAACACGCTGCCACATCATAATCATATGAATGCGAGCAACCATCTCGCATTGACCGATGTTATCGTAGAGACACTGCAAAACCTCACAGTGAGAACTTTAAAACCGTTGCCGTTGCAAAGATTTGATATTGCCAATCGCAACTGCACTGCATGGCCAGACGGCCAGTATTGGACTGATCAAAGATAACTTTCAAGTCCGCCACGCCGGCGTATGTCTTGAGTGCAGCAACTGATACCACCATCCCAGAAATAGCTGTGACGTAGTTCGCAGATGATGGGTTCAATCTTGTGCTTGTCACAGAAATCAAACACTTCTCTGTTGTAAGCCGAAAAAATCACATGACTTTCGTCCAACACCAGACAGTTCACATCGAACACAGTTTCAGATACAAATCCTACCCAGCGGCTGAGATAAGAATCCACAAAACTAGAGAATTCAGCCGTGGGCGTTTGTCCGGTCACATACCAGCGGCCGTTGAAATTTTCTTCTTTGAACTTGCCTACTTCCATGGCAGCCCAGATCGAAGAGTCCCAGATTTTCAGCACTTCCCATCCGGGAAAATCGCCAGCGAGATCAAGATTTACGTCGTGCTTGCTGCTTAGGATCACGCCGGGCCGAAGTATGGCGAAAACAGCGTCTCCGTGTCCGTCAGTGACAGCTTCGTGGATGCGGTATTTGGGTCCCAACACGTTGTCCACGATCCAACGTGTTTGATCGGGTCGCAGGAATTCACTGTTGTCAAAAAACACATCTTGACCCACACGCACAATGCATGAAGCTGATGCGCCATTGAGCACACAGTTTTCATCCCAGGTATCGCCGTGTGGATTGACCACAGAATCACCATAGCCCTGGCATATATGGTCGAGTTCGGGTATGGGCAAGACCCTCAACAATTTTTCACCCAGGGTGATTTGCCAATCTCTGGGAGTCAGAGGCGGCAAAGGTGCTCCTCTATCATTGAGTTGTTGTTGATGGAAATCGTGCACATCTGGAAGGTCTGGCCGTCGAACCACTGTGCCAAAAGTTTCGATGGTTCGTTGTAGATTGTCAAGATCCTCGGCAGTTTCTTCCAGGATCTGGGCCAATTGATTGTAGACCTGTGGATCGTTGATAAAGGCAAAGTGCTGGGGAGTAAAGGTACGCCCCACTATCACTTCCTCTAAAGGTTGCCAACTGGTGTAGCTGTTAACTGTGCTCATGCTAGTATCCGTTCTATCACTTTATTTAAACGCGGTGTGAGGTCGCCCATGAATATCTGTTGATTGTGACATATGTCATCGTGGCAGTACTGATACCATGCAGACAGATCAGGCCCTTCTACCAACTGGCGCACTGTGTTCAACACACGCAACCAACGTTGATTGTTGTCTCGGATGACATCATAACTGTTGTCTATCACATGATCAAAGGTGCGGTATCCAAGATCTTTCAGTTGAGCCAAACTTCCAGCCGGCCCAAATATCACAAAGGGTTGTGCATTTTTGATGGCTTTGAATGTTTTTTCTGTGAGAAATGTTCCCCCTGATCCATCAGCATCGAAATGAGTTTCGAGTATGACCTGGAAATACGAGTCAGTGAAGTGTGATCGCACATGATGTTCGTGGTCGTTGTGTTGATCATAGTCTAAGCTGTCAGCACGATAAGGTGTACCTTGCAAGAAATCCATGACATGCTCATAGAGATCTTGGTGTTGATATATTGATATCGGCGAATCTTCCATGGTTTCGTTGACTTGTATATCCATGTTGTAGCTCCATATAGCTCGATCCAGCCATCCTGCAGCAAACATTGCAGCCATTGTTGCAGCTCTCCACCATTTGTGTGTGCGATTGAGACAGGTAAAAAGATGTTTGCGTGTATGCGGTTCTAGACATACAGGTTGATGCCATCTATTGCGGTGTCGGAACAGCAGTTCGTCGTCGGCAAAGTATGTGCAATTTGATATGATATCAGCAGCTGAGTTGGCCGAAACGAGATGGAAACTTCTTATAGGCAGATCAGCAGCAACTTCTTGCTCGCGTAGCAGTTCAGCGATCACGCGCGGATCATCGCCCTCACTGTAGAACAACACAGGCCGGACGCGTTGTCGTCGGATCAATGATTTTATGTTGTCGGGGATAAGCCTTGCATGGCAGATACTGTGATCGAAAAAGCTCACTGACACAGGATAGATGGCTGTCCTTTCTGAAAGTTGGTCCACAGTGATAGCTCGTACAGGCACACCATGATTCACACAGTGTTCAAAAAACCCCACGGGTTCAGAAAAAGGCCATTTGATGCTGAACTCACGCCAGGCCGGGGTGTAGGGTTCGGCCTGATGTTGTGCCAGGTTTGGAAAAGGACGCTCAGGGCGAGGCACATGCTCGAACAAGAAATCAATCATGCAGTGATTCCAGCATGGCAACAAGTTCTTGCCACAGTATGGTTTCAAACTCGCCACCGTAAAAATGACGCCAGTTGTGTTCGACCATGGGTCTGCAGGCTTGTTGTATCCGAGCCTTTTCGGCAGTGGATTTCGTGTCCAGACTCTGCAGTAGATCTGTGATCATTTCCAGCCGTCGGAAATCGTCGGGTTCGTTGTCGTAGCTTTCGTCCCACACAGATCCAAAAGTTTCAAAACCGTAGCTTCTCATGTAGGCCAAGCTACCGCGTGGGGCTACCGGAATCCAAGGCATGCCCAGCGCAATGGCCTTGAACGTTTTTTCTGTGACATGCGTGCGGCGACCGAAATACACGGTCTCTGTGGGCACATATACCAGACTGTTGGAAGCTTCTGTGAAATTGCTTAACCAGCACGAAGTCATCTGTTGATCAGATTCTCCCTGGAACAATCTAGGAAATCCGCACTGACTCAGCACTTGCGTGATGTCAGGATATGTGTTAACATAGCGTTGTGCCACAGATTCAATGGAAACACCTTCGTAAGGACACACAGCAGGTGCACTCACAGGATTGTGCAAGAGACCGCGACGAGCAAGATGATAAAGGAACAGCGTTCGATGATCTCGCTCGCCGCCTATGATGCGATTGGGACTCATAAAAGTATGTTTGGGAGCAGAGCGATCTTTGGGAGCAGGAAAAAGAAAAGTCCGGTCATATCCACGAAACCAGTCAAGGCAGGCCCAGCCGTGAAAAAAATAATATGCACTTTTCCAATTGTAGCGATCACAGACTTTTTCAGCGTTTTCGCCGAGCTCGCTAACTACAACTGTGCCATTAAACTCTTTGAGATCTAAATTGCGTTCGCACACAGCTTCAAACAGCAGTCTATGGCTTTCCAGTTGTATAGGTTCTTGATCGTGGAAAAATACATATCCAGTTTCGTGGGAATCTCGACCATGGTTCAAAAGATGATCAGGATCGGTGTGTCCAAACGGATCACAAAAAAAGATTCGGCGACCCGGTATATTGTTACGAAACCACGGCCAAAAAGTATTTTCGTAAATCTCGTCTATTCTAATCATGTTTGATGTTTTTTATCTAGGAAAAAAGCCCGGATTGTTTGTGCATGAAAGGCCCGCAGATTCCATACAGCATGCCTTGCAACAGAGTCGTACTCGATTATGCTGGATCGTGGATTACTTAGCGGACTACACCGGCTTTGATTTCCTTTGGGAGCCACCGCCCTGGCAGGCGCATCAAAGACATGTATGGCCCAGTCAATGGCAACGCAATTCCGGTACCATGTTGGCGCCCAAGTTAGGATATTAAGACACCAACTATCGATCAGATTGTTCGCTGACAGTGCTGCCAGATTCAACACACTGGCACATACCTGACTGGATTGATGCTGATTCTGTGGATACCAGCTGGCATCCAGATCACGACGAAGCACCCTACATATATCATTTTCCTGACCAGCATCAAAGATCATCCGGTGTGATCTATGCCGAATTTGACACCGACAACATCAAGCTCGTTGACGATTTTGTCAGTCAGGCTGTGCCTAGACCGGATCACTGGCACATACCCGACTGGATTGATGCTGACAGCATCGACTATTCGTGGCATCCGGACTCACTGGACCCGCCCTATCGCTATCATTTTGACGCAGGTCGCGGCTGGGGCAACATAGGAGGTGTGGAATATGTCGTTGCCGGCGCAGAGCAAAAGAAAAATCTTGACTGTTTGCAGTATCGCACACGCAGCCAAGATTCATGGTGGCACATACCCGACTGGATCGATCCCGACAGCATAGACAGATCCTGGGTGCCCAATCCTGAATCTCCGCCCTATATCTACGAGTTTCCTGTGGAGTGGGGCTGGAATCGAGTGGGCGGTCCACAATACTGTGTGCCCGGTGCAGATTCAGTCAAGTACGAAACAGCATTTTGTTCACGCACTCGGCCCGGTTCTGAATTGATTGTGTTGGATCAGATCGCCGACGGCGATCCTGTACAACGCTGGCGGCCTAATCCCAGCGATCCTCCCTATATCTATGTGTTCGGCAATCAGTGGTGGCCTGCCGAAAAACGTGCATCAGCAGAATATCATGTGCCCGGAGCCACCGAGCGCAAATACATGTCAGCACCGCGTGCAGGTCGATTGCCAGATCGAAACAATTTCCAGATCCTGATTGACAGCGAGTTCGATTGGTCCTGGGAACCCGATCCGGGTGATCCTCCCTACATCTATGTGTTCGGCAATCAGTGGTGGTCTGCTGAAAAGATGCCCACCGTGGAGTACCATGTGCCTGGTGTCACTGAACGCAAATACATGTCAGCACCGCGCGCCGAACTGCCGCAGCGTGACGATGCTGCCTGGCTGGCTCTGGAATCCTGTGATTGGGATCACAGCTGGACACCCGACCCCGGCGATCCTCCCTACATCTATGTGTTTGGCAATCAGTGGTGGCCGGCCGAGACATGGCCCACCCTGGAATATCATGTGCCGGGTGCCACCGAACGCAAATATGTTTCAACTTTGCGTGCCAGTTTACTGCCCGATACTGCACGGTGGTATGTGCCCGATGGTATCGATCCTGACAGTGTGGATTACAGCTGGCAGCCAGATCCCGGATCACCGCCCTATGTCTACGAGTTTGGCACGCAGTGGCAGAAAACCGGAGGTGCTGTGTACACCATGCCCGGAGCCACAGATCGCAAATACGCGTCGGCATTCCGTTGCCGCAAAGTCAATCATGACTCTTATTGGCGCCTCCCTGGAGATCTACGTGGCGTGATCGAAGACTTTGATTGGACCTGGCATCCTGACACCACTGAGCAGCCCTACATCTATGAATTTGGTAGCCAGCACCAAAAAACCGGCGGACCAGAATATCATGTGCCAGACGCCATTGAACGCAAATACGTAGAACAAGTACGTGTAGAAGTCAAGCACAGTCGCGCTCCGGCTGTGATCATAGATCACATGGATGGCAATGCACATGCTGTGATGGAAAACATCATGACCCGAGTGCCTGTCTCACGCACAGTGAGGTATGTGTCTAACTATCTTGATACTCTGCGTCGCATCGCTGAAAATGCCGAACACGAATGGATCTGGGTAGTGAGCTCGGTGTGCGACTACAGCAACTTTGATTTTACCTGGTATCCCGAGCAGTGGCAGGCTGCCATGCTGCATGTGTTCGCGTCTGATGATCTCAAGTTCGGAGACACCTTCTTCATGCATGTGCCCACATTCCGTGATCGTTCAGGTCGATGCAAACTGTTGGAATGGTACGATGTTAATTTCCTAGATCGCTCGGTGCCACGACAGCCCTTGCCAGTGGTATCGCACTGTGAAGACAGTCATGTGGAAGTGATCAAGCGTGAACGATCGCGTGCTCCTCTCCTGCTGTTTGCCACCGAACCTGTGCCGGATCGTGTGCCTGCTGTGAATCTCTGGCGCGACGAAGTCAAGACCGTGATACCCTTGGATCCAGGTGCCTGCTGCGTGATTGTGCCTAGGGAAGCACGCACACAAATCCAACAGCAGGTCTACGATTATGCTTATATAGATAAAACCCATCGTACGGACAACAAGTCAGAACCCATGGACATCGTGTTCATCAGCAATGGCGAGGCCAACGCTGATCAGAACTGGGCGGCCTTGCTACACAGCAAGCAAGGTTCTCCCAATCGCTGTGTGCGAGTGGATGGCATAAACGGCCGAGCCGCGGCCTATCATGCTGCAGCCGAAGCCAGTGAAACTGCCTGGTTCTTTGCGGTATTCGCCAAACTACAGGTGCTAGACAATTTTGACTGGTCCTGGCAACCGGACCGCCTGCAACAGCCCAAGCACTATATCTTCCATGCTCTCAATCCTGTGAACATGCTGGAGTACGGACATCAGGCCATGATCGCCTACAATCGTGGGTTGACCTTGGCCAATCCGGGTCGCGGCCTAGACTTCACACTGGACGATGCACACGAAGTGGTGCCCATCCTGTCGGGTGTGGCTCATTACAATGTGGATGCCTGGACTGCGTGGCGCACAGCATTTCGCGAAGTGATCAAACTGCGAGCCAGCTTGCCAGATGTGGAGAATGAATGGCGCATCAATCGTTGGTGTGCGAACGGAGCTGGTCGATTCGCAGATCACAGTGTGATGGGCGCACAAGATGCGCTAGACTACTATCGTGAAGTAAATGGAGATTTTGCAGAACTGCGTAAAAGCTACGAATGGTCTTGGTTGGCTAGTTACGCACTTTTAAAACGCAATCTCGTACCTGATCGGCAATGAACTCCACTTCAAGATCAGTGAGCTCAGGATAGATTGGCAGGCTCAACACACGTCGTGCAAGCGCACTGGCTCGGCTCATCATGTCGGGTCCGGGCCACTGTCGGAAACACCCGATCTCGTGCAAGGGTTGTGCATAATGTATCCGAGTCTCGATGCCGAGCTCGGTCAAATATTTTTGCACTGTATCACGTTCGTCGATGTCGATCACGAACTTGTGGTAACAGTGTGTATCAAAGTTTGTGACATCAATCAAGGTGCGTATGCCAGCTTCTCTGAACTGCATGCACCAGTAATTGGCAATGGTCTTTCTACGCTGTTGCCAGGCATCGATGCAGTTGACCTTGATCATCATCTGGGCACAGTCAACCTCGCTCATGCGGCTGTTGGTGCCTGTGATTTGATTGCCGGGTTTACCGTTGTCGCGACATTCTTGCGCATGTGTGTAGAGCTTGAAATCATTGGTAACGATGGCGCCACCGTTGCCGTAGCTGCCGAGATTCTTGGTGGGATCAAAACTGAGGATGCTGGCCTGGCCCATCCTTTGGCAGTTGTCGGCCAACCAGTGCTGGGCAGCATCTTCGATCACGCAGATATCTCGGAACACCATGCGATTCTGCCATTGGGGATATTCTGTGTAAGCATGCAAGGCCGCGCCGTACAAGCCCACAGCCACCAGCACATCGGGCGGACGTTGAACGTCAATGCTGTCCAGATCCATGATGCCATAGCGATTGGTATCTGCAAACTGAATATCGTAGCCTGATCTCGCAAATGCATTGGCCGTGGCTGAGTAGGTCATGGTGGGTATCAGTGCTCGGGGTCGATCCCGATCTAGAACCTGTTCGCGAAGATATCCAGCCACGATCTCCAGAGCCTGGGTGCCCGAATGCACAGTCACAGCATAATTCACACGGTTGCGTCGTGCCAACCAGTGTTCAAATTCGGATGTGTAGTTGCCGGACATCACCTGTCCGCTTCGCAACACTGTGTCAGTGGCATCCATGATCTCGGTGCGTAGATCGCGATATTGCCGATCGAGATTGTTGAATCGGATACGCAGTGTCACGGCCACCGCAGGTGATATTCGGTCAAGGCCGGTCCGGAATCTATCTCACCATACACAATCACTTCAAAACCAAACGTGCTCATGTCGGGACGCACAAGATAGGTCAGGTCTTGGAAATGCTCTTTGCAATACAGACCTTTTGGTGTCTGTGCCCAGTCACCCAACACGAATCCTGCCATGACTGTGGGATCGTCATTGTCGCCGATTCGCAGCCGATGCAGTTCAATCTTCATGCCGCCAGCAAGTCGTTGGCCATGGGAAATACTTCAGCTATGACCTTGGCGCAGGCTCGGGCTATTTCTATGTGTTCAAGCTGTGTGCCATTGCCGGATCTCAGCGCGATATAGTGTACCCATGAGCGCAATGTACCGTTGACATACAGCCGGCTCACTGTGTTTCCTTCTGGTAGCACAGCACGAGCCTGTTCTTTGGCTATGCCATTTTGTATGGCCCAATTGTATGCGGTTCGTGCCGCATTTATCACATATTCTTGGTGACGATGCCACTCGGTTTGCAAGGCCTCGTCGTCTGTGCTTATGCTGTTTTGTCGATTCTTGGTATCTTGCAGTCTTGCATCTCGAAGCTCAAAATCAAGCTCCTTAACTGGGTCGGCATATCTTTGGCTAAACTCTTGGAAAGAGAATGACCGATGGCGCAGTAACTGACGGGCGATGTCTCGTGTGGTGGTGACTTCAACACAGACATTGACCATTTCGAGCGGACTCCAGTGCTGATGCCGGATGAGGTAGTGTATGAGTCGTTGGCTCGTTTCTGTGTTAGCTTGGTTTGATGGATTGGATACACGGGCGCAATACGCGACGAGATCTTGACAATCTCTGACACCGTCATTGGCAAATTCCGGAGAGGGTCGTGAATAGGATACCAACCTAACATCCATTATATTCCTTTCAAGATACGATCGGTTTCGGGTTGCACATGGTTGGCCACCCGTTCCACATCAAGTATGAATTCCATAGATAAAATACGATTATCGTTTTTTAAAATGTAACCACTCACTGCCTGTTCAATGCTGTCCTCGTCAAAGCCTTGCGATCGGAGTCGGTTGAGGTTGATGGTTTTTTGGCGCTTATCTTGTGTGCGAAAGATCACCTTTTTCACACAATTGATCGGTACCTGATGTTTTTCTACTCCGGCAAGGATGTTTTCCCAGTGTTGCAAGAAATCATTGTGTAACAGCATCAACAGCTACCTTTTTGCGTCGTCCACGTGTCGAGCTTTTTGTAGCAATGGGAGTCAGATCTTGAGCTTCTTTGAGCATTCTCTGGCTTTCTGCCAAGAGAGATTTGGCTTCGTTTTCCATACGTCGTGCCTGGGCTATCAAGTTGGTGGCCAACGCATCGTCACTGAGAGCCAGGGCAGCATCGGATCCGGCCACACCTGGTCCTCGCTCTAGATTGGTACCAGCACCGACTTCACGACCATAATCATCGCGTGGTCGGACTTTGCCAGTCATTCCAACATTGGCATCTAGTTCAGCCAGGCGTTTGACGGCACTTTCGCCAGACTTCATTTCTCGTAAAATACCATTTAGTTCGTCTAGGTTGACATGACTGGACGGGGTAGGGGTAACTGTGATCTGTTTGCTTTGTACTTTTTTTATCATTCCTTCGCGATGCATTGTCTCTAACATGGGCCTACCGTCAGAAAAAAGACTTCGAAACAGAGCATCGCCGAGATTTTCGGCTGTTTGGCCTTCAGCACTTTCGATCACTTTCATTATGCCGTCGTGCATGGCCACTGGTAAGGTATCTGGATAAATCACCAGAGCCATGTGTTCTTCGTTGGGTACTTCGCGGAAGATGATCGCTACCTTGCGATCGCTGTGTTTACCTATGTGTTTGATCATTGTATGTCTCCTTGTGACGTAGCCTCTTGGGCTTGTGCTGATATACTAGACAGGAATCCAGTCAACTTGTCGTAGACTGTTCCCACTGATGACAATTCACTGGCCTGGAAAGCTCCACGTTGGGTGGCCAATTCTATGATCTGACGCAGTTGCATGAGATCATTGATGTTAAGGTCTGTGTTTTCCGTCATGCACTTATTTACATTGACATGAGTTGACGAAGAAAATATCTATATATTATTCTTCGTACTCGGCCCAGACACCAAACGGAGGTTGCGGGTTCTTGTTTGAATGTATGATCCACAAGGTATCGCAGTAGTTGGCATCACCCCAGGAGCCAAACGGATAGCCGTCCGTGAACACTATCAGTTTCTTGGGCTCGATTTCGGCATCTTTCAGGTATTTGAAGATACATTCAAAGTCGGTGCCACCGCCGCCCTGTAGAGCATAATCGGAGATGTCTTCTAGGCTCTCACTGGTATAGGTCTGTGGATTGTAGGTTTCGGTATCAAAGCAGAACACATGGATGCGATATGCATCAAACTCTTCCATGATGCCGCGAACTTCGCTCACCATGTCCTTGGCCATTTTGTCTGTGATAGATCCTGACATGTCAAATGTGAGCACGATG
>Ga0114918_10004553_pt1 | contig 12021 bp, 5 predicted proteins | sample LantaG_FD_87015 | JGI IMG/M metagenome (GOLD analysis project Ga0114918, IMG submission 87015) | Deep subsurface microbial communities from Baltic Sea to uncover new lineages of life (NeLLi) - Landsort_02402 metaG | ecosystem: Environmental > Aquatic > Marine > Oceanic > Sediment | place: Baltic... | reverse complement strand
TCGTCCTGTCTGGACGGGTTGGGCGCGCCAGTCCACGGGTAGAGGTACTCGGGGACGGTCTTGTGGCGCGGTTCAGCCCCTCCAACGGGGATGGGGCGGCTGGTGCATTGACCAGCGGTTCCTCCGGATTCCCAGTTACCGATCCGCCGAGATCCGCCTCGGCTGCAACCGGTTGGGCGGGGAGCGGAGCCTCGGTACCCGGGACGGCACCTGCGGGCTGCTGCTCTCCGGCGACGCCGGGGATACCGGCATCGGGAAGCTGTCCATAACCAGCCTGTACGAGTTCCTCGACGAACGTCTGCAGACTGGCAAGAATCTCCACCAGATCGCTGGCGAAATCCATTTCCACATTCTGGCGGTTTTGAATGAGCTTTACAGATACCTGTTCGATACTCTGCAGGCACTGGTTGAGCTGTTCGACATCCTGTTGCGACGCATTCTTTTCCAACATTGCTGTTTTAAGAAGCGATACCGAGTTGAAACATCCGGTTGCAGTCGCTGCCGCCTTCTCGAGGAAATCATCGCTTTTGTAGATCTGGTCGATACGGCAGGTGGTACAGGCGGGATCGGCAACCCCGGAAAGTTCGATGAAACGGATGCCGAAGTTGTTTTCATAGACGTGTTCGTTCTTCAACTGGCGGGTTTCGCCAGTCCTCACGTCCTTGACTGCACCGGTGAACTTCCGTCCCTTCATATTGCGGATATGCGTGCAATAGTCATCAACTGTCGATGCCCTGTTGTGGCAGATCGAACACTCGGAATACTCGACGGAACAGTTGTGTACTGCTACTCCATTTGCAATATAACATTCGTCATCAACGATGGAAAGATCCCACACGGGGCGTCCGTGGTCTACTACTTCCACATCCACAACTGGACACGCCATAAATCTGACACCGTCAATATCGGTTATGAACGAACGTCCAGCATCGATCATCGCGTCTGGAAGTCTCGAGTTGGAAACTTTTGTGGATCTGGCAAAACAACTTTTCGCATTTGCTCCTGTGGAAAGGGTATATTCCACAGTGTCGATATGGACAACACTGTTGACAGACGGCGTTCGTTCCATTTTCGAAAGTCTGGACACATACCCAAGGTTCACCAGAATCGACTGAATGTCTTCCAGCAACTTTCCATTACACGAACTGATTTGGAAACCGCCAAATCCGGTTCCGGTCTTTGTCTTTACGATGCAGCCATCAGTATCGAGATAACCACAAAGAAGCGCCTGTGCCTCAGAACGATTCATCCTGATATTCCCGATTCTCTTCCGGTGTGCGCCAGTCCCGAAGTTTTTCAACATCCATTCAGCCAGACCACGGTCGTATATGGACATGTAGATACCGTTTCGATCCTCTACTTCCAGCTCCGATACGATATATGTGGTAACCGCATCGCATACCTGTCTAATCCTATCCTGTACTAATACTTCTTTGAGTCCAAGACAGAAACAGACACCCTCCGGAATACCTTCGCGATTATGCTTGACAAAACCATCTCCGAGATATGCTCCAGCAAGATAAAATAGTTCGTCGCGCGATTCCGACTCATTCTTTTTATTTTTGACAATGCTATGATATGAAGGCACAAGCATCATATCACCGGGTTCAATTTCAGAAGCAACCTTCCATTGTGGTTTGTAGTCTGAATTTCTCCACCCGTTTTGTGGGATTACCTTTTCAGTCTTTCCGGCGCGTTTGGCATGCTGACTACGGGATGCTTCCAAAAGCGACTCATGCTTCTTGGATTCAATTTGTTGCCTGTCAATCACCATTATCGGATGATCGTCGGTAAAGAGTGGAGACTTATGATAGGTCTTCAGTGTAAAACTGTACATCGGTTTCAAAAGGAGCTCATTATGTACCTTTGAAACAGGTTTTTTGTTTCCCTTTGGGGTCATAACCAAGTCGCCGACTATAACCTCACATATCGGCTTCTCACCTCCATCTGCCATAAGAATCATGGCATCTTCATCGATAGCACCCATCGACACACCCTGCATGTATTCCTGCTCGATACCACGACAAAGGTGGGGATAGGCGTCGCGGTCGATGAAAGCCACGATGTAGATAGCGTTGTCGCTGTCGTCCCATTCCGCCCAGACCACCTTCCCCTTAGCCTTCTCGACGTCCTGATTCTGGTGATTGGTGAAAAACGGGCAGCCGACAAACGTCTGGTATGCCTTTTTCAGCTCGCTTTTCGAGAATGCATCCCCGTTGTTGTTCGGAATGTCGGCTTCGATCGCCTTAGCATGGAAAAACAGCGCGTTCGGACGCTTTTCCATCTCGGCACGGACGACCTTGTTGACATCGCCTTCGCCATTGGTACCGACACCGGTGTTGTTTGAAGAGGCAAACTTGACAAGACCCTCGTCGTCGAGAGCCTTGATTTCGGTAAAAGAATATGAAGCGACCTTGCGTATCATTCGCCGGGCTCCTGCTCGTATTTTTTCCTGTAGCTACTGGCTAACCTGTTTATTTCTTCGGCTTCGCCGATTTTCCCTTCCCGGGCCAGTGATTCGGCGGCGGCGGCAAACGAGCGTGCAGTTCTCTCGAACAGCCGCCGGCGCACTCCGACGTCTCCGTTTTCGATTTTGGAACGGACAAACGAATTGATGTTGGCGGCAATATCATGCATTCCGAGTCGGCACATCCTGCGGGCAGTCTTCAGAAGCCCGATCAGGGAGGCGGAATCCCGGTCGTTTGCATTCGTCCCGGTACCCTGCTGTTGCTGCTGGCGACGCTGTTCCATCAGACGCTGCATTTCTTCGCGCTGACGTCGGAGAATTTCAGAGGGGGTCGGAGCACTTTCATCTTCGCCTTCGTCTTCTCCCTCGTCCGGGACTGTTTCTACAGCTTCTGCAGGCTCGGCTTCCGGCGACGGCGTACGCCGTTCTTCCATCAATCTCTGCATTTCTTCGCGCTGACGGCGGAGAATTTCAGATGGGGAGGGCTGTGCATCCGGCGCCGGCGTCTGATTATCGAGGGCGGAGTCCTGAACCACGACCTCTCCGGCATCGTCGGAGACATCCTCTTCGGGATCTTCGTCTTCGTTGATCTCGTCTCCGGTCTCCTGTTCCGTCTGCTGTCCGGCAAGTTCTTCTGCTTCCTGCTGCTGATCGGCGACGGAATCTACAATTTCGACAACGTTCATCGTTTCATCCACGACGGCGTCCCACTCGGTACGACCTCTCTCGGCTACAGGTTCGGTCAGTGGAACGAGCGAGAACATGCCGTCGTCGGTACGTCCCTCACGCATCCGTCTCATGATGTGGGACTTGCGAAGATTTTCAACTGCGTCGGCGGTATTCGGGCGAGGAAGCTGGAACAACTCCTGGAATACATCGTCACTGAGAACATTGTACGGTATCGCACGACGTAACGACGTAGCACGCACAAACGGCGTTTCGATGTTTTCAACATATCCGGTTACTGCGGCAAGCGTCGACGCCGGGATTTTTGAACGCAGGCGACGAAGACGCGCAGTAATTTCGTCCGGCTGCGAGAAGGCAAAGTCGTACCACGGTCTTCCGGCAAGGGTCAGCACCCCCTCACCCTGGCGACGGTCGAACAACATGGCGTCGACGAGCCTTCTGTCGACATCGTCGGTGAATCCCCTGATTGCTTCCTGCATCGTAACAACACGAGAGAGGAAGCTGCGTAGTTCCCTATTCATCGGAGAGCGGTACGATATGCTCCTGGCAAGCTGTTCACCAGTGAGCGATGCACCGCGTTCTCCGAGACGGTCGAGCGTCTGGCGATACGGCAGATCACCGAGCGGGAAGTATCCGTTCAGTCCCATTCTGACATGCTCCCCGAAGTTCCGGGCTCCAGTAACCATGTCGTCGACGATCGGGCGGTCTACCGCCTCTCCCTCTTCGGCGTTTTCGAGCAGGTAATTGGATCTGGCACTCGCCGCCACCGCCGAATATGTCGTCTTGAATTTGACGGCACGATACGGACACGGACGCCCAATACTGTCGTAAAACCGGGAAAATATGTCGACAAACGAGTTCGTCCATTGTTTCGGAACCAGCGATTCTCTTCCTTGTCCGAAAGTGTTGTTCCGAGAAATCGGAACCTGGCTCCAGTCGGTAATCTGAAATATAGCAAGGGGATTGATGTTGTAAGGTCTCATCCGATCTCGGGATGTAGCCGTGGCGAGATTGTACATGCACACCCGTCTGTTGCGGACATCGGAAATTGGAAGGCTGTGAGTTTCGTCCCGATTGATCAGGAGAACGTCGTCCCCAAACTCGAATCCCTCATTCCATATCGGTTGCCGTGGCGACCATGGATTCGAACCGTTCTGCTCCATACTTCCCACCATCTGCATGTAGGACGGAATCCCCGATGAAAACTTCGGCACGGAAACCCGGATATTGCCAAGCTCGCCGATAAGATTCTGGTACTCGGCTGTATCCTCTGGAACATTGGACAGGGTTTCGTTTTCTAAAACGAGAGATTTGGCTATCTCCCCCATGATCTTCCCTTGGAGATCGTCATATTGACGTTCAACCATCCCGGGAGTTACTCTGCTCGATGCACGCTCTCTCAGAAGAATGTTATCTTGAAATTCTCGAGCACGATACTGAGTGGCAGTCCCGAAATAACTGTGAGGAGGAAGATCTGCATTTGCCTCAAGTATGCCGTCGATCAGCGAATCGATGGCATCCAGTCTCTGGGATTGATCTTCTATCTGCATGACCTCATTCCACCTTCGGGAGAATGCCTGGCTGTCAACCAGCGCCTGCGGAATCATCTGGGAACGGACGATGCGTTCATACAGATTCGGGAAGTCGCTTCTGACATTCCAGACTCCGTTCAAAAGACCACGGAACAATTTGATATATCCGGCACCGGTCAGATTGATTGTCGGAGTTTGTGTTGTTCCTCTTCCGGCAGATATCGTGGAAATATTGAAGTCGCCCCCGATAAAGTTGGTGATCGGCTCCAATCTACTTCCCTGCAGATCCAGTCCGGCGTTGACAATTGCGGAAATCTCCCTGCCGGTAAATCTGCTGCCGTTTTGTCCCTCATACGAATCCATGAAAAGTGAAAGGTCGGCAGTCGACACGGAATCACCAAACTCATCCCGGAGAGCCTTGAAGAAGTGGGTTTTGAACCCCTGCGGATAGCTTCCGTCAGGAAGTTTTGCTTCGGCACGGTTCGGAGCCAGCATATTCAACAGATTCCCCTCCGGCTTCTTTTTCAAAACCTGCTTCAGAGAATCTATAGTGATCATGGTGTTTACTGGACGAATCGAACCAAAGATATTGATGATGTCGAATCCGGAAAGACGCGGAAACGCGGCGTGGAACTGTGAAGCAGTCCATGTCTCGCGGCGACCGAGTCCTGCAATGAGGGTACGGGCAGTACCCTCAGACATCGCAGTCTCTCCGCCGTCTTCCGCCATCTGGGAAATCTTATTGATGAGTTCCCTGGCGTTTACGGTTCGGGAACTGGAGCTGATGACCAGTTCATCAAGCATGTTGCGGGAGTCTTTTCCGACGAGCGACCTCGGGAACCGTTCGCTGTTCAATCCGTCCAGCACCCTGTAAGATCCTGCCCAGAATCCGCCAAGGGCATCGTAGAGCAATGACTTCTCCGCCCCGTTTCTGACCGGTACCGAAAGTGGACCACCATCCGGTCCACCGGTAAGGGCGAGTGTCACAACTCCTCCGGAAAAAATATTCCTGAGATCGTCGAGGAGTCTGGAATCGGGCTCGATACGAACGGCTGCGGTTACGGCTGTCAGCACCTCGTTCATCTGTCTACGACTCATATTGTTTCCAAAAGCCACAGCTTCGACGGGATTGCTCCAACCCGTGCGTTCGACGGTAAACGTGGTCGTCCTACTCCTGAGGAAGGCGGCGGCTGCCGATGCCGCTGCGGCACCGTCCTGTTGTGCCCGTTCAGATTCTTCCCTTGAAAAGAAATTGACAAATGCGTTTATGAAGTTTCTGTGTTCCAAACGTGCGTCATTGATGTAGAAACTCTGCCCGAAACTCTTTCCACTTGAATATTGCGACAGATAGAGTATCCGACGGCTGCTGTCGCGCGGAGAGAATTCCACATAGGTGTGGGCTGGAACTTCGTTGTTGCCATATTCGGAAAGATTCTGATGACTCCGTCTGAACTGGTTGCGCAGGCGCCGCAATTCGGAAACCGATGCGTCGATTCCCTCTTCGAACGGACTACGCCGTACCAGTTCCTGCACCCTCTCGTCCTGTCGCTGCAGGACTTCTTCGGACATGGGAAGATTTTCCAGCCTTTCCTGCCTGCCGGCAAGGGCGATCAGGGCGGCAAGACGGAGTCTCCTGAACTGGGCGATATCCCGCCATCCCGATTCGATCCAGTTTCTGAGCGTACGGTCGTCATCCGCAGAAGATCTGATACCCTCGACGATGTTGATCAGCGTCGCCCGTTCTCCTTCTCGGAGAAATACATTCGCTTCCGATGGCTCGTCCTGACCTTCGAACATGAAGGCAAATTCGATTTCGGCGATATCGTTACCGCCGATTTCGTTGACGGTTCTGACAATTCCCTCGAAGATCCCCATCGAAGGAGATCCGGGATCAACCGCAAGTTCCTGCGATCTGCCGCTGTCGACATAGTTTATCCCTATCGAAGAAAGATTTGGAGTACGGGAAAACGCCCCGACGACGGACGATTCGTCAAACCCGAGTTCATCCATCGCCACCTTGATCCAGTTGTTTTCTTCTGCCCAGTCGACCGGAGTGCCAGAGGATTCACCCGGTGCCTCGGCAGTCTGGTCGAGGGTGGTAATCGGTGCCGCCTCGATGGTTCGTACGGGACGAGCGGCAGCCTTGAGGCGCGTCAGTTCCACTTCTGCTTCTGCAACGCTGGCAAATCCGCCGGAACGAATCAGCCCTTCGTAACTGACTGTAGGTCCGGATACATTGGCAAACATATTTTCGAATTCACCGGCATGCCAGATCAGAGAAGCCCTATAGATGTTTCCTCCCGCCATCGCCTCTTTTTCGATCCGGAACATACGGAAAGAAGACTGTTTCCCCTTTTCAACGGGTTTTTCTCCTTCGGATTCCCGCTTCTCCTTGAATTCCTTGATGCGCTTGCTGATACCACGAAGATCGGAAGCTGTATAACGAGGAAGTGAGTGTGGTTTGGGAACTCCCCAGGTATCGAATGCGTAGTTGAATGCGTCGACGATGTTGTCGAACTTCTTGCCCCCGGCGGGCCAGCTGTCCGGAAGCTTGCGGATACCACAAAACCACTTGGGCTCCACATCGTGTGCTCCGGAAGGGCTGACGACGACATACCATTCACCTGGTCCGTCCACCTGCTTCCCTTCGAATCGGAAGTAACTAGACGGTCCGATGGCGTATTCGAACTGGTCTTTGAGAAACAGGCTTTTGTCGGTATAGGCTTCGCGCCACTTGATCTTCTTGTCGTCTTTGAGCTTCTTGAGAGCGTGTATGCGCACGGTACTGTCCTCCGAAACGGATAAATACGGTTTTTCTTCTATTCGTTCTGCGGACGGCTTTTCCCTCTTGAGCGCAGAAAATGCTCTTTCTTGTCGAGCATCCGTTCGATCTCATCAAGAACACGGGGAAGATTTTTCTCGATATCCTTTTCGCGAAACCGCATGATCGTCCAGCCCATCTGGGCGAGATTGGCATCCCGCTTCTTGTCCTTCTTCTCCTGTTCTTCGCCGGAATGGAACATTTCCCCGTCGGCTTCGACGCCCAGCTTGAGCGTGGGAAAGGCGATATCGATCATATACGGTCTTCCTGGTCCCTTTACTTCGAATGCCGATACCCAGCGATGATGAATCTTGCCGGCACGCGCCCGCTCCTTCAACCCCTTGAGAATGGCGATTTCGATACTGGTTCGGTAGATGCGCCCCTCTTCGTCCCGCTGGAAGCCGTCACCGCCGAGAGGCTTGCCGTCCGGCCCCTTCACCACTTCGGTACTCTTCTTCTGCTTGTCGACTTTTTCACGGGTCTTCTTCGACAGTACCTTTCCTCCGTATTCTCCGACATTGGCAATCTGGTCACGGGTTCTGGATGCCGCGGCACCGCCCAGACCGCCCGCTTCACCAGCTCCACCTGCAGGAGGAGGTGCCCCGGCACCACCGAGATCCATGCCGCCCGGGGCGCCACCGGCGCCGCCCAGATCTCCGAGTCCACCACCCATATCGAGCGCACCGCCCATACCGCCTTCCATTCCTCCGCCCATACCGCCCATACCGCCTCCCTCTTCTCCTCCCATCGGCTGTTCAGTCATTGCCTCGACACGCTCATAGCGCATCTGTTCCGCTTCGGTATCGGGATCGATGTCGAACTCTTCAAGAATGCGCTTGCGGCTGACAAGCCCCTTGTCGAAGAGGTTCAGGATCATCTGGCGTTCCTGGTTGACGTCGCGCAGGTTCAGGGAATTCCATTTGATCTTCGGAGTGATGTACTCGTTTTCACCCCATTCGTTCTGCTCGATGAAGCCCTTCATCTTGGCGACCGGAAGATAGATGTTTCTCTCCACCCACCGTTTCAATTCCCGGCGCCAGTCCTCGAGTCTCTGGATCATGACTTCGGCACCGATAGCAGCGGAACTGTAGACCGGGCCTTCGCTGTTGAGCAGCATCTTGTTGATTCCCAGTCCATCGAGAATTTCCTGGTTGATGAATTCCCATTCCGTAGAAAGCTGGAGAACCTGGGAACCGGCACCGACCCACTGCAGATCGAAGGCGTGATGGGTGACAATAACCAGATTGGGGTCGTTGGCAGTCACCGAAAGCTGTTGTTGGACGTTGGCGATGTCGGACGCACTGGCGGGACGTTCCTCGGTGCCGACCTTGACAACCTTGACCGGAACGATCATGCGTTCCGCAACGATCCATTGCGCGGTCATAAGTTTGGTCTTGTAGGCGAGGATAGGAAACAGCCGGCGAATCATGGAAATGCCGTAACGGCGATATGGAGACTCGCCGTATTTCAGGTGGCTGACCGACAGGTTGTCCAACGGAATCGGCTGTCCTGCCATTACCATTTTTCCTACGTCATCCGACAGGTTTTCTGCTCCCGGGCCGCGTTTCCTTACCAGATCCTTCAGCTCGTCGTCCGGAATCAGCATGATCGAGTTGTTCGGAGTCAACGGATTGGTGAATACTTCGACAAAGTCGGGATTGAGAACGATAAGCCGCTTGAATGATCCGCCCTCGTGGTCGCAGAGAGGATCGGAACCACCACAGATGTCGCACTGTACCTCGAGGAACGGGAAACAGTCCCCCATGAGATGTACTTCGTGCGAAATGAGACGAAGCCAGCGTTCAAGATCGAGTTTCTTGTTCAGGTTGTCGAAATAGTTCTTGACATGGCGATCCTTGCACTCCAGTTCGAAGCCGGAGGACATGGGGAACCTGGCATAGAAATCGAGGGCTGCGGCGACACGCGGCTCGTTCTCGTAGAAGAAGCGACACCACTGGTATATCTCTCTCCTCTTGCTCGGAATCTGCCAGTTGATCGGGGTGTAGACGGGGGAGAAGAAGGTAGGCTGGGAAAACTGGATCGATCCGGCTGCGGTCTTCACCATCTTGCGATTGTAGCTGCCGAATGAAGAATGGACAAACTCTGGACTTGGAAGCTGATATGGGGCTTCGGCACCGATCAACGACGGCTGTATCATCGGGGGTGCGCCCTCGGGAGCGGCACCGCTCTTCTTCAAAGACCTGAAATGCCGCTCGAGATCGGTCGTTATGAACGAAGTCATGGCGTCTCCTTCAATGTATGAAAATCAAAGAAGCAGGATCAGAGATCGACTTCCTTGCCGATCGATGCAAGCTCGTCTTCTTCAAGCTCCGTGCCTTCATCTTCTTCATCGTCCGTCTCTTTGATCACCGGCCCCTTCTTCTTGGTCTTGTCCGATACCCCGGCGATATCATCGACTTCCGGACAGCTGCATTTGCCGGCGAACTTCTTCGCCAGACCGAGGTTGCCCTCCGCGATACGCTTCAGGATCACGAGTTCGCTGACCGGGAGTCCGGTACTGGAGCTGATCTTGTTGAGATCTTCATTCCGAAGCACTGTATCTGCGAGAACGATCGTCGAAATCTGGGTGAATGCCTGGGCGAGGGCGACCTCGAGTTTGGCATCCGAGACAATCGATTCGGTACTTCCCGGGTTGCGCTGTTCTTCGAGCCTGCGCTCGATAGAATACTGGTGGGGACGCGGCATTGCGGTACGGAACTTCTCGTCCCTCCACATGGGATTGCCGCCGTCGTCGTATTCCGTCTTCAAACGCGGGTTCTTGGCGATAAAGATGTCTTCTTCCTTCGCCCCGCAGTTGCGATACCAGTTCAGGCGTTCTTTCTGCGAAACTTCGACCGAGCTCGGACTTACCACTTCGATCTTGCCGTCGTGGTTCACCCGCTCGACACCGACTTCGCCGTTGTAGCGTCCTGCAGTCTTTTTCATGGAGATATCCTCCTTTGCACCTTTTCATCTACTCCGATACCCTGCGACAGGATGTCCATCAGAATTTCTGCTGGACCAACATCATCGTCAGTTCCTGCCGCAGTAGAAACCGCTACTACGGCATCTTTTACATCATCTTGGAGATCCAACCTGTTCGCTGCATCAAGTGCATGGATAAGCCGGTCGAGGAACTCTTTCGGTACGGATTCTATCTCCGACCTGAGATCTGCTTCATTCCTGAAAAAATTACCCATGTCCTATTCTACAACGCCCGGTTATTTCTCTTTCAGACGTCTTTCCAAATCCTCATAGAAGAGGTCTGAAACCTTGGTCGGTACCGACGACTTCGGCTGATTCCATTCCTTGTCGTTCTTCTTGCTACGCTGAATGTCGGCACGCTTCTGGGCATTCCTTTCCGAAATGGTTTCACCCATTGTCTGTTCGGGTGCACCTTCACGCCCCTCCTGCGAGATCGAATTTTCATACTTCGACGTTTCGGAGTGGTTCTGCGGCAGGGGGGATTCGGTTCTGAGAACGCCGGCACGGGGCAGTTCAGCCTCGGACATCCCGGAAACCGCCTGTGCCTCCCAGTTTGTCTTGTCGAACAGGATTTCGGACTTTCGTTCCTCATTTGCCGAGCGGATCTTCTCCCGACCACTCTTTTCTTCGGATTTCACCAGCTGTTCAATGGCATCGGGTGCCGCCATGGAATTTTCACCACGGCGGTTCCCCACGACCCGACTGGTTTCGACGCTGTCGGCACCCCTGATCGGGACTACCGAACTGTTGGGATCGGGACGGTTACCCATCTTCGACACCCCCTTGCTCTCCTCCCAGTCGGTATTTCTGGCGAAATGTGCCGGATCGGTGATCTCAGCCGGACCGATGTCGAACACCGGCTCCGGTCGTTTCACTTCGGCTGCGGTCTGATTGACGGAGGCAAGCGCCTCGACAGCGGCATAGGATTGCTGCTGCCTGTCGGAAATCTCTTTGATGTTCCTGGTCGACAGCCCGACCGCCTCGGCATATTCGTTGAGTTCAGAGCGTACCGTCGAATCGAGATTCTCGTGGACGAAGAACCGTTCTCCCTTTTCGACACACCGCTCGATTTCAGCCTTTGCTGCGACAACTTCTTCGCGGGTCATTGCCGGTTTGGCGTCCGCGGCTCCGGCAACCTCGTTGCCGGCGACACCGGCGGAAAGGAACCAGTCAGGTGCCATCCCCGTATCAGAATTCTTCTGAATCATCATTATTTCACCTCAAGGTGTGTTGCGATTCGGTTCGTGGTTGAGTCTTACGAGGATATTGTACAAGTTTCCTCTACCGACGCACAAAGAAAAAGACCCGGCATGACATGCCGGGCCTTTTCATATCTACTGTGGACTTGCGATTACTCGTAGTCCTTGACCATCGCGTCGACGTATGCCTGCGGGAAACCGAGCATCAGCCAGTAGTCGCGGGTCTTTTTCTTGTTCTCCGGAGAGAGCTTCGCGATCTTGACCCAGCGTCCGGACTCGTTGGCGACGACGATTGCATCATCGCTTGCGGCCATGGCGGGGGAACCACCG
>Ga0114918_10004552_pt1 | contig 12023 bp, 9 predicted proteins | sample LantaG_FD_87015 | JGI IMG/M metagenome (GOLD analysis project Ga0114918, IMG submission 87015) | Deep subsurface microbial communities from Baltic Sea to uncover new lineages of life (NeLLi) - Landsort_02402 metaG | ecosystem: Environmental > Aquatic > Marine > Oceanic > Sediment | place: Baltic... | reverse complement strand
GGGGGTGGGGCCCCCCCGGCCCGTGTTTTCCGGGGGCTTCTAGCGGGCCCCGCCCGGGGGGGGCGGGCCGGGGAGGGGGGGGCCCTTCTTGGGGGCCGCCGCGGTGGGGGGGGGGGGGGGGGGGGGGGGGGGGGGGGGGGGGGGCCTCGCCCCCCCCCCCCCCCCCCCCCCGCCCCCCTTTTTGTCGCTCGCCCGTGGTTTATGTCTTGAGCCTTCTTCGCATGTGTGTGATGTGTGTGGGGGCGTGTGTGTGTGTTCTCCCTTTGCGCGTGTGTGCAATGCGTGGCTGGGTCCCCCCAGGGAGCTCCCCCGCGCCAAACCCGCGCGTGGGCGGTGACCGGGCGGCTTTTCTGCGCGGCGGGTGTGTGCTTTTTCTCCTTTTTTTTTTGAGGGGGGAGTGGTGGTGGGGTTAGACCCGAGAAAGAGCGGGGTTTGCAAATCAGCCTCCGTTCCGCCCCCCGCCGGCCCCTTCCCCCTACAAAGCAAATTAAACACCCAGGACCGGCGCCAGCCGATAGAGGCACACCTGCCCGCGCCGGAGAGTGGCCGCCGCGCCCGGGCGGGTTGCGCCGGCGCGCCCGCCGCCGTCCACAGCGACCTCCTCCAGGCCTCCCCCCTCTCGAGGGACGTGCGAGGGAGGCAGGCGGGCAAGGAAGGCGCCCCGGCCGGCGGCGTCCGCCGCCGCCGCGGCCGCCACCTCAGCGCCCTCCTCCGGGGTCGGCGCCCGGCCGAACCGCCCAGGCCCCGGCGCGGCCAGGTCGAACACGGCCCGGGCGCGCCCGGGCGGTGTGAACGTGGCGACCGCCACCCCGCCGCCAAGCCACACGAGGTCGCTCGGCTGGTCCCCCCGCACGAGGCCGGTCGGCTGGTCCCGCTCCATGCCGGCCGGCCAGGACGCCACGACCGAGCCAGACCGCAGGTCCAGGATGACGACGCGCGCGCGGTCCAACAGGACGGCCGCCCGGCCCGCGGTGCCGGCGGCGGCAGGTGCGTGCAGGGCGAGGGACACCACCCGTCGGGGGCGGGGCATGCCCGGCAGCCAGGCCGGGCGGTCCCCGGTGACCGGCGGCAGAGCGATCGCCCGGGCCGGCGTGGCCGGGGCTAAAAGGGACAAGACGAGCAGGGTCGCCCTCCCAGCGGGCCCGTCCGCCTCACACCCGACGACCGCCACCCCACCGGCCGCGCACACGCCAACCGCGGAGGCGCCGATCATGTCCATGCGGGCCAGCAGCGTGGGGGCGGCGTCCGCGTCCATGGGCAGCGAAGCAAGCGCGGGCAGGGGCCCGGCAGGGGCCGCCGCCGGCGCTGCCGGCGCGGGGGGCACCCCGCCTCCGCACAGGGCCACCAGGCGTCCGTTCAGGCGCGCCAGGCGGCGGGCCTCCCGCTTCGCGTCCGCCGCCTCCGCCCGCGCCCGCGCCAGGGACGCCTCTAGGGCCGCTACGCGGCGGGAAGTGTCGGCCGCGTTCTCGCCGGCCCCACCCCCACCCCCACCCCCGCCGCCCGGCCCCACCCGCAGGCCGGCCCCATTGAACAGGACGAGCACGTCTGCCGGCCGCGCGCGCGCCTGGCACAGGGGGCACCGCCCGGCCGCCCGCACGGCGGTGACCGCGCACCCTTTTCCAAACAGGTGGCCGCAGCCCTTCAGGGCGCAGACGCGGTGGGTCCCGGCCGGGGTGAAGGGTTCGAGGCAGACGGGGCAGCCTGGTGTGTTTTTTTGGGGGGGGAGAGGGTTGAGAGAGCGAGAGCTGTGCAAAACGGCGCGCGGCGAGAGACGACAGCCCCTCTCTCGCCCACCCCTACCTGTCTCCTCAGGCTCCGCCCGTGCGGGCGCCGGGCGCAGGCGCAAGGCGGGGGCACCACCGCTGTCCCGCTCGAGTGGGCGTGGCACCTGCGAGGCCGGCGGTGGCGCGGGAGGAGGAGCGCATGCCGGCGCCGCGGTCGACTGGGCCTCGGCCGGCCCGGCCTGCGGCCGCAGCTGGGCGACGACGGGCGCCAGCGCGCGGCGAGGGAGGGCCGGAGGGTTTTGAAAAATGTCGTCCCAGTCGCTGTCGTTGTCCTCCCAGTCGGCCATGGCGTGGTGGGCGCGGTGGCCACACGCCGGCCGCGTGACGTAGAGAGAGAGGCGGGCGAAAACTTGGGAGTCAGAAGGGGGAGAGCGGCTCCGCCTCGGCTCGCACTCCTCTGTTCCTTCCGGCGACGCGCTCTCGCTTCTCGCTCTCTCCACACTACGCGCCCCCCCTTCACACCACCATGGCCGACTACGTCGCAGAGCTGAAGACCTTCGCCAAGGACTCCATCCGCCTGGTGAAGCGGTGCAACAAGCCGGACGCGAAAGGTGTGTTGAAGGGAGGGGAGAGAGGGCGGCGGGCGATCGCTTTTCCAATGGTCGCGTGTGCTCGCCCAGGGTGCGCGCGTGTATAGGGGCTGAGCCAGGGGCCCACGCGCCTGAAAGGACGGCATCATACTGGGCCATGACTGTGTCAGCGGGCGCGAGGGAGCGACGCTGCCACGTCCTGCGCTCGCCCGCACACCCACACACGCGCCTGCACTGTTTTTTTTTTCGAGCGCGCGTCTCAACCCCCTTCTCTCCCTCTCTCTCCTCCCTTCTCTCTCTCTCAGAGTACAACAAGATCGTGACCAAGACCGCCCTCGGCTTTGTCGTCATGGGGACCATCGGCTTCTTCGTCAAGCTGGTCTTCATCGTGAGTTGTTTGAGGGGAGAGCAAGAGGAGGGAGATGATGATGGTGGAGAAGGCGCGGGGACTGGAGAGAGGAAAGGGCACGACACCTTGGGCTCACTCCTTTATCTCTCCACTTGCACGCCACCCCCCCTAAAACAGCCCATCAACCAGATCATCGTCGGCGGGTCGGCCAAGGAGTGAGGCCACGGGAGGGACAGAGGCAGTGTGTGTGTGCGTGTGTGTGTGTGTGTGTGTGTGTGTGTATTCCAACGAGAGCCCCGGTTGCGCGCGTCAGGTGTTTTTCCATTTCCCCCAGCAATCCCCCCACACATCCATTCACACGCCGCCCTCCCCCTCGACCGCCTGCCTGTGGATGAAGATGGCCGGCGCCGTCACCACCTGCCACGGCGCCCGCCGCTCCACCAGCAGGCGCCACAGCAGGCGGGCCGGCGACTTGCCCGCCGGCCAGGCCAGGCCCGCATAGCCCGGCACGGCCTCCAGGCGCACAAAACCAGGGACGGACTCTGACCCAGACACCAGGTGGGACACGCCCGCCGCGGCCAGGCCCGCCGGGCTCAGCCCTTCCGCCTTGTCGTACCGCCACCCGCTCCCGCTCCCCACCTCGCCGAACCGGGACACGCCCGTCTGGGCGGCCGCCACGTCGATGTGCACGGCCGGCGGCCAGTGCGACGGCGAGGGGAAGGCGGCCCGGTCTCTCGGCCGGCCGCCCGGCACGCCGCCCAGGTCGTGCAGGCGGGCCAGGGCGGCCCCGCCCGGGTAGTTGACGGCCGCCGCGGAGGCGGCCAGGAGGGACAGGGTCGCGCTGGCGGCCAGGGCGAGGCCGATGGCCGCGGCGGTGACGACAAGGCGCCCGGTGCGGGCGGAGAGGAAGAGGGTGCGGGCCGCACTTTTCAGGCCCCGCCGACCCCTACTGCCGCTCTTGTTGGTCGGCGCTGCCGCCCGGCCCGCCGCCTGAAAGGCCCGGCTGATGCCCGCCGCCGCCACCGCGTTCAGCAGGGGCACGGCCGGCAGGATGAAGCGCAGCTCCTTGTGCGGCAGGAAGCTGTACGCTGCGATGAAGGCCAGGGCGACAGCGGCCACCCCGCGCGCACGGCGGTCGACCGCCGCGCCGGCCAAGGCCAGCGGGGCCGTCCCCGCCAGGGCCCGGGGCAGGGCGGACGTCCAGTACCAGTTCCAGGGCGACACGCCCCAGGCAGATGAGCCGTTCTTCGCGGTGTTGAACCACAAGACCTCGCCCTCCGGCCACAGGGGGCGGCGCCAGAGCAGCGAGTCAAAGGCGAGGGAGACGCCCGCCGCGCCGGCCGCCGCGCCCGCCGCGACGGCGAGGGCGGTGGGGAAGCGCACGGCCCGGTGGACCAGCATGTGCAGGCCGATGGCGCCCGCCAGGGGCGCCATGTCGCACCGCACGGCCGCGGTGGTGGCGGCCAGGACCGCGACGGCGCGGAGCGAGGCAGAGCCGTCGAGCCAGTCTGCCGCAGCCCACGCCACCAGGGCGCCCGCGAACGTGTTGGGCAAGGGGCGGGACGCGTAAAAGGGCAGGTGGAACTGGACAGCGCAGATGGCCAGGAAGGCCGCGCCCGCTGCGCTGCCCCACACGCGGCCGACCGCCCCGCGTAGGCGGGCCAGGGCCAGGATGGACAGTGTGCCGAGCGCGGCGCGGGCAGCGACGCCCGCGGCTAGCCGGGTGGCGCGGAGGGCGTGCAGGGCCGCGACGGCCGGGGCGGCCACCGCGGCGACGGCGGCGGGGGCTGTGAAGGAGAGCGAGCCTGTCAGTGTGTGTGCCGTCGCACGTGGGCATGCGCCCCCCTCTCCCCTCTCCATCCATCCACCTCTCCCTCTCAAACGAACCCACCGAGGAAGGTGCGGGGAACGACGCCGGGGAAGGCGTGGTGGTCGTAGGCCCCCACGTCGCCCCGGTGGAACAGCAGGTCGTGCAGCGCCTGCATGCCGAACGATTCCTCGACTTTCGTGTACGGCGCGGCCGCGAGGTGGGCGAAGACGGCCGCGGCCAGGAGAGCGGTCCAGACTGGGATGATGAGAGAGGTGAAGGTTGAGACGAGCGGGAGCGTGAGCGCGAATTGAAAAGAACGCATGCTTTTGTTTTCTTCTCGTCGCGCGGCCAGGGGCCAGGCGGGGGCCCTGCTCACGCTTTCGGCACAGGGTGCGTGCACACCCATAACCCGCCAGATCCGGTCAGTTTGACCTCTCACCATCGAGCACGAGCGCGGGCGCGGCCGGGTCGGCCAGGCCGACCCAGCGCGGCCCACCCACGGCGATGCGTCGCCTGGTCGGGGGGGGTGGGGGCGAGCCTGGCCGGGCCGTGACGCCGCCGCCCCGCTTGGCGGCCGTGCCGGTGCGGCGTGTGGTGGGGGGCATGGCGAAGGAGAGACAGAGATTTTGTGCGTGGCCCCGGACACGCCCCCGCTCGACAACAACAGGTACAAACAGAGGTCTTCATCTCGACCCGCGACCTCGCTCTCCCTCTCTCCTCTTGCTCACTGCCGGAACGGCACGCTCAACCCCGCCGTCGCCAGGTGGCCCGCCACAGCGGCTTTGAACGCGCCCACCTCACCCTCCAGCCAGGCGCACCGGTCTTGGGCGGCCTGCGCCTCCGCCCGAGCCTCCACCATGTCCGCCCGCGAGGCCATCAGGGCCGACTCCAGGCGGGCGACGACCGCGGCGGCGCTGGAACTCTCCACGGCTGCCCCGCCGCCGCCCGCCTCCCGGGTCGGGCGGCGAGGCGCCGCCTGCTGCTGCTGCTGCTGCTGCTGCTGGCACTGCAGGGCCGACACCCTCCCCCCCAGGGCCGCCAGCGTGGCGTGCATGCGGCCCAGCACCTCATCCCGGCGGCCCAGCTTGGCCTCCAGGCCGGCCGCCCGGGCTGCCGCCGTCGCCTCCCGGGCGGCCGCGAAGCGGGCGGCCGCCTGGGCGGTGGCCACCTCCGCCTTGGCGGCGGCCGCGGCTTCTTTAGCAGTGGCGACCGCCGCCCGCAGGGTCTGCACGCCCGCGGCGAGCTCCGCCCGCTGCCTGCGCGCGGCCGCCGCGTCAGCGGCCGCAGCCCGGGCGGCGGAGCGAGCGGCCTCCACCGCGCCTGCCTGGGCGGACGCCTCCACCAGGGCGGCGCGCAGGCTGGCGATGGTCGCGTCCCGCCGTGCCAGGCGGGCGGAGGTCGCGGCCAGGGAGGGCAGGTTGGGGTGGTGATGGCGGTGGGTCGGCGAGGGTGGGGCCGTGCCCGCCTCGACAGGGCCGGCGCGCGGAGAGGCGGGCACGACCGGGGACGGCGCGTGCGCGCGCGCCTTGCTGCACCCACCACAACCACCACCCCGCACCGCCTCCGCGGTGGACATGTGCGGCGTGTACTCCCGCCCCGAGGACGCCCCGGGCAGCGGTGCGGGCGTGGCGGCCTGGGCGGCGGAGGGCAGGGCGGGCGAGCCCGCCGCCGCGCCCCCCAGCCCGCACCGCAGCAGGTCGGCCAGCATGGCTTCATCGATCTGGATGGCACCCGCCCCGCCGGCCCCGTCGCCGACGGCGCTATCGCTGGACGAGTGAAGCGTGGGGGGCGAGGCGGCGGGGAGGGGGTGGGCGGGCTGTTGTGTGTGTGTTGTGTGGAGAGAGAAAGGTGAGCGAGGTTGAAAAGGGGGATGGGTCGTCCTCTCTCTCCACCCCTCTCTCTCTTCGCTGCACTACCACCCAACTCACGTCCTCGGCCACTTCCTCAACTGTCGGGCTGTTGGCGGCGCCCTTGTCCGCCATGTTCCGAGCAGCCGCCGCCACGTTGTCCGCGAGGGAGGGCTGCACGTTGGTCGCATCCCCGAGCGGGGCGCGCGTGGCAGGCGCGGGTCGCTGCTCGTCCGCCTGTGTGTGTGGAGGGAAGGGAGGGGTGGATGTGGGCACGCAGTGTCAGAGTATTGCTTGGATGACCAAGACGCGGACTGAGGGTCGGGAGGTATGGAGGGTGGACGAGGGTGGACGAGGGTGCCCGAGGGGGGCGTGGGCGCGTGCCGAGAGAGAGTCGTCAGAGCGCCGGCGCGCGACGCGACGCGCATGCAGAGAGGACGCCATCCAAGAACGCGCCCCGCCTGGCGCCTGAGCTCGCTGAGGCCCCGCCTGCCGGCGGTATGGGTACCCTGACAGGGTTCCGACACCCTCACCATGTGCGAGATGGAGCGCGAGGAGTGGTATGTGTGTGGGAGGGGCGTGCGACGGGGAGAGAGAAAGAGAGTGTGTGTGCGCTGCCACTGGCCGAACCTTCATCATTCACATCTCCGTGCGAACACACACACACACACACACCTCACCCCGACACGCTCATCACCCCCACATCCCCCGTCACGGCGCCCACATCGCCCTTGTTGTCCCCGTTCAGGGCGCGCAGGTTGAGCTTGCCGCCGTCCACGATTTTAGGTGGCGGCAGCGGGGCGACGGTCTCGCCGGGGGTCGGTGTGGGGGGGGTGGCGGTGGGAGGGGGAGAGGCCGTCACCGCCGTCGCCGTGGGCGTCGTCGGCGCCGGGATGGTCGTCGCCGGCGGCGTCGTTGTCGCCGGCGGCGGCGCCGTCGTCGCCGGAGGAGGGGGCACCGGCGTCGCCTGGGGCCGCGGCGCCGGCGGCGGCCCAAAGTTGGACCCCGACACCCACTCCCCATCGTCCGCCAGGCTGGGCACCAGGGCCGGCAGGACCAGCACGTTCCCGCCCTCTCCCACCAGGCGCACGTCAAAGGGACCGGGGCCCAGGTTCAGGGGCGCGGGCGGCAGTGGCTGCGGCGGCGCAAAGAGGAAGCCAAAGGGAGCGACGGGAGGCGGCGGCGCGGCTGCCTGGGGACCGACCAGCGCCCACACGCCGCCGTAGGAGGGTGCCAGGGGCGTCCAATCGCCGCGTGTCCCGCCGGCCGGCCGCACCGCCACGCCCTCCAGGATGGACGCTCTCCCGGAGGAGCCGGGCGGGGAGGCCAGGCCTAAAGGGATGAGGAGCGGCGCGGCGGGCACGGGCGGCCCGCCGCCGCGCACGCGCACAGTCACGCCGCTGCCGCTCCCCGGGCAGGGCACCGCCCGCACGGCGACGGCGGGTAAAGTGGGGTGGGCGGCCGGGTTCGCGCCCAGGCTGGCATACAGCGAGGCGTGCAGGTTCACCTGGTCGGGCGCGCACCCCGCGCACGCGTCGGCCAGTCTCGCGACCACGGCCGCGCCTGACGCGCAGGTCGCGCCGGTCTCGTCCGCGCACGTCACCTCCACGCACGCGCCGCACCCGTTGCCGCCCAGGGAGGACAGGAGGGGTGAGACCGGAGACAGGGCGGCGACGGGACCGAAGGAGGGGGGGAGCGGGCCGTACCCGCACGCGCCGGGGCCGTCAAGGGCGGGGGTCTGAGGAGAGGGGAGAGGGGGGATGGATGAGGAGATGGGGGAAGGTGGCGGCGGGCGGAGACTCTTCCCCCTCTCCAAGAGAACCCACGGCCGCACTCCTTTCCGCCCCCGCTCCCTTCTCCCCAACTCACATTGCCGCTCCCGAAGAAGGTGGCCTTGTCGGCGGCTACATTACTCAGGGACGCCAGGGCGATGAGGATGGTGGACCAGGCGGTCAGGGCCCGCGCGGCCGTGGTGAGCGTACGGAGGAAGAGGGGGGTCCGCATGGCCGCGGCCGACATGTGTTTTGATGGGACGAGACTGGCGTGCTTGCGCTTTTTTCCGTCTATCAGCGCACGTACTAGCGCTGTTCCTTTCAGGAAAGGTCCCACGATGGAGAAGCAAGTGCGCGTGTCGGCTGGGCGGGCGAACGGAGAGAGGCTGTGGCCGCGCCGAGAGAATGCAATTGGCCTGGCCGGTCGGGCGCGTCGGGCGCTGCTTTTTTTCCCTTCTTCTCACATCTGCGCCTCAACACACACGCCCGTCCTCCTCCCTTTTCCACCCTTCCACTACTCCCTCCCTCCCTCCATCACTCCACCGGCGTCAAGGCCAGCCGGTACGTGTACACTGCCACGGCCGTCCCCCCGCCCGCCCCGAGCGAGGCGGGACTGATGCCGCCAGGGTCGTCCGGCGTGAGGAAGCTGGACACGACCTGCGTCGCGATGATGGTCGGCCCTGGCGCGCCCTCCACGTCCGCGCCCACCGCGTCCACCCGGTCCCGCCAGTGCCACTTGGAGAAGCACTGGGAGGCTGTGACGCGCGGCGGGACCGCCCGCCCCTCCGAGGAGGGCGAGGGCGGGCCCTCCACCACCCGCCCCCCCTCGAACACCTGGCGGCTGAACTCGCTCGTCTCCAGCCTGCGCGAGCCAGGCGGGCCGGGCGCCTCCGACCGCTTGGTGACGCGCAGGGAGACGGACCCGGCGCCGCCGGGGAGGGTCAGGCGCAGGTCGTTCGGGTCGGACGGGTCCCAGGCCACGTCGGAGGAGGACAGGCCGGGAATGCCGGCCGTCGCGGACAGCAGGGACGCCGTGTTGAAGGCTCGGTCCAGAATGACCCAGGGCCCGCCGCCGTCCTCGCCGCCCGCTGCTGCTGCTCCGGCAGGGGGCCTCGGCGCGGGGATCCAGCGGGCGCGGTAAGAAATGGTGACGCCCAGGTCCTCCGCCCGCGCGCGCGCGAGCGCGGCCGCGCCCGCGGGCGGCAGGGCGGCTTCCCCTAGCGGCGCCTCGGCGGAGATGAGGGTGGACCGGGCGTCGAACGTGCCAGCAAAGGCGGGCGGGAAGAAGAGGTCGGGCGGCGCTCCCGTGACGGACGCCCAGGCCGCGTCCACGGCGGCGGGCAGTTTAGAGGCGGCGGCGGGTGGAGGTGGGAGGGCGGCGGCGGCGGCGCCGAGGAGGGAGACCAGCGCGGCGGCGGAGGTCGAGGCGATGGCGGATCGCCGGGTGAGGGGAGTGGGCGCGTCTGGCTCCGACGTGGCGGTGCACACATGGGCTACACGCCCGGCGGGGTAGGGAGCGGGCCGGCTCGCCGGGAGGGGGCGGGCGGTGAGGGGAGGCATTGCACAGGGAAAGCGGAAAACGAGAGAATGGAACGGTGCTCTCCAGACCACTTTCATTTCACCGGGGCGAGAGCCACGCCCGCACACGCCCGCAGAAGCGCACGCACACGCGCCGGGCGTGTCGATTCAGGCGCGCGTCCACACCCGCCATCCACCATGGCCCAGTTCGGCGCACCCCCGGCCGCGGCCGCCTTGGCCCCCGCACCGCCCGCGCCCGCCACCGACGCGCTCGCCCCACCCCGCCCCCCGCCCGACGACGCCTTCATGCGCTCCTTCGGCGTGGGGCGCCTGTACGAGGTGCGATGATGGCAGAGCGACTGATCTGGTCGCAATGGCGCCGCCAGCCTGGTGTGGGCGCGCGCTGAAGAGAGAGAGAGGAGGCTGCGAACTGACCTCCTCTCTGCTCTCTCTAACCTCTCTCCTCTCTCTCTCTCCCCTCCTCCTCTCCACAGGACCGCCCCGCCGCCACCATCAACTCGGCCGCCTTCCACGCGACGGAGGACCTCCTATACACGGCGGGCGACGACGACAACGTCACCATCTACGACGTTGCGGTGAGGAGGAGAATTGAGGCAGGGAACGGCGGAGAGGGGGCTCTTTCTCATCCCTCTCCCTAGGCGGGCCGGGCCTGCCCCGCTCTCTCCTCAAACCTCACCTTTTTTCCCCCCCCCTTTTTCTGCTCAGTCGGGCAACCGCCTGGCCGTCATCCCCTCCCGCCGGTACGGCTGCTCTCACCTGGTTGCCACGCACGCCAAGTCGGCCGTCGCCTTCGCGTCAGCCCACCCGGACGCCGCGGCGCCGCCGGGCGGAGGAGACCTGGCGGGGCACCACGCGGTGCGCTACCTCTCCCTCCCCGACGCGGCGTTCATCCGCTTCCTCACCGGCCACACAGCGCCGGTGACGTCCCTGGCCCTCCACCCGGCCAATGACACGCTCCTCTCCGCGTCCCGGGACGACTCGGTGCGGCTGTGGGACCTGCGGTCGCCCGTGTGCTCCGGGCGGATGGCCGTCCCGGGCGCGCCCACCGTCGCGGCCGACCGGCAGGGCCTGGTCTTCGCCGTCGGCGTCGCGGGCGGGGTCATCAAGCTGTTCGACTCCCGCCAGTACGATGCGGGCCCCTTCTCCATCATCACGGTGGGCGGGGGGGGCGGCGGCGGCGGGGCGGGGTTGGCGGGGGCCGCGCCCCCGCCCGCGCCGCCGCCGCCCGGGAGCACCCCCCCCGCAGCGGGCCCGCGCCCGCCTGCCCCGGCCGGCTTTTCGGACCTCGCCTTCTCGCCCTCCGGCGTCCTCCTGGCCGCCGTGGCCGGGTGCGACGTCTGGTCCCTGGACGCGTACGACGGCAGCATGCGCAACCACATCAACACGTCCGGCGCGGGCGGCGGCGGTGAGGGTGTCGGCGGCGCGTGCGCGGCGGGCGCGGCGGGCGCGGCCGCCGCCCACCCCCCACCCACACGCGCGACCGGCCCGCCGGGCGGCCAGGCCGCCTTCTCGCCTGATGATAACTACCTCATCGCCGGCTGCGCCAACGGGACGGTCGGTGCCTGGGCGTCCGGTCTGGTCCCGGCCGCGGCGGGCATGCCGGCCGTGTGGGCGGGCGGCGGCGGCCAGGCATCTGTGCTGCGCTGGTCGCCCACGCGCCAGTGCGTGGCGGCGGCGGGTGGGGGGGCGCTGGCGCTGTGGGTGCCGTGGTCTGGAGGGGTTGGGGCGGCAGGGGCGTGAAGAGATGGAGAGGACTGTGTTATGTGCGTGATGGTGTGTGTGTCGCCGCTCCGGTGTCGCGGTGTCCTCTTACAACGAGCCCAGGCGGAAGAGAAGCCCAGGAGAAGGGAGAAGAGAGAGAGACGGCCAGTCCCACCCCCTCACTTGAGTTTCCGCTCCCCCCCCTTCTAAACAGACAAGCGCCTTCCAACCACCCTTCCACCATGTCGAACCAGTGCATCGGCATCGACCTGGGCACCACGTACTCGTGCGTGGGCGTCTGGCAGAACGACCGGGTCGAGATCATCGCCAACGAGCAGGTGAGGAGGCGGCGGGAGGCGGAGAGAGAGGGGAGAGAGGCGGCGCGCTTCCGTCGATCCCCTGGCCGCCTCTTTCCTCACGTCTCCCCTCCCCTCCCCTCTCCCCACTCAACAACAGGGCAACCGCACCACGCCCTCCTACGTCGCCTTCACCGACTCGGAGCGCCTGATCGGCGATGCGGCCAAGAGCCAGGTAAGAGGCGCATCGTGGCGCGGGCGGAGAGAGAGAGAGAACGGAAGCGGTGCGGCGCGCCTCCCCCCCCCCCCCCCCCCCCGGTGGAAATCCAATGATGGCCCAACCTTCCATTTTTTGTGGGGGGAGGTAGGGGACGGTTCACACCCCCCCGCCCCCC
>Ga0114918_10004551_pt1 | contig 12024 bp, 15 predicted proteins | sample LantaG_FD_87015 | JGI IMG/M metagenome (GOLD analysis project Ga0114918, IMG submission 87015) | Deep subsurface microbial communities from Baltic Sea to uncover new lineages of life (NeLLi) - Landsort_02402 metaG | ecosystem: Environmental > Aquatic > Marine > Oceanic > Sediment | place... | reverse complement strand
ATCCCATGTATCATTTATATATTGCCATTAATTCCATTAATCAATGAAGCTATAAAGTATGGAAAAGATCATTTAAATTTTCATATTTTGGGTGGTGCAAATTTTAGAGATGTTTTATTTTATGAACTATTCAAGATTGTTATTAAGAAAAAACATAATATAGATCTCAATATAACTTATGATTCATCTGGAATTTATAAACAAGTTATGAATGCTAGATTTGTATATGTACAAGATGAAATGAATTACATAAGAAAAATGAGTATAAAAAGTAACGATTTACATTTAAAATTTCTTCCGAAATTATCAGCGGAAAATACAACTCAAATGATATTTGATGATTTTGCAGATAGATTTAATTTTAAAAGAATATCAATTGATGGTCTTTATGATCCTGCAAGAAATACATTTTGGGAAGATGTTAAAGTATATTCAATATTATATACATTGGATATGTATGCTAAAGTACAAGAATCAATGAAAAAATTTGCAGAAAAAGTATATCCTATTTATGAAAGTGGAGATAGAGAAACATTTTATAGAGAGTGTCTTGAGGGAACAAGAATTATAAATCAAGGGAACTTAACTAAAAAACAAAGAATTAAAGCACATAGTATCATAAAATCGTTAGATGTATTGGGTCAGTTAGATGAGGATTACTGTCACTATCTTGTTAATAAATTTCTATCAAAAGATGAATTTAATGATTTAGAAGAGGATACAAAGGTATTGTTAATTGACTAGATATAATAAATTCAAAAAACAACTAATCGAACTAAATGCTGGAGAAGAGTGGTGTCCTAAATGTAAAGGAAAAGGTTTTATTAACTATCCGGGAATACCTAGATTATTACGAAAGGGGTTGATTTGTAGTGAATGCTTGGGGGATGGAAAAATTGACTGGGTCGAAAAAGCTACTGGTAAACAAAGAAAGATTAGACATGGAGCAGGAATCACTTCCGGTAGGTGAAGTAATACTCAAAGAAGGAGAAATTGTTTGTGATAAGTGTGATGGTAAAGGTTCACTTGATGTAGATAGTAAAACATTGAAAATATGCCCAAAATGTCTTGGTGATAAGAAAGTTGATTGGATTGAAAATATAATGGGCAAAAAGTCTGAAGTTTTTACAATTGGCCCATCTTCATTTACAACAGAATATTCTAGTGAATTATATATAAATGAAAAACCTCTAGATCAACATATATTAGATATTATGAAAGAAAAAATAAGTGAAGAAGTGGAGAAACAAATTTTGAAAAAATTTAAAAGTCTATTTGGGGGAAATATCTTTGATAACTGAATCATTTTTAAACTCATGTTTTTCGATAATTCTTAATAAAACTACAAGAATAAAAAAGACAAAAGCTTTATATAGAGATATACTAAATGTATTATTATTTAGCGAACAAAGAGAAACAGTGGAGATTCCCGTTTCAGTATTATCAAAACTTGAATGTTTAAAAAAAATAAATGAATTATTGTTATCAGATAAAACGCTCGACAATGTTTTAGATAGTATTGCTTTCAGTGAAAAATTCAAACAACATAGAGATTTTCTTGATGTTAAAATAAATGAAGAATTAAAAGATCATATATTTCAGGATATTATTAAACAAATTAGATTAAGAAAGAAAATTAATGCGTTGTTTGATAATTATGATGAACTCAATAAAGTTCTTGAATCTATTAAAGATGGATCATTTGATTGTATTGATGATCTAGTAGAGGACTATGAAGTTACAATTAAAACTCTTTATTCAAATATGATGGAAAGCAACAGAATAGTTACAATTGAAGCAGCAGCATCATTAGATTTATCTAAAGATGATTTTGGACATGTAATTGAAATGATTAAAAAGAAATATGATAGATCTAATAAAACTCCATCTGGATTTTCACATTTGGATAATGAAGTATTGTGGGGTGGATATGAACCATCAAGATTGTATATATGGGGTGGTGGTTCTGGTGCAGGTAAATCAACAATATTAAATAATACAATTATAAACTCAGCAATTATAAATCCAGCAACAGTTGTAACAAATGCCCCACAACCTGTACCAGGAAAAATAAGCAGAGTATATATTTATATAACCCTTGAGAATACAATTGAAGAAGCATTGATGCGTACATATATGCCATTGTTTGATAAAACATCAAAACAAATGCTTAATGATATAGCACAAGGTGTTAATATTAGACAGAAATTGTATGACAGATTGAGCGAAAACGGAGCAACAATCATTATGAAATATTTTCCAGCAATGTCAGTTAGCGCTCTTGATTTAATGGCAGTTGTAGATGATGCCATTGAGGAATATGGTGAAGAATCAATCGCTGGATTATATATAGATTATCTTGATTTATTAAAGACTGATACGAAATATGATATTTATAGAATGGAGCTTGGACATATAACTCTATCATTAAAAACATTAGCGGTTCAATATAATATACCAATTATTACAGCAACACAACTTGGAAGATCAGCATATAAAATTAATGAGTCCAGTAGTTTAAGTGTTGACCAAATATCAGAATCAATTAAAAAGGTTGAGCATGCTGACTTTGTTGGATTGTTAGCAAAGGATCCAGTTGAAGAAGGATTGGTTCACGGAAAGGTTGGTAAGAATAGATCTGGTAGAAGTAATATGGCAATTGATTTTAGAGTTGATTTTTCTAGATTCAAGTTTATTGGAGCAACAGCTGTATCAAACAGAAGTAAAGAAGATGCAACAACAAAACCAAAAAAAGAACAAGGTGATAAATCGTGTATGATGAAACCAATGATTTTTGAGGGACCAGGATTATTATAAGAATTAAACTGAGAATTTTATGGTTACATAATTAGAACAAATTATAAATCATGATTTCCATGACCCGGTTATTACACTAATTAATTTTGGAGGAAAAATAAAATGAGTAGAAAAAAAGTTTCATATCAGAACTTGCTAAAGGAAGCAATCGCTGAATTTGATACATCGAAAACTGTAGATGTAAAAGGACCAATGTTAGACCCGATTTTAAAATGGGATGGACAAGGCGAGCTCCCCATCTATAAAGATGCAGCAAGTATTTTAGAAAGGTACTATTTCAATGAAAACGCTGATAGTGGTGTTGAAGTAGCTGAGTCAGAGTTTAACGAAGATGGTACAGAAGCAAAAACAGCATCAGAAAAAGATGCAGAAGGAGAAGGAACAGAACAAGCAGGAACATCAGATAAAAATATTCCTGGTGAAAAGAAAGAAATTGCCAAAGATCTTGCTAAAGAATCTAAGAAAATGGTAAAAAAGGAAGAAGAGGAAGAAGAGATTGAAGATGAGGAAGAAGTAAAAACAGAAAATAAAAAAGCTAAAAAAGCCAAAAAAGTTGTAAAAGAGCAAGAAGAAGAAGATGAAGAAGTTGAAGGTGAGGAAGAAGAAGTTGAAGAATCTGATAAACTCACTGAAGATTTAGAAAATTCAGTTATCGAAAAACTGATTGCTGAAATGGAAGAAGAGGAAGAGGAAGAAGAGCTTGAAGAAAGCGAAAAAGCATCTGGACCAGAAGAAGATGCACAAGGTGAAGGCACACAACAAGCAGGCACAGGTGATGATGAAGGACAAATTCCTGATAGAAAAGATGTTGCCGATAAAATGGTAAAACCAAAAAACTACAACGAGCAAGAAGAAGCTGAAGTCGATGATGAAAAAGACGACGAGGAAGAAGAACTTGACGTTGATGCAAAAGTTAAAACAGAAGCTGGTGCAGTCCCCGGCGGACCTTCACCAAAGAAAAAAGGTGAAGATGCAGTAGAAGATGTTTATGAAGAAGCATTCAAAATCTTTAAAGAAGCAATTGAAGATGAAGCGGAAGAATCAGAAGAAGAATCAGAAGAAGATTCTGAATAATAGTTTCTTAATAACTGGGTATTCAGGGTTAAGTAAGTATAATGCTTGCTTAACCCTTAACCAAACCTCAGGAAAGGACTAGAATGAGAAAATTATTAAAAATAGAAGATAAGAATAGTTTTATCTATTATAAAAATAGAAAAGTCCGAACTCCTGTGACTATAGAAGTTGAAAATAAAGAACTTAAAACTCTTATATTAGCTTTAAGGATGGCAGGGATTCAGAAATATACTATTGGGGAACTTTCAGATAAGACTGATATACCTGTAAAAGAGATTTTATTTCACATCGATGAGGATAAAGAGGTTATTATTGAGGAACTTGGAGAGGAGCCAACTACCATTTTAGGGAAACTTATGAAAGGTGGAGATTAAATAGATGAAACGAATAACTATTTTTCAAGATGGGTTGCCGCCTGTTGCAATTGATGATTCTGACGACCAAGCAATCGATCAATATACAAGACAACTGAGTAAATTATTAGAAAACAATAATATATCTATTTTACACGCATCCTCAAGCTCAATGATAATCCGACCTAATAAAATCTCTTCAATTGTGGTGACCAATTTACCATCACCCACACCTTCTAAACAAGAGTCACAGGAAAGGCAAAAACAACAACTAAAAGAACCAAAACCAAAAAAATCGAAAAGCGAAGAAGTAGTTGAAAATACAATCACAGATTAAGGAATTATTATGAATGAATTTATAAGTTTAATTCCATTTGGTATAATTATACTATTATTAGTTATTTCTATGATTTTTATATCAACCTTTCTTAAACATCTAAGACACGAACGATATATAAAGTCATTTGTTGAATATGCGTCTGTTCTTGAATATCATATGCAAAAAGCTTATGATATTATTTATAAAGATAAAATTCTTGTGTATTCATTAGAAGCTATGAGGATAAAAGATTCAGACTTCAATGCTATAATTCAAGACTTTGTTAGACTTGTAATAAAATTTTTAGGACCAACTCTGCATCAAGAGTTTCTATATTTATATGGCGATCACGATACTTTAATGTTTAATATGGTAGAATTTTTTAACACTCGCTATGAAGAAGATGAGGTTAGGAAATCATCAATAAATGAAATTGTAGAAAAGGATGACTCGCCATTGAAGACACCAAAATATGTATCAGGAAATTGACCCAATAACAAAACAAATTTTAGATGAGGCTCCTAAGCGGACCACTAGAAATACAGTAACCCGTCAAACTAAAATTAAAAGAGCAACTGGTCAATTGTCAAGTGTTGAGGCACGAAGTAAAAATGATCCACTATACAAAAGGATGGTTTATTTTAGAGAAAAATATTTTAAATATAGAGCTATGATACATAAAAAGTATTCACCGAGAGTCAGAAGTAAAGCTAGACGGTAAAGGAGAACATTCGCTAAAATGTCTAATAAACTTACCGACCTATATACTGATTTAAAATCAACTATAGTTGGTACAAAAACTCAAAAAATAGATGTTGCATTAGATAAAGCAGTAAAAGACATTATTAAATATAAATCAAATAGCGGCAGAAATGGTTATATTGATTTAGTCAAAACTGTTATTGCAAAATCAACTGTAAATATGGGTTTTGGTGGCGGCGGTTTATTTGCTCAAGGACAAACTGGACCTGCTTCATTTGGACAGGGTTCACGTTTAATGAGATATAAATCATACGAAGCCATTATTTCAAATATCAACTATGCACACAGAGCGTTGCAAGTTCTCGTTGATAATATTCTTTCACCTGATGATATTACAAAAGTATCATTGGATGTAAAACCAAAAAAATATCTTCAAGATGAACAACCATCAGAAGCTAAAGTTCAACGTGTAAAAGAAATTATAAAAGAAATAAAATTAGAAGAACACCTTGAACTTATTATAAAAGGTACTTTGATATATGGAGATTTCTTTTGTGAGATTGCACCGCCAATGACTGCACTTACAAGCAAATCTATCATTAGCGAAGGTGCAAACTATACACAATATATAAATGATCAAATAAAAGATGGAGTTAAAGAGGTTTGGACTGAAAAATATAAACATGATCGTAAAGAAAAATCTATAAAGATAACACTGGATTATTCATCATATACAGAATCAGCCAAGGCTGTTGAACCAAAAACCAAAGAAGATAAACGAAAAAAATTAGCAAATTTAAAACTTGTATTTCACACTCCCAATTTGGTGGTTAAACTTCAAAGCGCATTATTTCCTATATGTTTTGGCTACTTAGTATTTCCGCAAATAAGAGGAATGAGCATTGCAGGATCAACACTTGAGGATGAAGCAGTTAATACCATATGTTCTAATATTTTAAGAAGTCTTGAGAAGAAAATACCTCAAATGACAGAATTTAAAAGCAATCAGGAATTAATAGATATTATTAATTTTATGATTAAACAAACTAATCCAAGTCAAGCATTAGAAATCAGATATGTTCCATCTGATAAAATGACACACTTTTTACTTCCTTCAACAAAGTATTATCCATATGGTGAGTCAATGTATGATGCTTCACAATATACATCAAAAGTTTTGATGGCAGTTGAGACAGCATTAGCTGTACAAAGATTATCAAGATCTACTGAAAAGAGAAAAATTGCTATTGAAGTTGGGTTGCCGAGAGATGCAAAGAAAGCTATCGAGCAAATGAAAGAAGAATTTCGTAAAAGAAAAATTAGTCTTGATAGTTTCGGTACAATCGATACAATCCCAAGTATGATTACAACATTTGAAGATGTTTATATTCCACAAAAAGATGGAAAACCATTTGTGGATATTTCTACATTCAACGAAGGAAATGTAGATGTAAGAAGTAAAGTTGATGAACTAAAATTTATGAGAGATCAGCTTACTGCAACATGGGGAGTTCCGCCAAGTTTTATTGGTATCGAAGAAAATCTATCTAATAAATCTGCTCTAAGTGAAGAAAATATTTTATTTGCCAGAACAGTTATTGGTTATCAAAAACATTTAAGTCATTGTTTAACAAAGTTAATTGGTAGAATTTTTGATATAATAGATCCTGAAAATGCATTAGTCATATTAGACAATGTTGATATTCATCTACCTACTCCAAAATCATTACAATATGAAAGAGAAACTAGATATATGAATGAGCTTGTTGGATTAATTGAAAGTCTTGAGAGAATTGGCATTCCAAAAGATTATTCTAAGAAAAAATATCTTTCTAACTTTGATTGGGAAGAAATTAAAAAATATGAAATTGATGATAAGGTTGAAAAAACTTTAGACCCAGCAAAGAAAACTGATGATGGTATGGATATGTCAGGTGGTGGATTCGGTGGTTCTTCATTCTAATGGAGGAAAATATAAATGAGGGTTAATGATATATTAAGTAAATTACAGAATGCATTAAATACTAAACTCAGCGATTTAAATCCAGTAGAGTTGGATGAGTTTGGCCCGGGATTTATAAACCAATATCCTCCCGAGTCTGATTCTGATGGTGATATTGATAATGATTTACAGGGAGTAGATACCCCATATACAACCAACATAGCTATTCCTGTACCAAAAGGGAAAAAAGGTGGTAGTAATTATCTTCCATTTGAAAGTTCAGCAATTAGAGCAATAAAAGAAGCAGAAGAAGATGAAAAAGAAAAGGTTGAAAAAGAAGTTGAAGTTGATGATACACCTCCCGAACCAGAAGAGATGCCAGATGATCAAGATATGAATCAGAATATTGGTGGTATGGATCAAGGTATGAACCAGGGTATGGATCAAGGCATGGGAATGGGCATGGGAATGGGGACCGAAGAAGAACCCAAAACCGCTGGTCAACTTGGAAGAATATATGAACTTAAAAAAATATATGCAAGATTAACAGCAATAGAGTTATATCTAGCAAGCGAGTCATCAAAAGAACTTCTACAAGTTAGGGGATATGTGTCACAAAGTATTGAGTTATTTGAGGTAATATCAGCAAATTTTGACTCATACTTAGAAAAATTAGATGAAATTATTGTCATGTTCTATAAGTTTATATTAGAAGTATATTCTATTGTAAAAGATTATTATAAAAAAGAAGCAGAAGATTCAGGAGATATATAAAATGAGTTCATTAATTATTGAGCAAAGTATTATGTCTGAAGCACAAATGGTTAAACAAACACCCGCTAAAGCTATTTTCAGATGTCCAATACAGTCGGTTGATGAAGTCAACCAAAACAATAGAATGTATCCATCCGCTGTTTTATCAGAAGGAATGGAGAATTGTAGTGGAAGAATGAAGAGAAGAGCTTTTTATTCCGAACTTGATCACCCCCTTCCAACAGGAAACGATAATGTTGATGGCATCAGACAGACAACTGTTTCTCTTGAAAAAGTATCTCATATTATTCGTGACTATGAATTTAAAGGTAACAAGTTGGTCGCAGAGATGGAAACAACAAGCACTCCAAATGGTGGTATTTTATTAGGATTACTTAAAGATAAAACTGGTGTTGGATTTAGTATGAGAGGACTTGCTGAGCTTGAAAGACTACAAGATCATAATGTTGTAAAGTCTCCCTTAACAATTATTGCGTTTGATGCAGTCTCAATGCCTTCGCATCAGTCAGCTCTTGTTGACTTTAATGAAATGAAATTTGAACAAACAATGTTGTTTGAAAGTCCATCTGGTCTTTTATGTATTAATGGAAAATGTTTTATGCCAGATTATTTTGATAAATTGGTGGAAACAAAAATGATTCAATTTTTTGATAGGTGGGTATAAATCATGTCAAAGATAGTAGAAAATTATCTTTATATTATTCAGGAAGATATATCCAATCTAGATGAATTTATTGTATTACCAACTATAGCATTAATCTCTGCAATCTATAAGCGATATTTATCAAAAGCAGCTAAAGCATGTAGAGGAAAATCATCTCTGCAAAGAAAGTTGTGTGTTGTTAGTTATAAAATGATGGGAAGAAAAACACAGATATCAAAAATAAAACAATCAACTAAAGATTGTTCACAACAAAAAAACCCAAAAAAATGCCAAGAAAAAATGAAAAATCAAATTCTAAAATATAATGAAGATGTTATCAAACTGTCAAATCAGTTCAAAAGCATTAAAGCAAAAGGAGAAAGTAAATGATAGTTGATGAATACCTTACCCATCTTCATATTAAACATGATAATAAAGGTAGTTCGTTATCGACTAATGAATTTTATAATGCAATCAATTTTACATTTACAAATTATACAATGAATTTAGAAAAGATGTCTAAAGATTGTTTAGATTTAGCAGAAAAAGAAAAATCTGTATGTATGATTAAAGCAAAAATACATGCTAAACAAGAACAGCTTAACACTTTAAAAGAACTTAAAACAAATAAAATAAACAATGAATCTTTAAATAAAACGATTAAAGAAGTTATGAATGATTTGAATATGCTTCAGAATAAATTAAAATAAAGGAGCTTCATCGTGAAAATCGAAAATACAAACAGTCCAGTAAATACACAGGAGTTATTACCACAGATAGTAGAAAGGATTTTTGCTATTTGTAAAACAGATCCAAATTTTCATTTAAAGAATGAAATGGAAATAATTGGAAACAAGATCGAATCTATAAATCAAAAAATATTAAAACAGGATCATTTATTAGAACAATCAAATATTCTAAAAAAAGATATACTAGAACGAATAGAAATTCTTGACAACGAAAATCAAAACAAACAAAATGAATTATTAGAATTACTTGGGAGTGATCTATGATTATCGAAGAAACGAAAATTCCGAATGTAACAGAAGAAAATATTGAAGAGTCAAAGTTGATTTTATCTGAAAATATTATTCAAAATGTATACCCTTTATTTGATGAAATATATAGTAGTCAAGTTGAAGGTATAGATGCTTCAAATAAAAATTTAGAAATAAAAAGAGATAAAGTTATACAAGAAAAAAATGAGTTACAGGTATTAGTTGATGCCTATAAACGAAAGAAAAAAGTAGCTAAACTTCTATCACGAATTGAAAAATTAATAACATCGGGATTAGTTTATGATGGAGCATTGAAGCATGAAACAATTGTTCTTTTAAAAATATGCGATAAATTAACTGATGAAAAAATAGATTATCACCTTAGAGAAACCTTACAAACAATAGCTAAAAGATTTTCACGTTAATTATTCATTACAACGAAGTTCTGTATAGTTGCACCCCTCTTTCTTATGTATTTCAATATGACATGACTTACATACAGTTATAACTTTATCTAGATCTGCTGACTCAAGTGGTTCCCATCTAATACCTTCTATGTGATGGCAGTGTAAACCTTCATTTAAATCATCTTGATGTTTATTACATTTCTGGCAAGTATAGTTATCAATTTCAAATCTCAATTGTCTTAATTCTGGTTGTACTTCTCTAGAGGTAGCTGGTTTAAAATCTTTGGGAGAAGTTATTTGATGAAAGATAGGGCATTCTTGTTTACATTTATTTGAGCAATATAATCTTTGTTCCCCATAATTTTTTCCATTTAAACTTCTTATTCTTTCATATACTTGTGATACTGATGGGATGAACCATTTCCCACAATATGCGCATTTCACTTCAAGTATATTTTTATCATCTGGCCATTGTCTACATTCTTCAGCATAATATATTTGTGGCATATATGTGGAATATAAAGGAAGTTGGTTTGTATAATACCCCCCACTCCAATTTGGATGGTTTTCTTTTTTAAAATTTGGGCGGTTCTTTTTCATTTTCTTTTTGATTTCTGGCCTTTTCATTCCTTCTTTAGTTTTCTCGCTTATCAATTTCTTTTCAGTATCGGTTCTTGGTATACCCTTATTCCAGGAAGATTTGCCTTTATTTTTTGAACTCATTAACTGTCTAGATTCTTTACTATGTTTTTTATTATAAAAAGGATTGTTTTTTCCTTTATTTTTATTTCGTATGTTTTCACATTTCATAAAATGACTTGAGCAACAATTTTTTCCATTGTCAAATTTATATTTAGCTTCTTTCCCACATCCATAATCACATAGTATCATTTTAAATCTCCTTTATATATTTGTTCCATTCTTAATATTAATCAACCTTTAATTTAAGTTTTATTCTCGATACTCAGTTTAATTCTTGCCTATTATTTTTATACAAGTTTTTAACTAATCTTGCTTTTAGTTTAGAACATAATTTAAATACCTGTTATACACATGTGCGTAATTATATTTGATATGTTAATTATTACGTAATAAACTAAGGAGGAAATTACCTATGAAAGAGTTGCTTCAAGAAGTCTATGCGACTACAAAGAAACTCAGTGGCGTTGATCCCTCAAAACCTGGCAATCTAAAAGCGGTATTAGTCGACGATGCTGCATTTGATTGTTATGTTACTGGATTAGCTGAGTCAATTGAAAACAAAAAAGATAGAGCTGCATTTAGGCAGCTAGCAGAAAATACAAGGATTAACCTATTGGAAAATTCAATGTTTCAGATCAATCCATATGAAACATTGACTCTACCTATTCTTCGTGTTTTCTATCCTAAACTTGTTGCTAAAGAAGCTGTAACAGTTTCACCTATGGATAAACCAGAAACAGTTAAAGCATTCATCAAAGCACAGTTTACACCTTCAAATAGTGTAAGTAAATATGATGCTCCAGTTGTATCACCTGATGTTTCTCAGGGTGCTGCAGTTGGGACTCCTGTTTCAGCTTCAATGGCCGTACCAAGCAGTGCATATAATGTTCTTGCTGTTATTGGTCTTGATTCAAGCAAAGCACATCTTGAAAGAGATTTCGAGATTACTGGAGTTTCTGTTGATGGTACAGCATGGGTTGACGTATCTATCGTACCAGCTGTTGAAGGTCACTTCTCAGCAAGCGTAACTGTCGGCAGCGCTGATGTTGTTTCTGGTAAAGTTGATTATCTAAATGGCACAGTAGACATTTCAAGCACCACAGGTGTTGTATTGTTTGCTCGTTATCAGGTAACTACTTCTCTAGAAGAAAACAGAATTAATCCTACTGTTACTCTTAATGTAGATAAAATTCGTCTATATGCAAGAGACAGACAGATTAGTGCAAACTGGACAATTAACATGGAACAAGATATGAGAGCTCTGTTTGATGTTTCTATGCAAGCAGAAATCGT